>JAAUXT010003731.1_pt1 | contig 50846 bp, 45 predicted proteins | sample 7278171 | NCBI WGS metagenome assembly JAAUXT01 (sample SAMN14350112, study PRJNA611818) | marine sediment metagenome | isolation source: surface marine sediment (1.8m) | place: French Polynesia: Moorea | collected 2018-08
CCTGCCCCGAAATGGGACCCTCTTCTTTTTTCAATTTGGCCAGAATGCGCTTTTTCATATTCGTTAGAATAAATGGTTAACTATTTAAATTGGGCAGGTTAACGAAATTAATACGGCGTGTCAATCGGAATGTGATTAGTAGGAAAGTGTTCAGGTGTCAGGGAATCTAAGATTAAAATCAGAAAACAACGAATACAATCGACCGTTATGGCTGATGAGTTGCAAGTGCTGAAAACTGGCCGCCGATGGCCTGACACCTGACACCCGAAACCTGAAACCTAAAGAAGGAGCCGTCAATCAGAATGAGTGCGAATCTCAACGCCCCAGGACGCTAAATTCTGAGCGATAAATTCAACCACGCTGTTATGGGCGGCCTGCCCGTTGCCAACAACCGGGATGGGATTACCAAATTTAAAAAATATCGGCCGCTCGGGATAAACCGGACCGATATCTTTTACCCAGCGGCCACTGCCGTGAAAATCTGTTTTAAGCGCGATTGGTACCACCGGCACCCCGGATTTGCGCGCCAATTTTACGCCCAGCGTGTTAAATGATTTCACGTCGAATGTGGTACTGCGGGTGGCCTGCGGAAAAACCACCACCGAGCATCCCTTCTGAATACGGCGTTGGCCTTCGTTCAAAACGATTTTTAGATCTTCGCGGGGATTTTTACGGTGGACGGCGATAAAATCGAGGGCTTGCATCACCCAGCCGATGACCGGATAGTGCCGCAATTCGTCTTTGATGATAAAGGTGATGTCGGTATAAGGTAAGGTTAATGAAGGCAGAATAACGGTTTCAAGAATGCTCATATGATTGGCGATAAAGACCAGCGGGCCCTTATGGGTACTCAGGCCTTCAAGACCCGATACGGTCAGTCTTCCACCGGCGGACTCGGCGGCCTTCATACAGCTCAACGATGCGCGCAGCCATCTTTCATTATTTAAGGTCCCGCGTTTGCCCGCCAGGCCTTCTTTGAGAAACGCCAGGGCAATGCGCGCATAAAAAATATAGACCGGCCATCCCGGCACGTGTTTTGCCAACAAACGCCGTCGAAGCGGTGTCCGATAGCCGTGTTCGGTTGCGATCATCTGCCGGAATAAAGTTTCGTTCATTGGTGTTGGATTTTAAATACGGTGTTGCCCGAAAGCGCAAATCGTTTTTGGCCCCAAAAAGAACTCAGCGCTTCTGGCCGTCAGGATGTGTTTCGCTTATCCCATGTTCAGGTAGTGTCACCGTAATGGAAACAGCGGGGGAGTGTCAATTGAATATTTCAGAGAGGCTATAATCGGTCAAGCAGCTTGTCATGGATATTGTCAAAGCCGCCATTGGACATCACCAGTATAAGGTCGCCGGGAAGAGCACGCTGCACAAGGAATTCAATAATGGATTCTGTATCTTTGAAATAATGGGCATCCTGGCCGCGCTGCCTTAAGTCGGCAACAAGTTTTTCAGATGAAAATCTTTCAGCAACGGGGATTTTTTCCAATAACGGCGGTTGGCGAATACAGATCAGATCAGCAAAATCAAATGCCAACGGATAGACATCCTGAAAAATATCACGCATACTTGAGTTCGTGCGCGGCTCGAAAACGGCTATCAGGCGTGGGGGGCAATGAAATGATTTGACAGCAGCAACGGTTTCACGCACGGCCGTCGGGTGATGAGCAAAATCATCCATTACTGTTATTTGATTTTTGCGACCACGGATTTGCTGGCGGCGTTTAACACCTTCGAAGCTCTCCAGGGCCGCAGCCATGTCGGCAGGCGACATTCCCAAATTATCTGCGATGGCAATAACTGCCAGGGCATTGTACAAATTGTGATGGCCGACCATTTGCGTTTTAAAACGGCCAAAGGGATATCCGGCTTTCAGTACTTCAAATTTGCTCCAGACACCATCCCTCTGAATATCTCCCAGACGCCAGTTGGAACGATCGTCACTACCATAATATTCGATTCGGCACTGGGCATCGGTAATAATGCGGCGGATATTTTCATCGGCATCAAATGCGAGCAGCAGACTGGCGGGTTTAAGCTGCGACAGAAATCGGCTAAATACCGCTTGAACATGATCAAGATCGCGGAAGATATCGGCATGGTCAAATTCGACACTGGTCAACACGGTTGCCGCCGGCTGATAGTGCATGAATTTGGGACCTTTGTCGAAAAAGGCCGTGTCGTATTCGTCGCCTTCGATAATGATAGTGTCGCCTTCACCCAATCGGTAGTTGCTTGCAAAGTTCTGCAAAATGCCGCCGATCATAAACGACGGATCCAATCTGCCTTCATACAGCATCCAGGCCAAAATAGAAGCGGTGGTTGTTTTGCCGTGGGTTCCGGACACCAGAAGGGTTTTTTTATCACCAGCGAAAAAGTGGTTCAAGGCCTGGGGCATGGAGCAAAAGGGGATTCCCATTTGCCTCATTTTCTTCACTTCCGGGTTTTCGCGGACAACGGCGTTACCTACAATGATCAGATCCGGCCCATAGGCGATATGGGCCGCATCGAATCCATCCTTTATGTGAATTCCCTGTTCTCGCAAAAAATCACTCATAGGCGGATAGACTTTTTGATCCGAGCCAGAAATTTCAAATCCCAGGCGTTTAAGCATACTTGCCAGCGCACCCATTCCGGTACCGCAGACGGCAATCAGATGGATTTTTCGCACGTGCTCAGGAATAACATTTTGACTTTCAGGCATCGATGGGTTCCCTCTCAATGGTAGATGAACCAGCGACCTGGGATGGTTTTTCTACTGGCGAGTTGACGGTATGTCAAAGGCAGGTCAAACCGTAACAGCAAACAGGGTCTATTTCCCTTCCAATATCGCCCTTATATTTTGTGACAGGTTTTGCAAATTAAACGGTTTTTGAATAAATCCGTTACACCCCCGATTCAATATTTCAGAGGCCTGGCCGTTAATGCTAAAGCCGCTGGACAATAACACCTTGGCATCGGGTTTGATTTGCTTTATGCGGTCGTAGGTTTCACCGCCCCCCATCTTCGGCATAATCATATCCAATACGACCAGGTCAATGTCCGGGTGCTTTTGGAAAATCTCGATGGCCTTATTACCGTCTCTGGCAATAAAGACCTGATAGCCCAGCTTTTTGAGCATACGCCGACCAACATCAATGATCATGTCCTCATCGTCCACCAGCAGGACTGTCTCTTGGCCCTCTACAAACTTTTCTCTGGCTTTTTTAGGGGGTGGCACGGTTTTACCCGAAGACGGCAAATAGATCTCAAACTTTGTGCCCTGCCCCTTCTTACTAGATACGTTAATAAAACCTTCATGATTTTTGACGATACCATACACCGACGCCAATCCGAGCCCGGTCCCACGCCCCATTTCTTTGGTCGTAAAAAATGGGTCAAAAATACGTTGCTGAATTTTTTCATCCATTCCGACACCGGTGTCAGCAATGGTTATTTTGATGTAATTGCCAGCTCTGACAAAATAAGGACTGTATTGGTCCCTATCGATGGTGACGTTTGCAGTTCGCGTGGTTAGTGTGCCGCTGCTCGGCATGGCCTGCAGCGCATTCAAATAAAGGTTCATTAACACCTGCTCGATCTGACCGCGATCCGCTTCGACGCTCCACAAATCTGGTTTGGCTTCATTTTTGAAAATAATATCCTTGTTGGTGCGCCCAAACATAAGATTCTGCTCTTTGATCAATTCATTTAGATTGAGCAAGCTGATTTCGTATTTGCCCCCCCGGGCAAAGCCCAGCAATTGCTTGGTCAGATCCACGCCATTTTGAACGTATTGTTCTATTTTTTTCAGATTCTTGACCAGCGGTGAGTTGGGCTCAATATCCAATAAGGACAGCGAAATATTGCCTTGGATGCCCATGAGCAGATTGTTAAAGTCATGGGCGATCCCGCCGGCCAGGGTGCCGATGGCTTCCATTTTCTGGGCCTGACGCAGCTGCCTTTCCAAACGGACTTCATGCGAAACATCTCGTTGAACGCTAACGTAATTGGTAATTGCCCCGGATTTGTTCATGATCGGGGATACCGTGGCTTCGGTTTCGTAAAGCGAATGATCTCTGCGTTTGTTAACGATTCGGCCTTTCCATATGTCTCCCTGCTGCAAGCTATCGATAATCGAGCTGAAAAAAGCCTTCGTGTGCTGCCCACTGTCGAGTAATTCGATGTTTCCACCCAGAACTTCGTGGCGCGAATAGCCGGTTATTTTTTCAAAAGCCGGATTGACATATTCGATAATCCCTGCTGGATCGGTGACGATGATGGACTCCGCCGCATGTTCAACCGCTGTGACCCGCTGCGTTTGTTCTTCAAGGTTGCGTTTGAGCCCGGAAACATCAATACCAAAAACAGCCAGTCCGCTGTCGGTGGCCGATGGGTCAAGCGCGGACACGCTCAGCTGTACCGTTGGTGTCGGTCCCATTTTGCATCGGGCTGTGGTTTCAAAAGTCAGCGGGGTCTGGCGTGCCAGACACTGCGCAATCGATGATTGCTGCTCGGCAGTCAGATCAAACAAGATGTCAAGTGAACGCCCAATCATGTCAGATTGATCCAGACCGCTGATCTGAATGGCAGCTTGGTTGGCGAACACAATCCGGCCGTGGCGGTCGGTGGTGACGGCAAAACCGCTGAAATGATCTATCAGGGATGTCGTTGCACCGGTTGAGTTGGCATGCAAAAAATGTGGCTGCGGCGATGCAGTTTTATTTCCGGGGGTTAATTTGGCCATAAGGTCATCGGCTCCGTTTCTTCCTCCTGGCGTCAAACCGGTCTGGATTTTATTCAACCGGATTTTAAGTTACCGTGGTTGAACGACCGGTAAGCCTTCAGGCCCAAACCTCGTAGAATAAATGCAAAGACCTTACGCGAAACTGCGGGCTGGCACCCGCACATCAACCCCCCTCTTGGCCAATTGCTTTAGTTCATTATGGCAAATATTTGCATATAAATCAATACATTTGAATCAGCGGCCACCCACTTTGCATGCAGCCATAATTTTTCCGCCATCGGCGCTAAGAGACAGCGGCGCGCAGTGCTCCAACCGCTAAGCAAGTGCCTTGATTCTTTCCATCAAGCTGTCGTCGAGTGGCTGTTCCCATTTTACATTGATAAAGTATTCGTTAAACAATTGGCCATGCACACCGATGATACGGCCTTCTTGATCGACGCTAATTTCCGGAAAAACACCGTGCACGGTAAATTTCAAATTCAGACGACGCCCCAGCAACGATTCAGCCGCAGTGGGGGATGTATTCATGATGAAAGATACCCCGCTAACAGAAATATCTGAGAGTTCGCCCTTAAAAGCCTTAGTGCCCTGACGGTCCAAAATTTGAATCACAGCACTGCCGGCAATCTCATAGCGTGGATGCGCCCGACGCTCGAGCTCTTTCTTATGAAGCAGATCCTTAACTGATTCCAGCTCGTTGCAGTAATCCAGCAGTTTATTCGCCAAATTGGGTTTTTCAGCCCGCCATTTCTGCAAAACAGCCTTTTCTAAAATGTTTAATTTGACTGTCGAATCGGCCATTACGGATATCGTACAGGTTGAATTGGTGAAAAAGGTATCCGCACCTGCAAGGTCGCCGGGTCCCAGAGTGTGCAGCAGAATGGCATGTTTGTCTGTATGATAAAACATTTTAACCTGGCCGGCATTGATGAAATACAATGTGGGGTTCATGTCGCCCTGCCGAAAAATAATCTGCTCTGATTCATAGACGGCCGGTTGCAACCCATAGTAAAGGTCAATCGATTCATCCTTTGTGAAACGTTTGTAAAGCTGAGACCAGGTTTCCATATGCGCCGGATCCATGGCACTCAATTTGGCATTTTCGATGACGTCAGCCGATTTGACAATTTCATCTAACGCCATGGAATCGACTTGAAATAGCTTTTCGCGCAATGATTCGGCTTTGGCAAAATCCTGGATTTGCGCGTATTCGACAATCAGATTAAACAATAACTCAACGGCCTCATCCTTTTTATCGTCCTTTAAGTAGGTCTCAATTAATTTTTCCTGAGAACTGAGATCTTCCATTTATGCGCTCTCCTCTTTGGTCAATTTAATAAAATCAATGCCATGCTGCCGCATTGCTAGCCCAGTATTCATTTGGTAAAATGGGCGGACAAATCCTGGTTCAAAGTCCAAAATCACTTCAGTTGTGAAAGTACACGCTCAGCTGCTGCAATAGTCGCTTCGATGTGCTCGTTCTGATGCGCTGCCGAAACAAACAAAGCTTCAAACTGAGAGGGTGCCACGTAGACACCTGCTTGGCGCAATCCGTTATAGAAAGTGGAAAATTTTTCTAAATCGCTGGTTTTGGCATCATCGAAATTTTTAACGGCACGGTCGTTAAAAAAGAATCCTAGCATAGAGCCGACCCGCTGCGCCTGTGCCGGTATGCCGGCTTTTTGGGCAGCTTCTTCCAGTCCTTTCAGCAGGCGATCGGCTGTCTGGTCCAAGGCCTCATAAAAACCCTCTTTTCGAATTTGGTCAAGGGTTGCGATGCCGGCTGCCATGGCCACCGGATTGCCGGATAAGGTGCCGGCCTGATAGACAGATCCCCGGGGTGCAACCTGGCACATCAAATCTTGCTTACCTCCGTATGCGCCCACCGGCAGTCCGCCGCCAATGATTTTGCCAAAGCAAGTTAGATCCGGAAAGATACCATACAGGCTTTGGGCGCCCCCATAGGCCACCCGAAAACCCGTCATGACTTCATCAAAAATCAAAATCGACCCGTGTCGGTCACACAGCTGCCTGAGCGTCTCCAGAAAACCTTTGTCCGGACGCACCAGACCCATGTTGCCCGCCACAGGTTCCACAATAATACCGGCGACCAATTCTCCCTTTTCAGACATTATCCGATTGATGGCGTCCACATCATTATAGGGAAGTGACAGCGTGTGCTGGGCAATGGAATCAGGAATTCCCGGACTGCCAGGAATGCCCAATGTCGCCACGCCCGAGCCTGCCGCAACCAACAGCGTATCGGCATGCCCGTGGTAGCAGCCATCAAATTTTATAATTAATTCCCGCTCTGTGACCCCCCGTGCCAGCCGCACCGCGCTCATGCTCGCTTCAGTACCTGAATTGACCATGCGCACAATTTCAACTGACGGAACTGCATCAACGACCATCTGCGCGAGCTGCACTTCCAAATCAATCGGTGCGCCAAAGCTGGTTCCGCGTTCCAGCACGGCGCTTACCGCTTCAATTACCGCCGGGTGTCGGTGTCCAAGAATCATTGGCCCCCATGAACCGATGTAATCAATATACCGGTTACCGTCAGCATCAAATATAAAACAGCCCTCGGCGCGATCGATGAACAGTGGTTCGGCACCCACTGATTGGCATGCCCGCACAGGACTGTTGACGCCTCCGGGAATTAACTTTTGCGCACGATCAAACAATTTTTTTGACTTGGCAGAATCCATTCGATTGACATCCTTTCATTTAAAATAAACCTCCGCGCTCTGTGGCACGATTTTCGGCCGCTTAGCGCCCCGCAACCACCGATACCGATGGCCATGGGTTATGCAATGTTTCGGTGAGCCTTCAATCGCGGCGACAAACAACAAAAACTTGACATTTCTAATGGTTATGAAAAATATCAGATAGAATAAAACAAATCAAGATGACATCTGCGCTTAGTCCGTTCGGTGGTGTTACCTGTAGCGCCGTAAAAGGCTGCCAAAGAAGAAACCGCCGATTAGCTGGTTTGCAACTTTATGCACCAAAAGGCCGTTTTCGCAAGAAGGAAAAGATGACCAAAACCAAGACGCCCCAGAGCCTTGCAAAATATCTGGTTTACATCCTTGAGCGCCGGCCCGATGAATTCGGGTTGGTCACAGATAAACAAGGTTATGTTAAAATCAAGGAACTGTTAAAGGCCCTTAAGGAAGAAAAAGGGTGGAAGCACGTTCGCCGATTCCATCTAAATGAGATCCTATACAGTATTCCCAATCCAGCTTTTGAAATATTGGACAACCGCATTCGCGCCAAGCGGCGTGAGCATTTGCCCCGTCCTAATGCGGACCCGCATCTGCCTAAACTTTTATACACCTGTGTGCGCAGGAGGGCCTATCCCCATGTGGCGCAAAATGGCATATCCCCCAGCGGGCATCAACAGGTCGTTTTATCGGTCAAACAAGACATGGCGGAGCGAATGGGCAAACGAGCCGATTCTCAACCCATAATGCTCACCGTGCATGTACAGGCCTCAGTGGAGCATGGCGTGTTGTTCCAGCAAATCGGCGAATTGCTTTTTGTGGCCCCATTTATTCCCACAGACTGTTTTAGCGGCCCTCCCCTGCCTAAGGAAAAACCTCGGGCCAAAACCACCGAACCCCCATCTAAAGCTGAAAAGCCAGGGCAAATGGGCAGTTTTGAAGTCCAGCCGGACAAAGTGGCCAATCAATTCGGAAGGTCGGCCAAATCTCAAAAAACAGCATCCGGGTGGAAAGGCAAAAAGGAGCGCCGTAAAAAAATGAAACGCAAACGGGAACGCCCCCCCTGGCGCAAATAAAAGGACGCCCGTAGCGTCCTTTTGTTAGAACGTATCTCAAAAATGCATCTAACGCTCAATTACTGCGTTATAAACCGATTCAAAATGCTCGAATACTATCGTGTATGCTCCACTTTTGAATCGGTTTAAGCCTTGTACTTGAGCGTGATCTGCTATTTTTAAGACACGTTCTAGTTGTTATCGGTTATTTGTTAATGGATATTGAAATGATATTGTCAAATCAGGATGACCGGAGGACTTTGTTCTTGATCTGCAAAAAAAAATTGACATCCGACAGCGAAATTGTTACCAAAATTTTCCGATTGGCCAAAACGGCACCCGCGGGCCACTAGCTCAACTAGGCAGAGCACCTGACTCTTAATCAGTAGGTTATAGGTTCGATTCCTATGTGGCCCACCAGAACAATAAAGGGGAATTAGAATACGGTTCTAATTCCCCTTTCACATTTGCTAATTTTAAGGTTTCAAGAGCAATGCCAGATCCGCTGGCTCAGACTTGATTGCAGGATTTTATACGAGGCAAAAGCCCAGGAGTGTCCCTACCAAGCCTACCAGTATATCGGCTGCATCTGGTGTTCGATGCGGCATAAATAACTGAACCCCTTCAATAACAAAAGGATGGATCAATATCAGCGCTAAATAAGGATATTTAAAGCGCTTAAAGGTTGGGTATGACAGCGCCATCATCATACCTAATATGAAATGTTGTAGCGTTGCTTCATCGATCATGGGTTTTACTTCCTCATATTGAACTTGGCCTGGGTATTTAAATAGTACAAAAACCGACCCTATGACAAGCTTTAAATCAGCTTTTTGGAAAGATATGATTTTTGGCTGAAATTCGGCTTGACACGGTCATTTTATTAATGTTAATAAGTTAGTTTTTAATTTCAATGCCATATAACGGCGTCACTTTCCTTGCTCTGGAATAAACCAGGGCTTTATTAGCCACAAGGAGGTTTTATGCGACGATACGAAACCATTATTATCACGGATCCGGATTTGTCAGCGGAACAGCGTGAGCCGATCCTAAAAAGGGTTGGAGATGTCATCAGCCAGGAAAACGGTTATCTGGCGTTAATTGATGACTGGGGTGCCCGCAAGCTTGCCTATGAAATAAAAAAGAAACCACGCGGATACTACACCCGCTTTGACTTTTGCGGAACAGCAGCGGCGGTAGATGAAATAGAGCGGTTTTTTCGCATCGATGACCGCGTGTTGAAATATATGACCGTTTTGCTCGATAAGACCGCTGATATCGAAAAAATCAAAGAAGAGATCGCCAGCACCCAAAAAACCGTTGAAACACCTGCAATAGACACTCCTGTAGAAACAAAAGCCTCACAAGAGACAACTGATACGGCCGAATCAAATGCACCGGACGCACCTTTAGCGTCGGCTGAAGAGCCGGTCGCATCACCTGAAGCACCGGTTGATGCGGAACCATCGCAGGCACTCGAATCTAAGACGGATGAGAGCCAAGCCACTCCAACTGAAACCAAAGAGGAGATTAAATAAAATGGTTGCCAATAAGAGCAGAACCGGACGACGGCCAAAGCGGAAAAAACGTATCTATCACCGGCGCAAGGTCTGCCGCTTTTGTGCGGATACCAGTCTGGTCATCAATTATAAGGACCCTAAATCGCTCAAGCATTTTATCACCGAGCGCGGCAAAATTATTCCCCGACGGATATCCGGTTGTTGTGCAAAGCATCAACGGTCGTTGACACACGCTATCAAGCGCGCGCGGACGATCGCGCTGCTGCCCTATGTCGGATCGATAGACTTGCATTGATACGATCACTTTCGATACGGGAAAGATAGGCCTTAAACGTCTGGGGTATGCCAGAGACATGTTAAAGGATATCGCAAATGGTGTTCTGATCACCTGCCTGATTTTGGCTGCTTCTGTTTTGCTTCCGATTATCGGAATTTTTTGCAGCCTGCTGCTTCCTTTGCCGACACTTTACTATCGAATTAAACTGGGCAGAATCTTCAGTACTCTGATCCCCATCATCAGTTTGGTTATATTGATGATCGCAATGAGGGCCTTTCCCTTTGATATTGTTTTTGTTGCCGTACTGCTGATCATCGGATTCAGTTTAGGGGAACTGCAGGAGTTAAAATTCTCTATCGAAAAGACCATGCTGCTGACCTGTGGTCTGGCTTTTTTGGGCGGCGCGGTGAGTCTGATTCTATTCAGCGCGTCCACTGGTCACAGCCTGTTGGCTGATTTTTCCCAGTCGGTGGCCCATAACCGCGAATTTCTGCTGCAATTGTACCGCAGCATGGGTATGCCCGCTGAAAGCATCCCAGATTTTGAACGCTTTTTAAATGAGATTCAAAGTATAGTGATCAGAATTCTGCCGGCTCTGATCATAACGACCACGCTGTTTGTCATCTGGATCAATATACTGCTGGGCAGGTATCTGCTAAAAAGCAGGAACCTCGGATATCAAGCGTACGGCAAGTTGAACTTGTGGCAGGCTCCGGACTATTTGATTTGGGGCGTTATTGGGTTTGGTTTGTTGATGCTTATCCCCGATGATTTATCCAAAACGATCGGGCTCAATGGTCTGATGACCATGATGATGGTTTATTTCTTCCAGGGCGTGGCCATTGTTTCATTTTTTTTTGAAAAAAAACAGGTCCCGCGGTTTGCAAAAATTATGCTTTATGCGCTACTCATTTTGCAAGAAGTTTTACTGGTGGTTATTGCAATTGGTTTTATTGACGTGTGGGCCAATTTCCGAAAATTAGAACCATCGACATCTTGAATGAACGGGTCGGTCAAGACCTGAACCGAACGTTAAAATAGTGCATCAGATTCACCCGCATTGACACGTGACATGGAGGTTAGAAAATGAAAGTCATTTTAAAAGAAACGATAGATTCTCTGGGTATCATTGGCAGCGAAGTTCGCGTGGCAGACGGTTATGCCCGCAACTACCTTTTGCCCCAGAACAAAGCCGTTCCGGCAACGCCTCAAAATCGCAAGATGCTAGAGCGCGACCGTGCCAAATTCGATTTGCAAATCGCCAAGGAACGCAAAGTGGCCGAGGAAATGGCTCAGCGACTGGAAGCCGTAGCAGTTACCATTGCCGCCAAAGTAAGTGAAGAGGATCGGCTATACGGTTCTATTTCAGTGCGCGATATCATCGATGCGCTGGCCAAACAGGATATCGTTGTTGAAAAACGCATGGTCCTGCTAAAAGAACCCATCAAAACCATTGGGACGTACAAAGTTCCGATCCGGGTTTACAAGGAGGTTGAACCCGAAATTAGTGTTGAGATTGTCTCGGAATAAATTGGCGTTTACAAACGATTCGAGAGCGTGTAGAAAGATCGTTATACGCGTCAGCATGCATTATGACGTCATTTAACAGGGCTGAGCCCCTTTACACCACTGGTTATCACCTATGGCGGACCAACAATCGCAAAGCCAAAAAGATCCATCGCTTCTGCACTTGCCCCCCCAAAGCATTGAAGCTGAAGAATCCTTGCTAAGCGCCATCTTGGTCGATAACAATACCCTGCTCGATGTTGTTGAAATTCTCTCAGCAGCCGATTTTTATCGAAGTGCCCATCAAAAAATATTTGCAGCCATTATGGATCTCTTCGATCGGGGCGAGCCCGTCGATCTGGTAACCCTGGCCAATAACCTAAAAGAAAAGGGCCATTTGGATGCCATCGGGGGTGCGAGCTACCTGGCCAGATTAGTTGATGCCGTACCGGTGGCTGTCAATGCTCAGCATTATGCTAAAATCGTCGCCGATAAAGCCTCCCTAAGGCGTCTGATTGAAAAAGCCAACGCGATCACCAAACGCTGCTATGAAGATCGTGGCGATGTCGACAATGTCATTGACTATGCTGAAACCTCTATCTTTGAAATTTCAGAACGAAAGTCCAATCAAGGGTTTTACCCGCTCAGTCGGCTGATCATCAGCAATATCGAAACACTGGAAGAAAAGCAGGGCAATAAAAGTTTGGTGACCGGCGTACCAATGGGCTTTGGGCAGTTGGACAACCTCACCTCCGGGTTGCAAAATTCCGATCTCATCATTCTGGCAGCCCGCCCGAGCATGGGCAAAACAGCGTTGGCCTTAAACATCACCCGAAATGCTGCTGTTGATGCCAATGTTCCGGTGGCCTTTTTTTCCCTGGAAATGTCAAAAGAGCAGTTGTCCCTGCGAATGCTGTGCGCAGAGGCTCGTCTGGATTCATCCCGCATGCGAGGTGGTTTTTTCAGCATGGATGACTGGCGCCGCTTAACCGATGCGGCCGGCATTTTATCGGAAAGCCCAATTTATATAGATGATTCACCCAGCCTGACAGCCATGGATATACGCGCAAAAGCGCGGCGGCTTAAAATGGATAAAAATATCGGGCTCGTTGTTATTGATTATTTGCAGCTCATGCAGGCCCGCGGTGGCGTTGAGCGCAGGGATCTTGAAATATCGGAAATGTCACGATCGCTGAAAGCATTGGCCAAAGAGCTTGAAATCCCGGTCTTGGCGTTATCTCAGCTCAACCGGATGCTTGAACAGCGCACGGATAAGCGTCCCAAACTATCTGATCTGCGGGAATCCGGTGCGCTCGAGCAAGATGCGGATGTGGTCGCTTTCATTTACAGAGACGAGATCTATAACCAGGATGAAAATAACCCCCTCAAAGGAACAGCCGAAATCATATTAGCCAAGCAACGCAACGGCCCCACCGGTAAAGTCCTGCTCACTTTTCTGGATGCATACACCCGTTTTGAAATTATGGCGTCTGAGGATATGGTCGACAATATGTAGGTTTCAGGTGTCGGGTGTCAGGTGTCAGGCAGCTGGCTTTTGATCGCTGGCAATCGGCTATTGGTTTCTTGTCGTTTGTTTAATACAAAGTCCTTAACATTCGGTCTTTATTATTTCTGACACCTGAAACCTGACACCTGACACCTCAATCGTTAGGCTTTGCTATTCGGAGCATTTTCGGCACACTGCATACCGGGGTACCCCGCTAGTCCCCTTAAGAATCGGAACTACCAATCCGGTCAGACTTGCAACAGATATTGAATTGACATATTATCTGACCTGGATGTTGTCATGAAAAGACTTTATGGAAATACCGTCGGTCTTAAAGCCAACCAGATTCGGCGACTTGAAAACCTTTACCGCCGCCGCATTCAGCCCCAGTTTTTAATCAGTGCGGAGCTGGCGCGCGACCTGAAGCTGTTGTCCGACGAAATTCGGCGACAGATCGGCTTGCTGATCAATCGTCAGGGCAAGGTGGTTTATGTTATTGTCGGCGACCACAAAAAGATCGTTATTCCTGCTATCAGTGAGTACCGAGCGGCACCCGGCCGCTTGAACGGGCTGCGATGTATTCACACCCATTTGACCAATGAACCGTTGACCGATGACGATCTGACCGACCTGGCTTTGCTAAGGCTTGATATGATGGCAACTGTCGCCGATGGCACAACTGAATCACGCCCTCATATCCATATCGCTCACATTCTTCCCAAAAACGCGAACAATCATCCCTACCGCATCCTAGATCCGCTAACACCTTCGCAACTTGATATCAACTGTCTGGAAATGATCCAGGCCCTGGAGGCTGAGCTGGCGCGGTTGAGTAAGGGCTACAGCCCGGATTCTGGTAAAGAGAGAGCATTGCTCGCAAGCGTGTCCTCAACATCAAAACGCAAAGCGCTCGAATCGCTTACCGAATTGAAGGCTTTGGCAGAATCCAGCCAAATTGAGATTGTTGACTCTCTGGTTCAACAGCGCAAATCTAAAAATAAACAGCGGTTAATCGGACCGGGAAAATTGCAGGAACTTGCGATTCTGGCATTGCAGGCGGCGGCAACTGTCATCATTTTTGATCAGGAATTGAGCCCATCGCAGATTCGTATCATAACCGATCAGATCGATCTGAAAGTCATCGACCGGACGCAATTGATTTTAGATATATTTGCCCAGCGCGCCAAAACACGAGAAGGCAAATTGCAGGTTGAACTGGCACAATTGAAATATTTGCTGCCGCGCTTGATCCTCAAAAATACAGCCATGTCGCGTCTCACAGGTGGCATCGGTGGACGTGGACCCGGTGAAACAAAACTGGAGATAAATCGAAGACGCGCACGAGACCGAATTGCACGTCTCGAACAAGAACTGTTGGCAGTGCGCAAACATCGCAAGCAACAAAGGGCGCAACGCCAGAAAAAAGGGCTGCCGATTATTTCCATCATCGGTTATACCAATGCGGGCAAATCCACATTGCTCAACACCCTAACCCGCAGTAATGTCCAGGCGGAAAGCCGACTTTTCGCTACCCTGGACCCATCTAGCCGACGGCTAAAATTTCCCAAAGACAGCGAGGTCATTATCACTGATACAGTCGGTTTTATTAAGGACTTGCCGGAAGACCTGTTGGTCGCTTTTCGCGCCACGCTTGAAGAGCTGGAAAGCGCTGACCTCCTGTTGCATGTTATCGATATCAGCAACCATCAATATGAGTCCCAGATTGATTCGGTCGAACGCATTCTCGCCGATCTTAAACTGCAGCATATCCGAACCATTCGGGTGCTCAATAAAATGGACCGCGTCAATCCCAACAACATTCAACATCTGGCGCGAAAACTTGACGGAATGGCCATTTGCGCTAAACAAAAATCGACACTATTGCCGCTCATTGATCGAATGGAGGCGATCTTGTTTGAAAAGCCAATCTTAAAGGCAAACGCTTATGGATCTTGAACATGCAAAAAGAGTGGGTATTCAGGCGGCTTATAGCGGTGCAAAGGCACTGAGAGATCGTTTTGGTCATATATCGCAGATTGGTCAAAAAGGCGCCTTTGATCTTGTGACGGAAGCGGACACCGCTTCTGAAAAAATCATCATACAAACGATACGCAATGCGTTCCCAGACCATGCCATTCTGGCGGAAGAAAGCGGTGTTAATCATGGAAATTCTGAATTTCTATGGTTTATCGATCCCCTTGATGGCACAACCAATTACGCCCACCAGTTGCCGATTTTCTCCATCGCCATTGCATTGGCCATACGGGATCAGATGATGCTGGGATTGGTGCTCAATCCAATGGATGGCGAACTTTTCGCTGCCGTTAGCGGGAAAGGCGCTACGCTTAACAACACGCCCATCCGTGTATCGGAAACGACTTCTGTTCACAAGAGCTTGCTGGTAACCGGTTTCCCTTATGATTTCAGCGAAATCATTGAGCCGGTAATGAAACGATTCAGTGTTTGTCAGGATTCATCACAGGGCGTGCGCCGGCTGGGTTCGGCTGCCCTTGATATTTGCTATGTGGCCTGTGGTCGCTTCGATGCATTCTGGGAGCAGAACCTTAAACCCTGGGATAAAGCGGCAGCGGCAGTAATCGCCACAGAGGCTGGCGCGGTGATTACCGATTTTGCAAACCGACCTTTCGCCATAGATCAAAAAGAAATCCTGGTCAGCAACGGCGCCATCCACCAGGAAATGCTCTCCCTGCTTGAGCTATCAGACTAGCGCGTTCCCTTTAGTTTCATTTGTTTCACCTTAACCGGTCATATCAATTCCTGATAGGCGATATGAATTTTATGTCGCCGATGGCCAAATATTTGGGATAAATCTCACGCTATGGCTTAACTTAAAGGTCAAACTGCCTATCATCCCAAATATCCGGCCATATCATCTCTTCTATTAGCCCATCAACATATCGCCTATCAGAAAAAAATATGCCCGGTTCGCGTTGAAACGCTTCTACCTATTGAATGACTGTTGACTATGAGCGATGAAGTACGCCGAGAACTGATCGGTTGAAACAATATTTTAAATCCCATCGTAAAAGTGTGGATAAGGGTTCATGGCAAGGCGCGGATCGGCGAAAAAGCGGAGCATACACGATAGTATGTGAGCATTTTGAGGTGATCTGCAACGCCGCCATGGGCGCTTAGACGCGCTTTTACGATGGGATTTTAGAATTTGCCCGATTCAAGTTTCTGATTAAAGAATTCAACCTGCTTCTGAATCGCACTGTTTTCTTTTAATCCCCGTTCAATCGAATGAATGGAATGGAGGGCGGTGGCATGGTAGCGATTAAAGGCCTTGCCAATACTTTGCAGAGGGGCATCCGTATAGCGACGCGATAGATATATGGCCATTTGTCTGGGCCTGACAAGATGTTGCTTGCGCGAGCGCGAAACCATATCTTTAAGGCTGCAGTTATAATATTTGCATACCATCTTTTTGATCGCTTCAATGGTGATCTTTTTGCGTTGACGGACCATGTTTTTGACGACGCTTTCTGACAGGTTCAAATCAATCGGAGCGCCGAGTAAGGATGATTTGGCAGCGACACCATTTAAACCACTTTCAAGTTGCCGGATGTCCTCTGTCAGTTCGCCGGCCAGATATTCGATAATGTTGTCGGGTACCTGATAGCCATTGCTCAGCGCTTTTTTTCTTAAAATCCGGACCCGTGTCCTGAAATTAGGCGATTCGATTCTGGATATCAAGCTGCAGGACAGCCGCGATCTCAGTTTATCATTTAATTTGGGAATATCGCCGGGCAAATAACAACTGGAGAAAATAATACGTTTGCCGGCTTCAAACAGCGAATCCAATGTCAATGCCAGCTCCAGTTGCGTCCTTTGCTTGCCACTCAGGTAATGGATATCTTCCAACAGCAGAACATCACAGTTATTTCTATATTTTCCTTTAAATTTATTGATGGAATCTTGGCGAAATGCCTGTACCATTTCATTGCTGAAATCCTCGGCCGTTATATAGTAGACGCGCTCGTCGGGATATTCGGACAGGACATGATGGCCAATTGCCTGGGAAAGATGACTTTTTCCCATGCCGGTATTGGAAAGCAGCAATAGCGCATTTTGCTGATATTCTCTACGTGAAGCCAGCGACAAAGAGGCTGAATAAGCAAAATCATTGTTGGCGCCCACAACAAATTCATCAAATGTGAATTCCCGGCGCAAAAAACGACCGCTGTGAGGTCGAATAGAGGCGTTTGGAAGCGATAATTGGGGATTCAAAGATTTTTTATTTCTGGAATCCTTGTATTTTTTTACACCGACTTTAAAGGATAGCTGGCACACATTTCCGGTTACTTTTTTCAATTCGGAAACGAGCAGTTTGCCATAAAGATCGTTGACCCGCTTTTTAAAAAAGAAATTTGGACACGCCACGGTCCAGTTATTGGAATCGTTTTTTAACAATTCCAGCGGCTCGATCCACATTTGAAAACTGTGTTTCGGTATCCGATCTTTGATAACGGATTTAACTTTTATCCAGACGGCTTCCATCGGCTTTTAGATAACCCTGTTTAACACAAAATGAGCAATGAAGCTATTTTAGAAAGAATTTTAATGAAATAGGTGTCGAAGCTAAACGGTTCGGAAGGTTTGATTTTGATTTTTTTACAATCAAAAAACAGGAGCATATTTATGGCATGAGATAGATTCAGTCAACTCTGATAAAAGCTGTTTTAGAGCGCATCATGAGGCGGTTTTGAACAATTTATATCTATTTGTTATCATTTGACTAAATAGTTAACAAGCGTCAAGTATCGTTAAACACGACCTTTGTAAATGAAGGGTATTTTTAAGTATTTTAAGTATATCCATATTCTGCACAAAGTTATGAACAAAAAATTTTTCTTTGAAAAACATCTATTTTCTTTTATTATCTTTGATTTTTGAAAAAAATATTTTTCCTTTTTTAAAAATATTCTTGAACGATGGAATATCAGGGCTTTACCTCCTTTCCAGAAATATGTTTGAATTTTTTTTTTATGCCAGCTAAACTCAAAACAATAAATTCACCAGAAAATTGACCATTATGGCAAATAAAATAATCATCCGGGGCGCCCGGCAGCACAATTTAAAAAATGTCGATGTTGATCTGCCGCGCGAAAAACTGGTGGTGATCACCGGTCTTTCCGGCTCGGGCAAATCGACACTGGCATTCGACACCCTGTATGCCGAGGGCCAGCGCCGCTATGTTGAATCGCTGTCCACCTATGCTCGGCAGTTTTTGGAGCGCATGGAAAAGCCCGATGCCGACTTGATTGAGGGCCTTTCGCCGGCGATCGCCATCGAGCAAAAAACGGCCGGGCACAACCCGCGTTCAACGGTTGGTACGGTTACTGAAATCTATGATTATCTGCGACTGCTGTATGCACGTGTCGGCACCCCGCATTGTTATCAATGCGATCAGGAAATTAGATCTCAAACGCTGGATCAGATTGTAGACCATGTCATGTCATTGGGCGCCGATACCCGAATCATCGTTTTAGCCCCTCTGGTAACAGATCAGAAAGGAGCGCATGAAGGCCTATTAAAAGGACTCAAAAAGGACGGTTTTGCCCGAATCCGCGTAGATGGTGAGATGTTTGATATTGAAGATGTCAGCCGACTGGATAAAAACAAAAAGCATTCGGTGGATGTCGTCGTCGATCGGCTCGTTATCAATAGCAAGATTAAAAACCGTTTGGCGGATTCACTGGAATTGGCCATGGCGCAATCCAATGGTCAGGTGAGTGTTGACACGCAAGCGCATGGCACCATCCTTTTTAATGAAAAGGCGGCCTGCAACCGATGCAAGATCAGCTATCCGGAATTTACCCCTGCCAGTTTCTCATTTAACTCGCCCCAGGGCGCCTGCTCCGATTGCGACGGGCTGGGCGCAATGACGGCATTTGATTCGGCCCTTATCATTCCCAATCCTGAACTGACACTGCGCGAAGGCGCCATTGCCCCGTGGGCCAATCGAAATAGTGTCCATTTCACAGAGTTTCTGGACGCCCTTACCCGGCAATATGGCACCGATATTTACACCGCATACAAGGACTTGCCGGAAGAATTCAAACAGGTGTTGTTATACGGTTCTGGCGATACGCCGATAACCTTTTATTTTGAAAATGATCATCGCCGCATCAGCTATCAAAAACCCTTTGAAGGCATCATACCGAATCTGCAGCGCCGCTACCACGAAACCGGCTCAAGTTGGTCAAGAGAAGAAATAGGGCGCTACATGAATTTTCAACCCTGTCGGCAATGCAACGGTGAGAAGTTAAATCGCGCTAGTCGATCCGTCAAAGTGGGGGGGCTGACCATTTCGCAGTTAACCGCCTTGTCAATCGCCAAGCTACGTTCCTTTTTTCTGGATTTGAGGCTTGACGGCAAAAAAGAGATCATTGCCCGGCGCATCCTCAAAGAGATCGTCGAAAGGCTGGGGTTCCTGGATAATGTCGGACTTTCCTACCTAACGCTGGACCGCTCAGCCCAATCGCTTTCAGGCGGTGAAAGTCAGCGGATTCGTCTGGCCACGCAGATCGGGTCCAAATTAACCGGTGTACTGTATGTGTTGGATGAGCCCAGCATCGGACTGCACAGGCGCGATAACAAGCGCTTATTGGATACCCTCATACAGATGCGTGATCTCGGAAATACGGTACTGGTAGTTGAACATGATGAGGAAACCATCCGGGCAGCCGACTATGTCGTCGATATCGGACCGGGGGCCGGCATAAATGGCGGTCGTATTATCTTTGCCGGACCGCCATCAGAATTGTTTAACCATCCAACCTCACTGACGGGCCTATATCTTTCGGGTCGTAAACAGATTGAGGTGCCTGCCGCCCGGCGGCACATTGGGGACAGCCATTTAATCTTAAAGGGGGCTTCAGCTAACAACTTAAAGACGATTGATGTTACATTCCCACTGGGCTGTTTTATCTGTGTAACGGGCGTATCTGGTTCAGGCAAGTCCACCCTCGTTCTTGAAACGCTTTATCGAGCGCTGATGCAAAAGTTGTATCATGCTCGAGTGCCGGCCGGCACCTACCAGCAAATCGATGGGGTAGAAAACATCGATCGCGTCATCCACATCGATCAAAGTCCGATCGGCCGAACCCCCCGTTCAAATCCGGGCACCTATACGGGCGCTTTTACCCATATCCGCGAACTTTTTGCGCGCACGCCCGAAGCCCGGATGCGGGGTTACAAACCCGGTCGCTTTAGCTTCAATGTTAAAGGCGGTCGCTGTGAAGCGTGCCAGGGAGATGGTATCATTAAAATCGAAATGCATTTTCTGCCCGATGTTTATGTCACCTGTGATGTCTGTCAGGGCCGACGCTACAACCGGGAAACCCTTGAAGCCCGCTATAAGGGTAAAACCATAGCCGAAATTCTAAACATGACCGTCAACCAGGCGCTCTCTTTTTTTGGGCGGATCACTAAAATTCAGACGATCATGCAAACCTTAGTGGACGTCGGCTTGGGCTACATCGAGATTGGTCAACCGGCAACCACGTTATCTGGCGGTGAGGCACAACGTGTAAAACTATCAAAAGAACTCAGTAAACGCGCTACCGGAAAAAGCGTATACATCCTGGATGAACCTACGACCGGATTGCACGCCGATGACATTCAAAAGCTGCTGCGGGTCCTTAATATGCTGGTTGAGCAGGGCAATACCGTTCTGGTGATCGAACATAACATGGATATTATTAAAACCGCAGATTACATTGTAGATTTGGGCCCGGAAGGTGGAGATCAGGGCGGATACATAGTGGGGTGCGGAACACCTGAGGCGGTAGCTGAAATGAAAAACTCCTACACCGGCCAATATTTAAAAGCAATTCTGTAAATCTAGATATCGGCTTCCAGAAAAAATGAATAGGCCGCTTCGATTTCATCGGTCAATCCTGTATACCAGTCACCGACATCTTCCATCATATCCATCATAAATTTGATCACATCAGGATGCATGGTTGAAAGGTCCAATCGCAGCTCCGGATCCAGATCATAGGCATTAACGATGAAATTGGCCAGATAAATATTTTGGACAAAATTGGCACTTTTGCTTTCGGGTTTAAAATCATGATGCCATCGAATGGCTTCAATCAGGCCCGCGGGCAGTTGCCATTTAGTCGCCAGATGAGCACCGATGACGGCATGATCGATCGGCAACTTTTTCTTCTCGGCTTGGTAAAAAGTCAAATGTTCGTTTTGCAGGGTTGACCATACGTTTTCAAACAGTTTCGGAAAATATTGCGCCAAGATGACTTTACCGACATCATGCAGCAAACCGCCGACAAAACAATTGTCCGGTGATTCTTTTTTGGATAGCTGCGCAATGTTCATACTGGTGACCGCCACCGCCAGGGAATGCTTCCAAAACTGGGAGATATCAAAATCCATTAGTTTGACGCGTTTGGGAAAAGAATTAATCACCGATATTGAGACGATGGCATTGCGCACCACGTTATAACCCAACAAGACGACGGCATTGCGCAGGTCGCTGATTTTGCTTTTAAATCCATAAAAAGCGGAATTGACCAGTTTTAAAATCTTCAGCGTGATGGCCTGATCTTTTTCGATGGTGTCACAGACGGTTTTAATCGAGGTATCCGGGTCCCGTAAGTATTTATTGAGCTCAAATACAATCGTGGGTAAGGTTGGAATTTCTCTGATACGGTCAATTTTAGTTAAAATTTGCTGTTCATCCATTAAATCTCTCCTGTAGTCGGTGTCGCTGCGATGTCGATCTGAGTTCGGTATATAATAATTGTAACATAATTGAAAGCATGAGATGAATTTTACAAGCAATTCAGGTGCCTTAAATGATTCCATAGCCCGAATTTGCAGCGTTTGCGGCGGCCATCGCAAATAAATAAAAAAAACGGGGCGCAACCGAAAATCCGGTTCGCCCCGTTTGGGGGTAAAAAATGGAAAAAGGAATCGACTAGCCGCCTTGCGCAAACAATGCGGCAATCGATGCTGCCTGCGGATGGGCAAAGATCAGGATCAATGCAACAACCAGTGCGTAAATACACAACGATTCGATCAGCGCCAGGCCGATAATCATGGTAACGGTTACCTTACCCGAGGACTCTGGATTACGCGCGATACCTTCAACTGCAGACCGCAGACCGATACCCTGGGCAATACCACAGCCAAATGCCGCGATGGCGATTCCAAATCCAGCTGCTGTAACGCAGGCAATAAAAAACTCTAATGCTTTAGCTTCCATACGATCGTCTACCTCCTTTTCTGAATATATTGTTGGGCTTCTTCTGTTATCCCATTAACAGCAAATTTTTAGTGGGCGTGTTCCATGGCTCCCGAAAAATAAATAATGGACAGCAGCAGGAATACGAAAGCCTGTAGCAATGCCACGAAAATGCCCAGCGCCATGATCGGCAAGGGCGCAAAAAATGCACCGGCCAACAAAAATAAAATGCCCAGCACCAGTTCATGGCCGGTGATGTTGCCAAAAAGACGAATCGACAATGACAGAATCCGTGCAAAATGGCCAATGAGTTCAATGATGAATATTAACGGTGCCAGCCACCAGACTGGCCCCAAGAAATGTTTGATATACTTGGCGCCATGAAATTTGATGCCGATCACATGTGTAAAAACAACCACTGTCAGCGCACATGACAATGTGGTGTTAATGCTTGCGGTTGGCGGATAAAAGCCGGGAATTAGACCCAATAAATTGCAGGTGGCAATGTAGAGAAATACTGTGGCGATAAGCGGAAAAAACGGACGCCCTTCTTCGCCGGTAATTTCGACCATAAACTCTTCTATTCCCGAAATAAGGATCTCAAACACATTTTGCGCTCCGGACGGAATCATGTCTATTTTACGTACCGCCAAGAAGGCTAAGACAATCAGTATGATCATCACAAACCAGGAGTAAATCACCCAGGGATAAGCATGGGCAAAATGCCCAAATCCGATCAACTCAAAAAATTTAACAATCAACAAATAGGGATGTTCCATCCTTAGACAGCCTCCTTAAATAGAAGTTTCTTAACTTCACATATGGTTGCTAGAATAATACTGAAAACGACAATCGAAAGACCGATAACCAACCCAACAGGATGTACAATGTGGCCGGCAATCAACAGGAAGATGATAAAACCGCTGACCATGAATCGGAGATAGTATTTGGCCAGTACGACGTTATGAGAGGCGAGGTGGGGTGGTGTCAGCGCTTTTCTTAGTGTTTTGGCCAACAAATGGAAATTGATGGTGACCAGCAGGCCGCCAAAAAGAATACCAAAGGCAACGCCCCGTGAAAACATCGCGAAGCCGGCAATGCTGGCTACCGCGAACAATATCCAATTGGCTCGGGTGACAAAATGAATGATGCGTTGCTGAATATCCAAAATGGTTTTCCTGTTATGTTGTCGACGGCCGATTAGAATTTTCTTGATTTGCGAATAACAATCGCAATATTGCGAAAGCCTGCGATGATCCCAAGGACCAAAAAAATGAGGGTACACCACGGCGCAGTTTCAAATCGGCGATCCAGATAAATCCCCACAGCTAGACCGATAAAAATGGCAAGGGCAACTGAAAATCCCAGACTGCTGTAATACGACAGCTCCCTTAGCATCCGTTTTGTTTCTTTTTTCATGGAAATCAAGCAGCTTCCATCCGGGCAGGAAGGTTGCCGCCAAACACATATGAAGATTGAGCAACTAACATAGGATCACGCCCAAGTCAACGTTAATTTTGCTCTAATTTATTATAAAATATGGATGAAATGGTAGAAACCGCTTACCGCATTATCACCACGAAAGACCCCATATGGCTACCCCTCTCATCCACTGTTGGGCGCAGATGGGTTTTCTGCCGGGCCCCAATTTAAATGTTGAGATCACGGGTATCGAAAACGGGACCATCTTTACAGGCGTGCAAAAATCGATCGGGGCTCCTTCGGCTATGCACGGCACATCCCAAACATGCCCCCATGCCACAAGCCATCATGGTTTCAATCGAAACCTGGCAGTCAATGTGGTATCTTTTTGCAATTCCAGCAACACAGGCCAGCATCTCCATAGGGCCGCAGGCAAAGATCATATCCGCAGGATTTTTCGCTACTGCCGCATCCAGCGGGTCTGTGACCAGACAATGATCGCCGGAGCTTCCGTCATCGGTGGTCACATGGACCGGCAAACCGATGGCCGAAAATTCCGACAGACATAAGACATCTGCTTTGCTTCGACCGCCGATATAAACCTCGACTGATGCTGGTTTGGTCTTTGATTTGCTCAGTGTTTGGGCCAAAAATACCATCGGGGCCACACCGATACCCCCGGCCACAATTTTGGCACTTGCCATCTGCGCCGGAATTTCAAATCCTTTACCCAAAGGCCCGGTAAGGCTTAACAGATCCCCGGGCTGCTGCAGCGAAAGCGCCTGAGTGCCTTTTCCGACCACCTTATAGAGCAGTTCCAGCGCTTCAACCAAACCTTTATTTTTGATGAGTTGATGAATCGAAAACGGACGCGGCAAAAGCGGGTCATTCTGCTCTCCAGTGCGAACCATGACAAATTGACCGGGAACCGCATCAGCATAATTTCGCTGGCAGCTTAAACGGATTCGATGAATCCCATTGCCCAGAGCAACGTTGGACTGCACCTCAACGGTTTGATATCTCATCAAGATCATATTGAAACTCTTTCAAATAAAATTTTGGTTGTCACCCAACAGGTATTAATCCCAACCCCTCTCAAGCGACCCCTTTGATTTGAGCTTTCGAAGTCAGGCAGATGATAGGGTCTACGGCATCCGTTTGGACGCGTTGTGTCCATTGCCAGAAGATGACGGTTGCAAACCGATAACCGAAGCAAATCGCCCCGTCTGCCCTTCTGCACGGTAGGAGAAAAAAAGGGCTGTGTTGCACCGTGTACAGATGTTGCTGATTTCAATGTTTTCCAGCGAAATTCCCGCATCAGCCAATTGATCGCGACTGATAGCCCAGAAATCAAAATGATTATTGGCCCGTTTGTATGACCACAACATCTTCGGAATCTCCTTGCGATAATGAACAAATTCAGCGCAACAGGGGCCCAATGAGGGCCCGATTCCGGCAAAAAGATGCCTCGGATCGCTATGAAAGGTTTCTTGCATTGCCGCCACCGTTTGTCCGGCAATATTGCGAATACTTCCGCGCCAGCCCGAATGGATGTTGGCCACGACCTTTCGGGTCGCATCATACAATAAAATGGATTGGCAATCTGCCAGCTGAACCATCAAAAATTTTCCGGTGGTCGCGGTCACCAAAGCGTCACCGGTTCCCAAAAGACCATCACCGGCAGCGCATCCATCAGATTGATCCGGATCCAAAATGAGCACTTGATCGCTGTGGACCTGCTCTGCGGTGATTAGAACATTGCCGCCGATTGCGCGTGCGATGGCCTGGCGGTTATGCTTTATATGCGTATCTGCATCCCCCAGTCCGGCACTGACATTTAAACTATCAAAAGGGGCGGGACTGCATCCAAAATGGCGCGTGAAGACGCCATGCCGGAGATCAGAAAATTGCGCCAGGTTTTCAAATTGGTAAAATGATGCCCCATTGTTATGATTTAAAATCACAAATCCGTCTCCATTTTCAATCAGCAACCAGCTCACAGAATTGTGCCGTTCACGTTATCGGAGTTGAACCGCAAATGGTTTAACAACTGTGGCACAATGGGCACTTGAAAATCCCTGCCGTTTTTTCACCCTTGATAGCGGGCACCAGGGATTCCTATTTACGGCAGGCCGGAAATCAGGCTTTGCCGTCTGCGGGCCAGCAGTTCAGCATAAAGGGTGTCGCTGTGGGGTCCATTAAAAAAATTGATTGGCGGTTAACAAAAACGGTTAACGATTTTCTCAATAATGGTGCTGGTTGACACATCCTTAACCAACGGCACCCGCACCACACGGCCGCCTCTGGCTTTGACAATATCGGCACCGATGATCTCATCTGCGTCCCAGTCCGCACCTTTGACGAGTATATTCGGCTGAAGCAGTTGAATTAAGCTAAGTGGATCGGGATCGTCAAAATAAGTGATATAATTTACAACTGTCAGGCTAGCCAGGATTTCCGCTCTATGTTCCTGTGCAATGATTGGCCGTTGATGCCCTTTAATTGATTTGACGGATCGATCTGAATTTAGCCCCACCACAAGCAGGTCGCCCGCGTTGCGCGCAGCGGTCAGATAGCGGACATGACCGACATGCAAAATATCAAAACACCCGTTGGTAAAAACCACCTTTTTGCCGGTTTTTTGGAAACCTTCCAGTATGTCGGCCAACGGCCCAGCTTCCATTATTTTTGATTGGCTGCCCATCACGGGTCTGAAGTCCTTTTTTAGCTATTTTTCTGTCAAACAAACAATGGCATGCCAAATATTCATAACGCCCAATTGATATTAAATCAATTGGGAATCTAAACGGCGCGCGCCAGTGTTAGGACATCGACGTTTTCAGCACCTGATTGCAACAGCAAACGGGCGCATTCATTGACGGTGGCTCCGGTGGTATAAACATCATCGACCAACAATACTGTCTTGCCTGCTATGATCTCTGACCGCTGCACACTAAAGGCGCCCTCGATGTTTTCCTTACGCTCAGAGCGGCCGAGTCCGGTTTGGGGTACAGTTTTCTTATTTCTCAGCAACACATCCGTTCGCAGGCGTTTGCACAAATCGGCCGATATTTTTACGGTTGACATCTTTTGCCATTGATCGAGCATCAAATGCGCTTGATTGAAGCCGCGGCGCCGGAATTTTTGGTGATGCAGGGGTACCGGCAAAATGAGATCGATGGATTCAGGGTGCCAATACCGCAAAAAAGTGTACAGCAACAAAGCGCCAAAAGGCCCTGCCAGCTGTGTCTTGCCGGTATATTTGAATCGCTGAATCATCACCATCGATTGCGCGTCATAGGCGATGGCCGCCCGCGCCATCCGAAATTTATGAGGCTGCATCATACAGTCGCTGCAAAGGGCGTTGTCGGCTTGCGGCTGATTGAACATCATCCCACAATGCTTGCAAAAAGGTTCGGAAATGGCCGCTACTGCATTCAGGCAGCTCTGGCAACAGAGTGCCGTCAGCCATCGCTGCGCATAGAACAGCACATCCCGCTGTTGGGAAATTGCGGACTCGCTTACGGGATCAGTCGCCGCGGATTGGAAAAGGTGGCCGCACATTAGACATTTTGGCGGAAAGATCGCATCCAGGAAAATATTCTTTATGGATGTCAACCAATGCGGTGCTGCCGTTTTAGCGCTAGAATTTTGTTGCACGCTCGCAAGTTCTCCTGCACGGTTTGGCCAACCATTATGAATGTTGATCAACCCAGCGCTGTCGGTAAGATTCATACATGGCGATGGCCCCGGCCACCGAAGCATTCAACGAACCGATAGTTGTGCGCTGGGGAATGGAAATCAGAAAGTCGCATTTCTTTCTCACCAAAGGTCTCAAGCCTCTTTCCTCACCACCGATCACAAGTCCGAGCGCCCCTGTCATTGGAGCGCTAAAGAGCGATTGCGTGGCGCTTGGGTCCAGGCCCACAATCCACACATCGCGTTCTTTGAGGGATTCTATACAACGCACCACATTATTCACCTGAGCCACCTGCATGTGCTCCAGGGCGCCACTGGAAATTTTGCATACCGCTGGTGATGGATACGCAGAGCGATCCTTCGGAATAATAACGCCATCAACACCGACACAAAGCGCTGTTCGAATAATAGCGCCCAAATTATGCGGGTCTAAAATATGGTCCAACAATAGCAAAAATGGTGGATGCCCGGTTGATATAGCAGATTTAAGGATTTCAGCGACCTCGACCAGCGGATACGGTTTTACGCTGGCCGCAACGCCCTGATGAGAGGCATTTCCAGCTAAGGTTTGCAGTTTGGGCAGGCTGAGCTTTTTTATGGGGAGTTTTTTGCGTTCGGCCAACAACCGAACATGTTCAATGCGCTTATTCGCGGTTTTCTCGGCAATAAAAATTTCGTGAAAAGTGCGGCGGCCCGCTTTCAATGCCTCACAAACCGGATGGAAACCATAAAGAATTTCTTCCTTCACATCAGCAACTGTCCTTTGAGCACGTAATAATCCTCAGCGTTAAGAAGAATCAGGCCTGTATCCCGGCGCCTTGTCATCGGGTTACCTGAAGAAAAATGAGGTGGCCCTAAACCGGCTTACGATAGATTTCTATGACGGATATCAAATCTTCAAGGGCCACTGAAAGCTGTTCATTTACGATGACATGGTGGTACATGTCTTGCTGGGCCATTTCGTTTTCAGCCTGCCCCATGCGGACTGCAATCGTTTCCACACTGTCGGTTCCCCTCTTTTCTAAACGCTGCCGCAGCACCTCCAACGATGGCGGCCGGATAAAAATGGCGACACATTGGCTGTAACGTTCAAGCAGCTGGCGGGTTCCCTGCACATCCAGATCTAGCAGAATATCTTTTCCAGCACGCAGGCCTTCATCGATAAAATCTGCCGAAGTCCCATAATAATTGTCGTAAACCAAAGCCCATTCAGCCCAGCGACCCGTATCGATGCGATGTTTGAATTCTTCCCGATCGATGAAATGATAGTCAATACCTTCTTGTTCACTCTTACGGGGATGCCGCGATGTATACGACACCGAATAACGCATATCTGGGAATTGTTTGTGCACCTGCCGACAAAGAGTTGTCTTACCGGTACCGGATGGCGCTGAAATGATAAACAGATGCGGCGATGGTGAAGGCATATAAGCGGATATCCCCCGACTTTAAATGGTGTGTATCGGTATTAAGACGCGCTGTTCAAGGATTTTATGTTGAGTGACCCCAAAACAGCTATTGTTGGCACACGCGGGTCTGGCTATCTGCCCTGTTTTTTGTGAATGGTTGCCAAGCGTCACACAAGCTCTTTGAGCGTCGCGTAGCGTTGAGATACGGTTTCTGCTTGAATTGCTGACAGAACAACATGATTGCTGTCCATAACAATTATGGAACGCGTTCTGCGACCATGCGTGGCGTCAATCAGACGCTTTTCTTCTTTGGCCTCATCTTTGAGGCGTTTCATGGGGGCGGAATTGGGCGATACGATCGCAACGACGCGATCTGCGACCACCGAACTGCCAAACCCAATGTTTAATAACGTCTGGTCCATGTTACCTCCAGGTTTAATTCAGCCGATCAAGAAAAATCAAGAGCGGTCTTCACATTTTCTGAAGCGCTGACGCGCTGATAAAACGAAAAAAATAAAACAATCTATCTCGCAGGTTTAATTTGAGGCTATTGGCTTACCATTGCCCGAAGTTATTCTATGTTCTGTATTTGCTCTCTGATTTTTTCAAGCTCCGATTTAACATCAATAATTAAATGGGAGATGGCGGCATTGCCGATCTTGGAACCCATGGTATTAAACTCTCGATTAAGCTCCTGCAGCAAAAAATTTAATTTCCGACCCGCAGGCTCCTGGGCCTGCAGAATTTGATCGAATTGGCTCATGTGACTGGCTGCTCGGGTCAGTTCTTCGGAAATATCGCTTCGATCGGCTAAAATGGCAGCTTCCTGAGCAATCCGTGCTGGATCGAGTTCAACAATGTCTTGCGTTAAAGCCGAAATTCGCTCTTTGAGTCTTTGCTGATACTGCCCAAAAAGATTTTCAGAGCCTTTCTTGATGCGCTTTAGACAATCATTGATAAATATAAGTCGTTGTTTAAGATCGGCTTCAATAAAATCACCTTCTTTGCACCGCATGGCCTCAAGATCATCAAGCGCCGGGACAATGCACGCTTTGACCACTGGCCAAATTATTTCGTCGTCTTGCAGTTTTTCAACCGGCTTAATGATACCGCCCGCATTGAGCAATGTGTCCAATGTTATATCATTTTTTAACTCAAATTTACTTTTTAATTCCTCAAAAATGGCCATTAAAGCATCGGCTCTGGCGTCATCAATTTCAAGGGCAGTGGCTTCCGTTGTGTGATCCTCGATATGTAGCCGCATCTCAAGTCTCCCGCGGGCGATGCGGGCGGTAATCAGATCTTTAATTTTATCCTCCAGCAATTGGTAAGGTGGCGGAACCCTTAGAAAGATATCGAGGTGCCGGCTGTTGTAAGATCGGATTTCAACCGTTGCTGTTAAATCGTCATTTGTCTTTTCAACTGTGGCAAAAGCGGTCATACTTTTAATCATAATGATTGCCTATCTCCGTTGCTTTTAAAAACGGGTTGTCGGCTGTTTTACTAAAACTGCAAACTTTGTCAAGGCAACCAACCGGGATGCACGTGAAACCGATAGAAGTTATGCAACCGATTGAAATTGCAAAATTTCAGACATTGGCGCGTCGATCCCATAAATACTTGTTGCGAACCTTTTCAAGAAAATTGAGCATGTTGCTTGCGACATAATCCGGATAGGTCCATGGCAGCCGCTGAAAGCGACCCTTTTGAAAGATAAGGGTTAAATCTGCATAAACACCGTCACCAATGTATATGCGATGACTAAAATTCTTGCCGGATGCCAATACAAGTCTTTCGGACAGCATATAACCCGGATCAATATTAACACGACGTTGCCCGTCATGTGAATAGGCTAGCTCAATTTGGTGGGTCGCTATTTTTATGCTGACCAGGTCCTGCTGTTGAATCAGTGACGCAAATGAATATACCCGTCTGTGTAAAGGAGATCCCATTTCAGACTCGTAGTATCGGGTACAATTGAACGACATCCAGGGACTGACCAAATCGATTTGACCAAATTGAGATTTGAATTCCGGTATCAGCTTTTCACTAACTTTAAGTTCGCCCGTAAAAATTCCGATGATCAATTTTGCCGGCTGGGGCAATTGCAGTACACTCATCTTTTCACAGATATTCGTTATCGGTTATTCGTTATTCGCAACAACTGTATCAATCGGACAAATGGCTCAAATTCGAATAACGAATAACAAATAACAATTAACCGTCGGCATTTGTTTGCACAAATGCCTCAACGGCTTGCACAATTCGTCCAAAACAATACCAGTGTCACTCTCCATCAAGCGGTTTGGCCTCATCAATCAGCATAATCGGAATGTCGTCCTTAATCTCGTAAAGCAGTCTGCAGTGATCACATATCAGTCCATCTTGGTTATCGTTGAGGTGAATGTCGCCCTTGCATTTCGGACAGGCTAATATTTCTAATAATTCTTGGCTAATGGCCATAAAGCGCTCCTCTTATTCAGCATTTAATAGATTCAAAACAGCATAACATGAAAAAATGATATTTGAAATCCAAGCTGCGATGATCGGTGGCAGTAATCCGCCATAACCGAGAGAAAGGCAAAAACTGTGAAGTACCCAATACAGAAATATCATCAGCGCACCATAGGCAATACTCACAGACGGCCCCTCCCGGCCTTTACGTTTAACGGCAATCCCGATGCCAATAATGCACACGATTATCGATAAAATAGGCAGCGCAAAACGAGCATGCAGGTCGACCCTAAACGTTGTGGCATCATATCCTTCAGATTCGACTTCACGAATATAGGAAAATAGCTCGGCAACATTCATCTCTTCGGACTTTGTAAACACACGCTTAAGATCCTCTGGTAGAATTTCGATATCTGCTTCCTGCTCAGGATAAAACTGCACGGCATAAGTCTCGGTTTCTTTATTCAGCGTTTGTACCATAACTTCGGAAAATACCCACGTGTCATTTTTATACACACCGCTGGTAGCATCGATTCTTTTTGAAAGTCTAAATTTGTCATCAAAATAATTCAATGTAACTCCGGAAATTCTATTATGGCGAGGGTTAAAAAATTTAATAAAGTATATGGCCCGGTTTCCTTTAATCCAAATATTTTTTTGGCGCGTTGCCAAAACCGGCTTTTTTTTAACTTCACTCAGCCAAATTCTGTTGGCCTTGCTAATGGTTATCGGCACAACGATTTCGGATAATAAAAAAAGGCCCGTACTGATAAATATGGCGATGACCATAACTGCTCTCAATAAAAAATAGATACTGACACCACCGCTTTTGAGAGCAATGATTTCATTGTGCTTGTTCATCAAGCCAAATGCAACTAAAACCGCCAAAAGAATGCCAATGGGAGTTATTTGAACAATAATCTGGGGTAGCTTTAACTGCAGGTAACGGATTAATCGCGAAATCGATAATCCGGCTTCCATGAAGTTATCGGCCTTGTTGAAAAATTCGACAATGATATACAATCCCAAAACGACAGCCAACACAATGACAAAGCACTTGAGAATCTCTTTTAGTAAATAACGGTCTAATATCGTCATGGGATGAGACATTCCCTTTGGTGAAGACTACGGTTTCCACCTTGATATCAAATTTTGCAGCCAGCGATAGATAATGTCGAGCTTAAGCGAGCGTTCATTTGCTGTTCGAATGAGAAAATACACGCCCAATCCACCGATGATAACATTGGGAAGCCACATGCCGATCTGAGGTGGAAAAGCGCCTGTTTCCCCATAAACTTTGCCCATAGACATCAGCAAGTTATAAACCAAAAAAATGAGAAGGCCCAAAACAAGGCCAAATGACCGTTTGGCCGACCTGGCCTGTACACCCAGTGAAACGGCAATAAGTCCCAGTGCAAAGCAACCGAACGGAAGGGAAAGTCGCCGGTGCAGTTCCAGCAGCAAACTAAAATATCGTTCGTCCTTTCTGTCTGCGTCACGGACAGATCGACGCAATTCACCAAACCCCATTTCCTTTGGCCGTTTTGGTTTTGCCTTTTTTTTGCCCTCGGACCTCTGGGTATCCAGGCTGATTTCATAAGTGTCAAACTGAATGGCATGCGCGGTCTTCTCATTGAGGTTGGTTTGATGAATGGTGCCGTTGAAAAGCCGTAAATGGGCAGAAGCATTATCGGGGTCGTTAAAAATGATGCCTCTGGGGGCAATGACCGTATTGACATTATCAGGTTGACGGTTGTCTTCAATAAAAACGTCAACCAAAGATTTGTTTCTTAGATCGATTTCATTTACGTAAAGGGTAACGCCATTGAAGCTGTCATCAAATGTACGCTCTTTTAGGCCGATATCAACGCTCTCAGAGATCACTTGGACCGTCAACGCTCTGAGCGCAGATCGTCCCCACGCCTGTCCATAAAGCGTCATAAAAAGCGTTAAGACAAATCCAATTAGACAAACCGCGCCCACCGGTACCAACAGGCCATACAGACCGATACCACCGGATTTAATGGCCAAAATTTCATTTTCACTGGATAATTTTAAAAAGGTCAGCAAAACGGTAATCATAATGGACAGGGGAATGACAAAGATAAGAAAATAGGGCGTCTGGTAGAAAATCATTCGCAAAATGGTTGACAAATTAATACCGTAATTGACGATCCAATTGGTAATTTGAATCAGTTCGGCCATCAGGAATATAAATGTAAACAACAGCACATTTACCACAAAAGGTGGAACAAATTCTCTAAATATATATCTGTTTATGAGTGAAAAGGCTTTCATTTCTGCTTTAAAAACCGATGCTAATTGGTGGGAACGCCATACCTGACCATACCACCCATTCGGGTGGTCCGGTCGCAATTAGATACCACATTATAATGGAGACAAATTTGAAATGACCGCTAAGGATATTTACCCGAGTGTGGCCATAATTTCGGCCTCAGCCACTGTTGTGTCATCAACAGTCGCTTTTGCGGATGCCTTCACGATATTTGATCGGGATTTTAATATTTGAATGTTTAATAACAACTGGTCACCGGGTACCACCGGCTTTCTGAATTTAACTTTATCCATTCCCATAAAAAAAACCGGCTGACCTTGTTTTTCGGCAGGCATCGACTCAAGAGCAAGAACCCCTGCAGCCTGTGCCATGGCTTCCACAATCAAGACGCCCGGCATAATTGGATGGGTAGGAAAATGCCCTTGAAAGAAAGGCTCATTAATGGTGACATTTTTCAGAGCAGTAATCCGTTCACCCGGCACGATATCCAAAACCCGGTCAACCAAAATAAACGGATACCGATGGGGTAAAAGTTTCAGTATGGCCTGTATATCATAAGTTTTGTCCATAATATCTCCTAATGGGCTGCGCCAGTCATAAATGCCATAAAAGTGGTTTTAGACTGGCGCGCGAAGAGTCATCTTATTTTTTGTAATTAGCATTCAGCTGTTTAATTACTTGATCGGTAATATCAATTGAACCCGGCGAATACATAACGTCAAAATTATTGATAATCAGTAGATATCCCTCTTTTTTGCCGATTTCTGTGACCAGCTCAAATACCGCCTTACGCATTTCACCCGCCAGTTTTTTTTCGATGGCCTGCAATTGCCCGCGGTAGCGCTTCTCGAGAGTTTTGAGATCATTGAGTTTGATTCGGAATTCTCTTTCTTTTTCCTCACGTTTCTCTTTGCTCATCACCATCGATTCACGTTCAAGCTGTTTTTTAAGCTCTTCAATCTCAGCGCCTTTTTCTTTCAAGGCCGTCGTCATTTTATCACTTTGCTCTTTTATCTGCGCCTTGGCAGCTTTCCCTTGCTCAGATGTGCTCATAATTCGCTGGATATCAATGACGCCAATTTTGGCCACATCTGCTGCCATCGCCGGCCCGAGCCACATAAGACAAATAAAGCCAATGGATATCGCTTTTGATTTATAAGATCTTAACATTCTTTTCCCCCTGATGGTTATCGAAGTAATTTATGTTTTTGCTTTAAACATTTGCAGTTTTAAAAAGCCGATGCCATGGAAAATTCCCAGTTACCTGGGCCGTCATCTGTCTCTTTTTGATCAAGAATAAACCCATATTCCAGGCGCACGGGCCCCATGGGCGACATCCAGCGGATACCCAACCCCGCGCTTTGGCGCAAATCACCCGGATCGAGTTCGATGCTTTCATTATCCCCATAGACTCTACCGGTGTCAAAAAACAGTCCGCCAAATACGCCCTGATCCTTTAACAACGGAAACGTCAGATCCAAATTAAACTGCACGTATTTGTCACCCCCAATGGAATTGTTATCGTTGTCGCGTGGGGCCAAATCGTCACGCTTAAATCCCCTTAACGAACCAATGCCGCCTAAATAAAACTTCTCATAGTCGGGCAGTTTCTTTGTCCGGGTTTTATTAACATAGCCGGCTTCAGCATGAGGTGCAAGCACTAATCCCCAAAACAAAGGCAAGTAATAAGTGGTTTCGCCGATGTATTTCATAAACCCAATATCGCCACCCAGGCCGGCAAATTCAAATGAGAATCCATGATTGGATCCTTCCGAGGGCACAAAGGTACTGTCGCGAGAATCATAACTCAGCGATGACTTGATACTGCTTTTTGTATTTTTGCCATTGAGCTCTTTGATGGAACCGGGCGCATCGCTGCTGATATTGCTGATGTCCGCTATATCATAGACATAGCCCAAACGCGCTCGGGTATAATTAAAAATAGGATAGCTAAAGGAAAGTCCAAAACCAAAACTGTCCTTATCATATTCTTCAAAGTCGTATTTCCAGTTGTAAAACGTAAGGGTTCCGCTTAAGGGAATATCCCAGACATAGGGCTCGGTGAAAGTGAGATCAATATTTTGGGTTTTACTGCCCATAGTGCCTTTGAGTTCCAGCTTTTGGCCCCTGCCAAAAAGGTTGCGCTCGGAAATGGAAATGGTTCCATATAACTTATCGGCATTTCCGTAGCCAGCCCCAAAACTGAAAGCGCCGGTTGATTTTTCGACAACATCAATTTTAAGAACCATCTTATCATCGGCACTTCCTTTGCTGGTATCCACATTGACTTGTTCGAAATAATCGAGGCGATAGAGGTTACGAATACTGCGTTTAAGCCGCGTCGAGCTAAACTGCTCCTGCTCGTAAACACGCAGTTGCCGGCGGATGACCTTATCCCGCGTTTTGGTGTTACCGGAAATAATAATTTTCTCAAAGTAAACTTGCTGGCCTTTTTTGATATCAAAGACGATATCAACCACCCGTTTTTCAGAATCCTGCTTAACCTGCGGCGCGACATCGGCATAGGCAAAACCCTGGTTGGAATATAAGTCTGTAAGGTTTAAGACGTCGCCGCGCAGTATCTCCCGATTGTAGAACTCCTCTTGCCTGATTTTTAAGCTTTCGATCAATTCTGCTTGTTCTAAAATCAAATCCCCAGTCAAGCTGACTTCACCCACCCTAAAACGCGGCCCTTCATTAATTTCTATTGTGATCTCGATCTCTTGACCAACAAAATTGACTTCTGGCTCACCTACCCGCGCCTGCATATATCCGTTATTTTTATAAAAAGAAGTAAGCCTGGCGACGTCCTGTTCCAGCTTATTTTCATCTAGGTCACCGGCGGAGGTAAACCATGAAAGGATGTTTTCTTCCGCAGTGGCCATCTGGCGTTTAAGCTCTTTATCTGAAAAGGCCTCATTGCCCTCAAACATAATTCTTTCAATTTGAAACTTCTCCCCCTCTTCAATAATATACTCGATATCAGCTTGATTGTCTTTGCGCTCATAAATTTTGTAGTCAACATTTACGTTGTGGTAATTTTCTTCTTTATACAGCTCTGTAATGCGATCAATATCGTTTTGGATAACATTGATGTTTAAAATAGAGCCCCTTTTGGCGGTAATGACCTCTGCGACCTCTTCCTCTTCAAAAGCCCAGCGTATGCCGCTGAAACGCACAGCGCGCAGGGTCGGTTTTTCCTTGATCTTAAAGGTGACCATCACTCCATCCGGCCGTGGTTCAGAAAGAATTTGGATATCATCAAAATATCCCATGGCAAAAATTGCCTTCAGATCATCGGACAGGTTTTTAGGGTTATATATGTCGCCGGGTTGTGTCTTAACCACCCTTTTGATGGCTTCAGCCTCAATCCGCAGATTGCCATCTATACTTATTTCCAGAATTCTTTGGCGCTTAAATATCCTCAATACCAGTTCCTGAGCAAGCTTGTCGACCGAAGTTGGTAAGTTTTCGATCCCTTTGCCCTCAACTGTATACAGCTGCGGTCTTGCGGCAGACGCTTCAAATAATTTTAAGTCCAAACTGAACTGCTGCCCGAGCCAGGTTAGGCTGCCCCAGATTATAAAGTCGCCTCCGGTCTGAACACTCAGCCCCTTTATTTCTTCAATACTGCTCACCCGCTTTTTCCAATTCGGTTCTGAAACCGGATCAAGCAACAAGACTCTTGCGCCGGCCTGCTCTAAAGATTTCATTAAGGCCGAGGGAATTTCAGTTTGCAAATAGGTCAGATCTTGTTCGGCAAATATATCAAACGGCAATATGACAGCACTCGGTGCTTGCTGTGCGATGGCTGTTTGCTGGCAGATACCCATTACGACCATAATGATCAAACATAACTTATTGATCACCTGCGTCTTAAAAGAGCGCCGTACCTTTAAAAAGGTTGAATCGTGTTTGATCATCTATTGATATCTGCAAAGAAGGCAATTTGTTTTGAACTGATTTCGGCTATTTTAAAGGCAGTAAAGATCTTGTTCTCAATCATCGCATTGGCAATTTAGGTGACGAGCTCTAGTTGCCCAGCGGTTATGGTAACACGGCGAGACATAAAGGACGCCAACTCCATATTGTGAGTCACCACCACCAGGGTCATGGATAGTTCTTGGTTCAATTCCATTATCAATTGATGCACCTGATCACTGTTGCGATTATCCAGGTTGCCGGTGGGTTCATCTGCCAGCAAAATAGCTGGTTTCAAAATCAGGGCTCTGGCCAAAGCTACACGCTGCTGCTCTCCTCCTGAAAGCTTGCCGACACGATGGTTCAACCGATCCTGCAGACCGACTCGAACCAATATTTTCTCGGCAGCTGCAAAAGCTTCTGATTTGCTTAAGCCGCTGATCATTGCCGGCATCATTGCATTTTCAAGGGCGCTGAATTCAGGAAGCAAGTGATGAAACTGAAAAACAAAACCGATGGTTTTGTTGCGGAAGTGTGCCAGCTTAATATCATCATATTGAAAAACATCCTCACCTTGAAATTTCAAAATGCCGCTATCAGGTCGGTCAAGAGTGCCAAGAATGTGTAGCAGTGTCGACTTACCGATTCCTGAGGCACCAACAATAGCAACCGACTCCCCTGACGCAAGATCCAGCTGAACGCCTTTTAAAACATCAATGCTGACTCCGCCGTTTTGAAAGCTCTTGACTAGATTATTGGCGCTGATCCAGCCACCTGCGTGGGTTTGCGGACGGCTGTTCAATTTGGGTCGACTCGATTTTTCAAAAGATCCTGAACTATCCATAACGAATGGCCTCCACCGGGTCCAGTTTGGACGCCTGCCTCGCAGGATAAAGGGTTGCCAGAAAGCAGATGACCATGGCAGCCGAAACGATACCCAGAACCCATAAAGGTTCCACTTTTACTGGAAGGGTGGTCGTAAAATAATAAATATCACCGGTTAACTCATAAATATCGTAATGTTTGAGCAACGTGCACAGTAAAAGACCCAGACATAACCCTAAAAACGTGCCGATGGCGCCAATGACCATCCCGTTAAAAACAAAAATTTTGCGGATGCTTTGGTTTGTGGCGCCCATGGCCTTTAAGATGGCAATATCGCGTGTTTTTCCCATAACCAGCATAATCAAACTGCTGGCAATATTAAATGCAGCCACCAATACGATTAAAATCAAAATAATGGCCATCACCCAGCGTTCCATTTTAAGCGCTCGAAATAAATTTTGATTCATTTGCATCCAATCGCGTGCCCAGTATGGAAAGCCAAGCTCGGAAATGATGCTATCCGCAATCGCGCGAGCCGCGTATATATCGTTAACACGAATATCGATACCGGTTACCGAATCACCCATTCGCAACATTTTTTGCGCATCATAAATATGGATAAAAGCGAAGGTCTGATCATACTCATACATGCCCGATTGGAAAAAGCCGGTCACCTTAAACTGTTTCATAGCCGGCAGGTGTCCGATTGGAGACAGCATACCATGCGCCGATATCAGATAAATCCGGTCACCTTCAATTACACCCAGATTGCGGGCCAACTCTTTCCCCAGGACAATACCGGGTTCCTGGAGCGAAGATTGCTGGTTGGATTCATTCGAAGACAAATCCGGCAAAGACACCTGGGCCAAAGTTGCCATCACCTGCCCGGCGGTGGCAGGATCGATTCCACGGATCACGACACCGGCTGCACCGGATTTGGAGCGTAGCATCGCCTGGGTGACAATAAAAGGAGTGGCGGCTTCAACGCCTTTGGCTTTTCCCACCTGGGTTAAGACCGAACGGTAATCTTTAAATTGACCACCGTGGCGCATGAGCATCACCTGAGATTGTCCCCCCAGAATCCGGGCTTTGAGATCGGCATCAAAACCGGTCATTACAGCAATCACAACGATCAGAGCCATCACACCGACCGTTACCCCGGCAATCGAAAGAATGGTAATCAGCGAGACAAATGCTTGTTTTTGTTTGGCCCTTAGATAACGACGGCCGATGTATAATTCAAAAGACATGGGTTTAGAATGGATATATTGAGTTTGCGTTATTGGTTAACGGCATCCCATTATGGGGTTTTGCATTGCAATTGATATAGGCGCCGCTTTGGCAGTTAAAGTTTACAAGGCAATTTTACCAAATACCATATTTCTGATTATCTTTTTTGAATTAGGATATACGCCCCCAATTCCGCCACTTAGCCCCTGGGTTTCATATGCGGAAAAAGAATGACTTCGCGGATTGAATCCGCATCGGTGAGCAACATCACCAGGCGATCAATACCAATGCCCTCACCGGCCGTTGGCGGAAGACCATATTCTAGTGCTTCAATATAATCGTCGTCCATCTGGTGCGCATCTTTTTCTCCGGCTGCCCGATTTTCAACCTGTTGGCTAAAACGTTCCTGCTGGTCCACGGGGTCGTTTAGCTCTGAAAATCCGTTGGCGATCTCACGACCGGCTATAAAGAGTTCAAAACGGTCGGTGATGTCAGGTTCATGATCACTGCGACGTGACAGCGGCGAAACTTCTACCGGATAGCCGGTGATAAAAGTGGGCTGAACTAATTTGGGCTCAACCAAAGCATCAAACAGTTTTGTAATCACTTTGCCTAACCGACCGGTCTTGGTAATTTGGATTCCGCTCTGGGAGGCAACACTCAACAAAGCGTCCTTATCTTTTAACAACTTGGCCTCAATACCGCCGATATCCACCAATGCTTCAGACAGTGTCATGCGACGCCAGGGACCGGCCAATTCAATGGTATCGTTTTGATAAACAATGGTTGTGGAACCGTTGACTACCTGCGCTACGAAGGAAAATAGCTGCTCGGTTAAGTCCATCAGATCGGTATAGGTAGCATAGGCCTGATAAAATTCTAGCATCGTAAATTCGGGATTATGCTGGGTGGAAATACCTTCGTTTCTAAAACTTCGATTGATTTCAAAAACCCGCTCAAATCCACCGACCACCAGGCGCTTTAAATACAATTCTGGGGCAATCCGCAAATAAAGATCCATTCCCAGTGCATTGTGATGCGTAATAAATGGCTCCGCTTCAGCGCCGCCTGCAATGGGCTGCATCATTGGGGTTTCGACCTCGAGGAAATCATGCTTCAGAAAAAAATTTCTAACCTCCTGAATAATTTGACTGCGCCGCACGAAAAGCTTTCTGACATCAGCGTTCATGATCAGGTCCAGGTAACGCTGACGATAGCGCTTTTCCGGGTCTTTAAGCCCATGAAATTTTTCAGGCAGCGGCCGAATCGTTTTGCAGAGCAGCTTTAACTCTTTGGCCAGTATTGTCCATTCACCGGTTTTGGTTTGAAACATCTCTCCAGCAAGACCGACAAAATCACCGACATCCAGCTGTTTAAAAAGCTGATAGGTCTCATCACCGATTTGATCTTTGCGGATGTAGGCCTGCAATTGCCCGGTCCGATCCCGAAAACGGATGAACGTTGTTTTGCCGAATCGATTGATGGCCACCATGCGCCCGGCGACAGCAAAAAGGGGCGATTTGGATTTTAGCGTCTCCGGTGATTTTTCTGTTAGCGACTTAATTTCCGAGATGTTGTGAGATACTTTGAAATCATTCGGAAAAAGCTGCAAATCACTTTTTTTGAGGGTGTTAAATTTATTTCTTCTTTTTTGAATGAGCTCGCTGGTTTTTTCCATATTCAATCCCGTCACCGATCCTGCCCCCGGGCTTTAAACATCGCTCAACGGCGGATTGGGGTTTGAAAGAGCTTAGCGACAGTTTAAAATGGGTGAATTGATGTCCTTTGGCTAAAAATCCGTATAACTTACCGGTATAAACTGATTTTGGTATCCCATTTTACCGTTGACTGTCAAGTCCGAGTTCGGTTGTTGTCCGGTAGGTTAGTCCGGTGGGGACATTTGCTTGAAATGTAAAGTAATGGTGGTGCCTTTGTTGAGCTGGCTTTCGACGTTTAACCAAGCGTCATTGGCCTCAACAATCCGATGGACAATCGATAAACCAAGTCCGGTGCCGTTTGGTTTGGTCGTGAAAAACGGATCAAAAATCGTCTTCAATGTCTCTGGGGAAATGCCGCTGCCATTATCGCTGATTTTGACACAGGCGTATTTGTTTTTGGCGGGAAACATCTCAATCCCGATTTGGCCTTCACCATCAATTGCCTCGGCTGCATTCAGCAGCAGATTCCACAGAATTTGGTGCAGATGACCCGGATCCATCGTAATCCATACATTAGAGGACACATTTTTGGTTGTTTTGACGCGCCCGTTATTGGACCCGTCGATTTCAAAAAGCTCCGCAATTTCAAGCAAGGCCAGGCTGAGATCGATGGGTTCGACCTTGCCGGCTGGCGGGCGGGCGTAAAACAAAAAATTGCTGGCCAGAGAACTCAAGCGGTCGGCTTCGCGCAGTATAATTTGCATCAACCGTGCATGGTCAGGGTCATAGCGCATATCTTCTTTGAGCAGCTGTATTGAACCGGTTAAAGCCGCCAGCGGATTTTTAATCTCGTGGGCCAAACCGGCAGCCATCTCGCCGACAGCTGCCATCTTTTCAACTCGCTTCACGTGACCTTCCATGGTGCGCAATTCTTCCTTAGTTTTGCGGGTCTGTTCAGACAACAAACTGCTTAAAAAGGCGACTGCAAAACAAGCTGTCATGGTGATCATCAATTTAAAGAAGATCTGGCTCCAGTCATAAGCGCTGGCAAGGGGATTACCGTTGATACCGATTGGATTGAGAATGCCGAAATATTCCAGCTCGACCAGTGCGCAAAACTGCAAACTACAGAATGCCGCAATAACCATCGTCCCACGCATGGGAAGCAACATACTAGAATAAATAATGACGACCAAATAAAGAAAGGAAAATACGCTCACAAAACCGCCGGTTAAGAAGACGATCAGGGTTACAATTAAGGTATCGATGCCGGTTTGGATAAAGGCGAAACGGGTGAGGTTTTTGACACGTTTGAGCAACACACTGTAAACAACGGATAAAACGAATATCGCGGTGATAAGGCCGTAAAGAACCACCAGCGATCGATCCATCGGCGGGGTGTTTTCACCCATATGCTGGAGAACGGCAGAAACCAACAGCAGCAATGAAAAAAGAACACGTATAAATATCAACCACTTGAGTTTTGTTTTGTCATCAATTTCAAGCATGGCTTGTCAAACGGGACTGTTGAAAAGTGGCATCAGAAATCAGCACCCCAGTGAAAAGGGCCGTAATTCGATTACGGTACGACAGATATCCATATCATACACAAAGGGTATGCGCTAAACAAGCGGTATCAGAAATGAGAGATGTCTTTTATGTATAGGCTTCGACGGCTCAGCGATATTATTGAATGGCTCCGGCCATCTTAAATATGGGCAGATACATGGCAACCACCAACCCGCCGATGGTGGCCCCTAAAAACACGAGCATAAACGGTTCAATCAAGGCGGTCATATTTTCAACTGCCTGATCAACTTCTTCGTCATAAAAATCGGCGATTTTTTCCAGCATGGCGTCCAACGCCCCGGTGGATTCACCGACCCCGATCATCTGACACACCATGGCCGGAAAAACGCCGCTTTCCTGCAAGGGGTCAGCCATCGTACGACCTTCAGCTATACCAGAACGCACATCATAAACAGCCTTTTCGATCGTTCGGTTTCCGGCTGTTTTAGCCACAATATCAAGTGCTTCAAGAATAGCGACCCCGCTGGCCAGCATGGTGCCCATGGTACGGGTAAATTTGGCAACTGCCACTTTGCGCAGCAATTCACCAAAAACGGGTATTTTGAGCACAAGATCATCAACCATGTCCTGCCCTTTTTCAGTGGCGTATGCTTTTTTGAAGGCAATTGAGAAAATGATCAGCCCGATGATGATATAGACAATCTTGCTCTTGGCAATCTCACTGGCCGTCACGACAATCTGGGTTGGCAGGGGCAACTCACCGCCAAAATCAGCAAACATTTCTTCAAAAACCGGTATGACAAAAACCAAAATAACCGCCAGCACGATAATGGCGATGATCAGCGTTACGATCGGATACGTCATTGCGCCTTTAACTTGAGATTTGAGTTTGGCGGCCTTTTCCATGTAAGCGGCCAGACGTCTTAAGATAGCATCCAAGATACCGCCGGCTTCGCCAGCTGCGATCATGTTCACAAAAAGATCATCAAAATGTTTCGGAAATTGCTTGAGTGCCTCGGCAAGCGTCGCACCGCTTTCAACCTTTTCTTTGATTTCTTTGATCATTCGTTTAAAGGTTTTATTATTCTGCTGAGTGTGAAGTATTTCCAGGCACTGGATGATGGGCAGCCCTGCATCGATCATTGTAGAGAACTGACGGGCAAATAAAATTATGTCCTTTTCTTTGACTTTGGGTTGCAGCCAGGATACGTTTTCAAATAAATCTTTGGGCTTTTTCTTTATTTTGGTTGGCGTAATGCGGAGTCGAACCAGATTTGATCGAACCATGGCTTCATTGGTAGCCTCCATTTCGCCTTTGCGAGTTTCATTATTTTTGTTCGTGCCTACCCATTGATAAACTGGCATGATCAAGCCTCCATATTCATTAAAACAATCCAGGCCACAAATGGCATTGCGAACCCGATAGCAACCACAGTTCGCTTATGTATTAATTTATCATATTTGACAGCTCAGAACCAACAAATTGATACCTGATTTTTGAGAACCCTTAGATTCGCCGATGCGCAGCCCATCAAATCGGCAGAAAGTGAAAGCTGGACACGAAATTCAGGCTACCTGAGCTACAGAAAGTATATCGGTCCATCCTGGCGGAAACTTAAGATTTTTATTCGGTGCAGCTAGGGCAGCTTTCTGTGTGTTCGCATGGGGGCCGCAGGTAAACCGCACTCCCCTTTTGGCCTTTGTCTTGCAAATGTTGGCAAATATTATTAATATTACAACGATTTCAGATAGTTGTCAATAAACGTGCCACCCGATCGAGAAATCTGGTTGGCAATTTGGGGCCATTTGTGATACGGTCGGACAGGCTTAAATTATAATTATTTTCAATATCTTAAATATATTCAAACCGTCTAGGGTCGAATTTTATCCGGTATTTCGTGTTTTGCGTTTTGTGTTTTGTTCATAAACAAAAAAACATGGTCATTTTGATAAATACCTGTTGCTAAATATGAGACACCAGCATCAAACACCTGACAGATGACGCCAAAAACAGAAAAACAGTCAGCCGATGGCCTGACCATCATTACCACCCATGTGAATGCGGATTTTGATGCACTGGCATCCATGCTGGCAGCCCAGAAGCTCTATCCGGATGCATTGGTCGTATTTCCGGGTTCTCAGGAAAAGAATTTAAAAAATTTTTTTATCAACTCAATGGCCTATCTGTTTAACATGGCCGACATCGGTCGCATCGACTTCAGCAGCGTCAAACGACTGGTTCTGGTGGACACCCGCCAACCGAAACGCATCGGTAAACTGGCCAAGCTTTTAAAGCGCAAGGACCTGGACATTCATATCTACGATCACCATCCGGCTACGGATAATGATATTCAGGGCAATATCGAGGTTAAGCGCTTGAGCGGCGCCAATGTAACCTTGCTGACCGAGATTATAGCTGATAAGGGCATCGAGATCAGTGCCGATGAAGCCACGATCATGTGCCTGGGGATCTATGAAGATACGGGCTCATTTACCTTTCCGTCCACCACTGAGCAGGATTTTAAAGCAGCCGCATTTTTGTTATCCAAAGGGGCTAATTTGAATGTGGTTTCGGATTTAATTGCCAGAGAGCTGAGCCCCGCGCAGGTGGGTTTGCTAAATGATATGATTCAATCTGCAACGCGGTACAATGTCAATGGAATCGATGTGGTAGTCACGACAGTAACCACTGAAAAGTATATGCCGGATTTCGCGTTTCTGGTCCAAAAAATGGTAAAAATGGAAAATCTCGATGCCCTTTTTGCCATTGGACGTATGGAAGATAAAATTTATGTGGTGGCCCGCAGCCGCATCAATGATGTTGATGTGGGCAGCATTATTACCCCTCTGGGCGGCGGCGGACACGCCTATGCCGCCTCGGCATCCATCAAAGGCGATACGCTGGCACAGGTTGAAAACAAGCTTGTCGATATTCTATATCGCAAGGTGCAGGCCCAGCGACAGGCCAAAAACCTGATGTCATCGCCGGCTATCACCGTAGGATATGATGTCTCGTGCAAGGATGCCAACAATTTATTGACCCGCTACAACATCAATGCCCTGCTGGTCACTGAAAACCGTAACGGACAGGATCGGCTTTGCGGCTATATCACACGACAGGTGATCGAAAAAGCCCTGTACCATAAACTTGAATCGGCCCAGGTAAAAGAATACATGACCACCGAATTTGCCACTGTGGCACCCGAAGCTGACCTGAGCGAAGTTCAGGAAAAAATTATTGAAAACAAGCAGCGTGTTTTACCGGTCATCGATAATAGCACCATTGCCGGTGTGATCACCCGCACCGATTTGTTGAACATTTTGGTTCGCCAGGCGAAAAAAGATTCTACAGGATTGCCGGATCCTTTGCGGGAGCCGACGCATGCCCAAACGCGAAATGTTGTTAAATTTATGAAAGAAAGACTGAGTGGGCGCTTATTGAGAATTCTCAAAACCATTGGTGAAGTTGCCGATGAATGCGGGTATGGTGCTTATGTGGTGGGTGGGTTCGTTCGTGATCTGTTTCTGTATCGCTCGGATGAAGACGTCGATATTGTCATTGAAGGCGATGGAATCGCCTTTGCCAAAAAATATGCTAAGTTGCAGCATGCGCGCATCCATACCTATGAAAAATTTGGCACGGCGGTCATTATTTTTGAGGATAGCTTTAAAATCGATGTGGCGTCGGCCCGATTGGAGTATTATAAATTTCCAGCGGCCTTGCCGATTGTCGAAATGAGCTCGATAAAATTGGACCTCTTCCGCAGGGACTTCACCATCAATACGCTGGCGATTCAGCTGAACAGTGAAAAATTCGGCACCCTGATTGATTTCTTTTCTGCGCGCAAGGATTTGAAAGAAAAAATTATTCGTGTTTTGCACAACTTGAGTTTCGTGGAGGATCCCACCCGGGTATTTCGGGCAATTCGATTTGAGCAGCGATTTGGATTTACCATCGGCAAGTTAACCAAGAGGTTGATCAAAAACGCAGTCAACATGGACTTCTTTCGGGGTCTCAGCGGACGGCGGGTGCTCACAGAACTGAAACAAATCCTACAGGAAGACAATCCCGTGCCTGCCATTATCCGACTCAATGACCTGGATCTACTCAAATTTATCTACCCGTCGATTGAAGTCGACAAACGTCTGATATCTTTATTAAATTCAGCTAAACAGGCTATTGCCTGGCATGATTTGCTTTTTTTAGATGAATCCTATATGAAGTGGGTCGTTTATTTTTTGGTCTTGATCCATTCCTGTGACCCAAAGCGATCAGAAGAAATATGCAATCGTTTTGAATTGGCACCGCATTTTCACAAAATATTCTGCAGGGAACGGTTTGCGGCCGAAAAAGGCGTGTTGGCTTTAGCGCGCAGTTTGCCGGTTCCCAATAGCGCCCTGTATCGCATGCTCTCTGAATTCCGGACTGAATTGATCTTGTTCATGATGGCGATCAGCCGACAAAAAAAGGTAAAAAAGGCCATTTCACATTACTTTACCGGACTGCGAAAAGTGACGGTATCCATCAAAGGTAGAGATCTCATCCAGATGGGTGTGAAACCCGGACCGATTTACCGGGATATTTTTCGGGCGACCCTGGATGCCAAGTTAAACGACAAACTCAAAACAAAAAAAGACGAACTGGAATTTGCCAGAAATTATGTTGCGTAATTTTGATGTTCTTCAATTCATTTTGATGATATTGCCGTTGGTTGTTGCTGTCGTATTGCACGAATTGGCGCACGGATATGTTGCCGATAAACTGGGCGACCCGACTGCCCGTCTGGCCGGTCGTTTGACCTTAAATCCAATTAAGCATCTTGACGCTTTTGGCTCATTTCTTTTACCGATCCTCTTAAAGTTAAGCGGATCACCGGTTATCTTTGGCTATGCCAAACCAGTACCGGTAAATTTCGCCAATTTACGACAGTTTCGCAAAGCAACGATATGGGTTGCATCAGCCGGTGTCCTGACCAATATGATCCTGGCAATTATCTCGGCAGCGCTTTTTCAGCTGATCGCAGCAGGATATCCTGACTGGGCGCAGACACATTTTGAACAGCCGGCTGTCCTCTTGCTGCAGTTGCTAAAATACAGTGTGGTCATCAACTGTGTGCTGGCGCTGTTTAATTTGATTCCGATACCGCCGTTGGACGGCAGCCGTATCGTTGCCATGCTGCTGCCCGCAGCGCTGCGACGGCCGTATACGCGTCTGGAGCGCTTTGGTATGATCATCATATTTGCGCTGCTGATCATCGGACCACTGGCGCAACTGATGACTTTTGTGATGAGACCGGTACTGGACTTTTTACTAAGAATATAGCAAAGACCTCAGAGTTAGGTGAATCGAATCGCAAGGACGTAAATGATGAGTGATAAGAAACGAATTTTAAGCGGTATGCGACCCACCGGCCCTTTGCACTTAGGCAATTTGCTGGGCGCGCTGGCAAATTGGGTAGCGTTACAGGAAGAATACGAATGTTTCTATTTTATCGCCGATTGGCACGCGCTAACCAGCGATTATGAGGATACGGCGGCAATCGATCGTTTCCGCAAAGAAATCATGATCGATTGGCTCAGTGCGGGATTGACACCGGAAAAGAGCACCCTCTTTGTACAATCAGAAATCAAAGAGCACGCGGAACTGTTTCTCATTCTGGGGATGATCACTCCGGTGCCCTGGCTCGAGCGCAACCCAACCTATAAGGAGCAAATCACTCAGATCAGCAACAAGGACCTGTCCAACTTCGGTTTTTTGGGATATCCAATTTTGCAGGCAGCTGATATTATCATGTATAAACCCTATGGCGTGCCGGTGGGCGTCGACCAGGCGCCGCATGTTGAAATCACCCGTGAAATCGCCAGACGATTTAACCACTTTTACGGTGATGTCTTCCCGGAGCCCAAAGTAATATTGACCGAAACCCCGAAAATATTGGGTGCCGATCGACGCAAAATGAGCAAAAGTTATGACAATGCCATTTTCTTATCCGATACGCCTGATCAGATCAGTAAAAGGGTTTCTGGCATGATCACCGATCCACAGCGCGCCCGGCGCAGTGACCCCGGTGACCCAGATGTGTGCAATGTTTTTGACTTTCACAAATTATACACGCCGGCCGCCGAGGTTATAGAGATTGACCAGGACTGCCGCGCAGCAAAGATCGGTTGCGTAGAATGCAAAAAGAAAATGGCGCTTAACCTGAGCCAAGCGCTGGCGCCTATACGTGAAAAGCGCGCCTATTATGAAGCCCACCCGCAACAGGTCGATGAAATCATGGCCGATGGATGTAACCGGGCCAGAAAATCAGCCCGGGCTACCATGGAGGCTGTCAGGGCCGCTATCAAAATATAGAAGCGTGTCTTAATGCAAAAAGAAATTTACCAAGTTCAGTTGGAAAATATATTTGAAGGGCCAATGGATCTTCTGGTTCATCTGATCAAAAAGAATGAACTGGATATCTATGATATCCCCATCGCATTGGTCACTGAGCAATACCTGCAATACGTGGAGTGGATGAAGATCATGAACATTGATTTTGCCGGTGAGTTCATTGTGATGGCGTCGACCCTAGCCCAGATAAAATCGCGCATGCTGCTGCCAGCCTCCGCTGATGAAGAAGACGAGGACGATCCTCGCCAGGAAATTGTCAAACCTCTGATGGAATACCTTCAAATGAAATCTGCCGCCGAGCAGTTATCTGAAAGACATCTTTTGGGTGAGGAAACATTTGTCCGCAGTGCCGATAGTCAGGAGTTTTTGGCCGATCAGAATGAGCCCTATATCAAAGTGGGTCTTTTTGAGCTGATTGATGCTTTTCAGAAAATTCTGGCAAAAATTCCCGACGATTTGCAGATGGAATTTACGCCCGATAAAATTTCTGTTAAAGAAAGGATAACCCAGATTACCGATATTCTGGAAGCCAAGAGTTCGGTCACTTTTGATCAGTTATTTTCGGAACAGCCCGATAAAAGCGAGGTTGTTGTAACCTTTCTGGCCATTTTGGAAATGGTCAAACTGGCATTGATTCGCATTGCACAGCATGCACAAACCGGCCTTCTGCGCCTTTTCTATGTCTAATGGAAGATTTAAAAAATATTATTGAAAGTTTGCTGTTTGTTGCCGATGAGCCACTGACAATTGAGCGTTTAAAGCAAATCATCACCGGCGCAGAGTCCAAAGCGCTGCGGGAAGCGCTGGATGAATTGACTGTTGATTACGAAACGCGCCAAGGCGGTTTTTACCTGAATCCGGTTGCCGGGGGGTATCAGATTCGCACCCGTCCGCAATATAGGGAATGGATTAAACGCTTGTTGCAGCCCAAGCCACAGCGTTTGAGCAAAGCTGCTTTGGAGACTTTGGCCATTGTTGCATATAAGCAACCGGTCATCCGCAGCGATATTGAGCAACTGCGGGGGGTTGATTGCGGAGGTATTTTACGCGTGCTTTTAGAACGAAAATTCATACGGGTCCTGGGCCGCAAAGAAATTCCCGGGCGCCCGTTAATTTATGCCACCACCAAACGCTTTTTAGAGGTATTTGGGCTTCAAAATCTCAAAGACCTGCCGACACCCAGGGAGATCGAAGAATTCGGCAGCACACTATCTGAGGAAATAGATGAACCAGCCGATGAAGATCAGTTCGAAACCGAGGTTACACCCGAAGCTCAGATAGAAGAAGAGGACACGCCAGATGAAGCGGTGGAGACGGAAATCCCGGCTGAAAACCTGCGAACCTCAGCGGAACCGGATAAAGATGTGTAAAAAGGCTTGACTCGGACACCAACATTTTTCTATCTAATAAAATGCCTGGATCTTGTGCGAGGCGGAGGATTGCTTATTCGCATTAAATTTCA
>JAAUXT010099662.1_pt1 | contig 50760 bp, 50 predicted proteins | sample 7278171 | NCBI WGS metagenome assembly JAAUXT01 (sample SAMN14350112, study PRJNA611818) | marine sediment metagenome | isolation source: surface marine sediment (1.8m) | place: French Polynesia: Moorea | collected 2018-08
GCAGAAACAAGCCAAATTGTGCCCCAATTGCTGGAAACACACATTTTCAGTTTCACGTCTGGACTCCTGATGGTACTGCGTTTCAGGCGCCCACAATCACCCACTGTGTCTGTGGTGTAATTGTGCTTCGCCCTAAAGGGACTTCGCACAATTACACCACAGACACAGTGGGTGATTGTGGGCGCCTGAAACGCAGTACCATCAGGTGTCCAGACGTGAAACTGAAAATGTGTGTTTCCAGCAATTGGGGCACAATTTGGCTTGTTTCTGCTGAGTCTCCTTCCCCAGGAGCTCAGACTGAGCTCGGTTCCCGCGCGCACGCGCACTTCTTGGCAACGGGGAGCTCGCAGTGCTTGACCTCGACTGCAATTTTCCAGTTGCAAGTTCGTGCCAAGAAATTTGATTCTGATCTCTGGCACTGATATCCGGACACCGCTGCATGCGCTTTTAGAAGCACCAAACTTGCCTTGCGCCGCACACATCCCTGCTGGGGGGCACTCTTGTAAACCTGGTTAAAGTTTCCAAAAAAAGTTGGGCTGTCGTGTTAGACACAAACTTTGTCATCTGGTTGAGCTGCAACAAACAGACAACACAAAACACAGTCACTTTTTGCAACGCAGCATTCACCTTTCATGGAGTCTTGACGACTCCGAATTCAAGGTGACACCTCGTACCGTTGCGAATTTACATCTGCAGTTGCTCCCCGGTCAGAATGCTGTTTGGCTGTTCACGGTGCATTGCCTTGTACATCACTTATTTCCGCATCACTCTGTTTGGCCAAACGTCAATGCTGCCATGTTTGTTACATTTTCACATGCACTCATGATGTAAATATAGATTTATCTCCATCGCTGTTAGAATCTGCATTGCATAGAAATGAGCGATGAACGGGACCTGCCTCTCATCTCCCTGGTGTTCTCTACTCAACTGGAAGGGCAGCACGGCGGTGCTGACGACTCACTTAGACTGTGAAGCAATTTCACTTTGAAAAGTTTTCAAAACCCAGAAAGGTACTGTACGAGTTTACGAGGAAGGTTCAGAAAGTCCTGATCGCCACCCGATTTGAGGCTTTTTGCATCCATCTATCTTCCTGCCACAAGCATCTTGTGCAAATTTCATCTCACTTTTGAACAGAGTCTCTTTCACTGAAGGTGACTTGTCAGAAAACCCGTTACTTTTACACACAAGACACTCAAATTTTACGAGTGCTGCGTGTCTTTAGCTCACGACGAGAGGTTCTCATGACGTCTTTTCACTCAGCCAAACACAAGTCTCAGCTTCGAAATTGTGGGTTCGCCCAACACTTGATCCCCACGAATGGAAGTTTACTCGTATTGGTCCTTCATTGTGAATTCGTGTCAACAGTCTCTGGAGCCACGGGAACAATCTGTAACTGACGAAATCGGAGCCTAATTGATATTTGACTTGCACTGCGCAACTTTTTCTCAGTCAGTGTCTGAGGTGTGGTGTTGCCAAACAGATGTTCATTGAAATTGGTGTCTGATCTTGATGCGGCGGGTTTTGCGTTTCCAGGTGCCATTCTGGGTGAACTCTATTTGACACGATCAGATTCGCAATGTGCAATTCCAATGTCAACTCAACAGGTAAAGAACCTACAACAAGAACTTCAATCATGAACCACATTCCCGCAATTCTGGCTGGAGATGCCACTGACTTCACAATCCCATCCCAGTTTCACTCAGCAATTACACACTCGAAAACAATTATGTCTCCGCTTTCATTTTCCGTCATTGTATCCATTATTGTGGGAACACCCTGACACGATGGGCCCAGACTGCACAAGCTGGGAGGACACTCTCAAGCCACGAACACTCAACTGGCCTTTCGATTCATTCACACATACGTACGCCCAAAAGAACATCTGAAGCCAGCAACAAAATCATCGTTTGGTATGAAAATGGTTGCAAAGAGATGTTTCAAACAGGAAAGGCTGAAGGCTGACGAAGACTTCGGGACACCAGTGTCCGAACCTGTTCGCCCCATTCTCTGCAGGAGTCTTGAGTCTTCACAGCGCCGGCACCAGATTGCGCCGTGACAGCTGCGCGGTGTCTGAGTCCGTCATTAACCTGCTTCGGAGCTCGGGATGTCGAACACGCCGAATCGCAGCTCCGCGGCCGCCGCGCTCCGTGTCTGGTGTCCGCGCAGACACCGGGCGAGACCTGTCCGTCTCTCGCTGCGATCTCCGGCCTTCTCGACGTGTTCCCAGGGCTCGTTGTTGTCACCTCGTCTTCAACAGTCTCCCTCACCCTGGAGGCACCAGCTTCTCCACAGCAAAACTCTTCAATGCCGAGGCCCGAGAAAGCACCGAACCCGTGCGCGGCTCTCGGCTGCATGCAGCACGTGAACCAGTCAGTTCAGCCCTCACGGGAAGCACTTCCACGTCGAGCAGTCAGGCAATTTCCGCTTTTGTGTTTCACCGGTGGAGACTGCGGTGGCGGCGCATTGTGCGACTCCCTCCGCTCTGTGCGCAGCTGAGTGGAACACCCCCCCGCCCCCGCCCCCCCGCCCCCGCCCCCCCAGGAGCCAGCGGCTCGTGAAACACGCCTCGGCTCCTCCTAATCAGGTCAATATGGCCACCTTTGTACCGGGATCCTGAAGAAATTCAGTGTCCACAGAACTGCCGCCTTTGAACAGAACCTGGTCAGCGAAGCCTGAGAATTTCACCAACAACCACCCAAGTTGTGCCCAGCTTCAAAACAAATGTCAAAGTCCTGGACCTCCTGGTGTTTCGAAAGGAGAAACCTGCTTCAATGCTCGGACCGTTGATCGTGGTCTGATTGAATAGGTCCTATTTTCCGATGAAATTACCTGATTGTGACTGTCCTTCCGTCAATCAGACGCCAAACACCACAAAACAGAACGTGAACAGCACAGCCTCAGCTGTCATACCATTCAACGCGTGTTTCACACTGGACGCGTGCATGCTTTTCCCGCTCTGGTCGTCGTTACGCTGCGTCAACCTTGACGCGGTCCCGGCCCCTTTGTACGGTGACGCTGCGGCTGTGGCTCGATCCCCACCGCAACCGGTTCCGCGTCGTCCTGACCGTCCCGTCGCCTCGGGTGGGAGCGCGCTGAACACACGGGCCGCGATGTACCACTGACCGGTGCATCCCTGACTCGTAGTGCACGCTGTGACGCTGTTACGGTCGTTAATCACATTGTGGGGAAATGGACGGTGAATGGGGAGGCGCTCACTCCTGGAGTTTGCATGTCGCACACTGACCAGTTGAACCGATTCGTATGATCGCAGAACAACCCACGCCTCAAGCTCCAGCCGCTCCTTGGTCTTCTGGATCCAAAGTCAGTCGAGGCGGTCTCTTTTGCGAGGAGACGATGTCCTCGTGTTCCACCCAAAACAGGTGCAGAAGGGTTCGGTACGAACCCGACTCCTGCTGGGGACTCCCCTGATTCCCGGTCAATTAGCCAGCGCAGCGAGAGCCTCCCTGGGATATCTTTGTTCCTTGATCTGCTATTCTGTCTGCAGTACTTGGAAAGCAAAGGAATAACTGAGAGACGGTGGAAATTGGCCCAATTTGCGCGTGGTGCGTGAGCAGCTCACAGCGCCTCAGGTGCCGGGGACGTATCGCTTCGTGAGGTGACGACGAGCGGGGGCAACCGCTCGATTCGGTCACAGCCAACATCAACTTACTTTTCGAGGCAAGATTTTGACAAGCACCTCAGCTTCTTGACGAGACGACCTGCCTGAGTTTCCCACAGGAAGCACTTTCGTGCGCTTCACCCACTTCCACCTCAAATATTATTTTTGCACTTGAAATGTGAATATTGCGGCAATTGTCGGTGGCGGCCGTTGTTTGACGAGCTTATCTGAGATCTCAGGCCAGCGGGCTCCTATCCTAATCTCGTTCGCAAGTCAACTAGACGTGGTAATTCGCAAACAGACGTGAACAAAGCCCTCTGTGGTCCCATTGTGAGCCTTGTGAAGGAACCAAAGCTATGAATAATATTTCCTGTTTTCCTTGTCTCTGTGTGCAAGGCTGCGTCTGTATGCTGTGGAAGCCAAATCCAATTTCCACACTTTGAGGAACCTCCTTGGTTAATTTCACTGCGACACCAACCCACGTGGACATCGGGGATTGTGCACATTTTCAACTCATCAACTACACAAGGTCCCCTGGCATGGTCAGAGAGGAACAAAAACCTGGGAGTCCAGCCTGAAGCATCCGTGACGACACGTGAACGAAAAAAACGACCATCTACGTGTGAAACGGATGCAGGTCGTTCGCAGGTCGGTCGGCGTGACTCTCGTCTTTCAAACAGTCTGGCATCACGATTTCGTGCATCGTGCTTTCGTGCTCAGTGATTGATGATGATGATTTTCCTTCTGGTCTGGCTCTAATGCTCGAAAAGTGCTTCAGTATAACTTTTCCGTTGCCACAGAAGTTGCGTCTGTGTTCAGTGCGTGTATCTCATGACACGCAAATCAGGTTATGTGGCCACAGAGAAGGCAGAGCCCGGTTCTCCTGCAGCCCGCAGCCGATCAGGCCGAGTGGCTGCTGTCTGGCGGAGAGAGCTCTCGTGATCCCGGCGCAGGCGCCTGTCTGCGAGTTCACGAGAACCTTGTGCTGTGCATGATGTTGGAATCCACGTTTTCGCAGCTGCAGTTTGGCACGGCTGGAAAAACTGCCCTATTGTGGGAGGCGGTATAGCTGCTCCGGAGCGCGGACGTGTTCGAGGTGGGCGTGGGCGGAGGAGCTGCTCCGGAGCGCGGACGTGTTTGAGGTGGGCGTGGGCGGAGGAGCTGCGGGAACCGGGCCAAACCTGCAGGAGGCGACCCGAGCACAAAGGCACGTTCGTCTCTGCGTGAAGCTCTCACTCCCTTTGTCATCTCGGGCGGAGTTCGTCAAATGTTTCTGTTTCCATTTGCTCAAAGGAAATGCGAAGGCGTAAAATAAGCTTGCAACCTTTTCCAAATGGGCGGAGGAAATAGAAAACAGAGGAAAATTCAAACGCAGGCAACGACAACAATCTTTTTTGTTCAAAAAGCTGAAGCAGAGCTTGTGACTCAGACGGTCTCCCAACTCCCTCATTGAATGCACCACCACCAACACCACCGCGACTTTAATTGAAATTTGAACAGAACTCCCTGAATAGCACTTTCACCCTGTATTTTATCTCCGCCTCACTTGAAGAGGAAATTTAATCAGATCCCTTTGTGAAAATTCCCAGTCAGCCATCAATCAAGTGGTCCGCCGGCAGTTTGTGTGGAAATCGAGTAGAAAATACATGCGGACGACAACCAGCGCGAGTTTAAGTGCGTGCATTGCAAACATAATTCACCATTATGAGCCAAAATGTTCACATTTTTAAGAATCAGTTGACAGAGTTTGTGACCAGTGCATTGGAGCGACATTCATTGGCCACAAATTCCAATAGATGGTCATGACGAGGTTGATGCGCCTCCACTGAAACACAGTTTGTTGCACGAAACCGTCTCGACAAAATGTTGTCACCGAAATGCGCCAGCAGCAATAATTCATTGACACTTCGATGAATCCGAACGTTTCGCTCCAAACCTTTTTCTGGCAAAAATGCCAAAGAAAACTGTGGGCACTCGGTACAGAACTCTCGAGGCGAGTCTATTTGTCGAGTTGTCACACTTTGGTTGCCTCTCTGCAAACACTGAATTTCCCAAGATGGAGACGACGCCTCCGAAGCAATGCATTTGTCAGTCTATTTGACGTCGGCGGGTTCTGCCCGCGTCACGTCGGCCGGTCCGGGAGCAGCACGTCGCGTCACGTGGACTCCTATGGATGCGCCGCGTCTCTGCCTCGTTAACTCTGGTTGTGTCCCTCTCTTTATCAAGTCGATAATCCTGTCCTGACTGCACCGAGAACTAACAGCTTGGGAGACGTTGGTTGGACAGCAACACAGATCTGCTCAGCTGATTATCTGCAGGAGAGGGTGAAGCCCCAGATACACGTGCCATCATTCGCCGCTTTCTGAGCCACAGGCTGTCCAGTGTCCGTCCGAAGAAACTGGGCGATGGAAGCACAAAAGGTTGGCGTTGGTGTCTTCGTCAGTCCAACGGTCAGTCACGCAACAACAGCTGTCTGAGCACTTGTCCTCATCGTGTCCTGAGCCGGGCCTCTCCTGGGCCAACAAGTCCCTCCGTCTGCCTGAAGAGCTCACGCTCTCGGGAGATTCATCCCACTCTCGGAGAGGAATGAGCCTGTGTGCAAATGCAGGTTACTTGCTTTCGGGCCCTGGACCAAACTCTGGATCAAACCGCACTTTTGGAAATCCAGAGGCTTGCGCTTGTTTCGGATGGGGCAGATAGACGATTCCTGCCGTCGCGAGAGGCCGGCGAATTCGTGAGCAGAAGAAACTTGCGGCAGGTGCCAGCAACCACAGTCCATCAGAGTGATTGGAAAACAACAATTTGTTGTTTATTCTCGGGTGACGCTTGATCAATATGAAGCAGCACAAATAGGGTCATACATCAACCTGATAATCTGTGGGAGGCTCCATATTCACACGACAACAGCGCAGTCAACGCTGCATTGAGCGCGGCTCCGCGGAGCCGAGTCGGACGCGACGGATGCGTTCCGAATCGTCAACAAAGCGAATCGATCCTGATTTGTGCAGCCAGTTGTGTGGATATCGACCCGAGGTTCGCGCAGACAGTTTCATGCACTGGTGGTTGGAGTCTATCCGCAAACACAAACATTCGACTGTCAATACTGCTGGAGGATTCCTGATCTGTGGTCACTTGACATCGCTTTGTGGTCTGCTAGAAATTTGAGCAGTTCCAGGGGCCACGAAGGACGTTCTCTTTTGTTCGGCACATTGTAAAACGTATTTGTCCAGTTCGTTCAGCTGTTGAGGTTTCGCGAAGCATTTTGCGCATCGCCCACGAGTGTTCGTGACACCTTCAAAGCTGGTTTCCATCTCGGAGCCGAGGAGAAGAGCAGCGCTCGATCCGCACCTGTTCAATCGGTTCCACTGCAGCGAATCTCCCGATAATTGGACTCAACGGAAACCAGAACACGTTGTGTTTCCTTTCTTGTCTGCGATGAAAGCCGGGCGCAAGCCTCTGAAGAGCTGGACCCCAGGAACATTGATTCCGATGGCGTCCTGTCCTTCTTCTCTCCAGGACATTTTCTGCCGGAGACCTGTGCACACTGTTGTTTTCACTCTCTGTTGTTTCAGAAATACGTGTTGTGTTTTCTTCAAAGCCTGGCAAACAACTTTTTCGTCATTAGAGAATGTAATGAGTTTTAGATTCAACCAGAAGCGGAGGGAAATCGATGGAAACTGACTCACGCGCGCAGAGACGCATTATCTTCTCTTCTTGAGAACAGCTGCGCAACGATCGGGCGTGAACAGCTGGAGCATCGCCTCCGCTCCAACAACAAAATGATTTCAAATCCAAAGCTACTGAGGATCGCTACAATTTACCCAGGAGGCTGATCCGTCTCGACTGCGGTGAGAACATGAAAAATTGATTGGGTTGCAAACACTGAACAGCTGAGCTGTACATACCGCGCCGCTGTTACTTCGGCCCCATTGTTTTGTGAACGCGACTGACAGAAATGTCAACAATGTGCGAAACCCGAGACAGAGGCGGCCACAGTGAACAGGTATCCAGTGCAAACAGGGGTCACTCACTGTCTGAATAATTACGAGTCTGAAGGAAAACATGTCACGCAAAAACTGTGCACACCTGTCCACGGAGACACTTTCTGATTTCACATGTGTTCTGTCCATGAGAGTGCAAACCAAATGCTGCTTGTGGTCACTTTCAGCCACAAACCCCGGGCGTTTGCTCAGTGCGATAGCGTTTCAGGCTCTCGACACAAGGGCTTGAATTATTGACCTGAAGGCTGCTCCTCAAATGTTAAAAGCCCCATAGATCTCGGTGATGAACTGACACCAGGAGCGGGGCCATGTTTGAGGCAGCCGGGGCTGCGCCGGGGACGAGCTCCACCCGACCTCGGGCCCGGGGCAGAATCTCCAGACCTTTCTCTGGACCAGAATCCCCAGACCTTTCTTTGGACCGGAGGCTCGTTCGGTGCCTTGACCAGACAAGGACCCTCTCACTGCAGATTCCAGGTATTCTGATTGGTGCACAGACAAGAATTTCAAGAGGTTAGGGTTACCCCTGTTGGATTGAATGTTCGAGTTCTCTGGTGCCAAACAGCGCAACCATATCGTGATTTGCCAGTCGTGAGCGACACACAGGCTGGTGCACCTGAACGTGCCAACAACGCACGTGTTAACTCACGTATTACATCGACAGTGATCCGTTACATTAGCAGGAAACACTTTTGTGCGGGCATGTATGAGTGGAAATGCTGGTGATCCCAGTTTGAGGCTCAGTTCAAGCTCAATACAAGAATGTGCCTGGCTTGTCTGCGAATTGATCCTGGACAAATGTTTCAAATGGATCGACTTTTGCATACAAGCCACTTCGGGATCGCAGAAAACATGTCCCTGACTTTCAAGTTGTGCGAGTTGTTTTGCAAAGCAATTTGAGGATTGTGTTCCTCGTTGTAGCGTGATGTCGGCCGCCCCGCAACAATTTGTTTCTCTGGAAGCTTGATGGATTTCTCGAGTTACACGCATGTTGTGCAATCAGAATCGGATTGAGCCGTGTTATTGCGGAGGGAGCGGCTCCAGAATCCAGCTCAATCACAGTGGCGCTGCCGCCGCTCCGGCTGCGCGCGGCCTCAGCCTCAGATTTACGTGCGTTGCGAAGCTTCATTGACTTGGCTGCTCAACTGAGACCAAGTTGGTAACCAACCACACGCAAAAGCCGTCCGCCCAGGTTTGCCTCCAGTGAGACCATGTCCACCTGATCCACACAACAACGTTGAAAGATTCAACTTTCAAGTTCCGCTCACACTCATCCTTCGTCCCCGTGTGGCTGCGCATGCGCAACGCAGAATTGCGCTTGCAAATTCCTCGCGTCGCCGTCGCTCATTCATCACGCGTCACGTGACGGCGCCGCCGTCAGCGGCTTCCGGCGCCGGATGCGCGCGCAGCGTGCGCCGCGTCGCGCCGCCACCGGGTCAAACCAACACGCTGCGCTCAACACGAGGCAGTCACGACACCGACACAGCCGACTGCCGTGGAACAACGCTGAAGACTGTCGTGGACTCTGTTCTTCGTCAAATTTCCTCAGTCACATGAGATGCCTGCTCGTTCTACCGTCCAGGGAAACGCGTTTCAAGCGTGCGGTGCTTGCACAGTGGTTGCAGGGAGGGAACATGAGAGACACGGGAAGGCTGAACAAACAACAGATACGTTCTGGGAAAGGGGAACCTGGCGAGATCCCTGCGCACAACAAGGCTCCCAACAGCGACGAGCTCAAGTCAAGAATGACATGAGATCCGTCGTGCATGCGTCTGTCAAAGCAAATTACAACGTGTACGACATACTTGAGAATCATCCATCAGACTTGTGCGTATCTATGCAAACAACGTGGTCCCGAAGGCAGGGGAGGTTCGGACGTCTGTCCCTCCCCCAGAGATGGAGCGCACCGAGCGCCCTGCGTGGCGCAGACGGCCGCACCAACAACATGCAGCGCGCTGATTTACATGCATTGTGATTGAAATCTGTGTTCAGCCTTCACTTGAGCTGCAGTATGTTGGGTTAAGTACACCGACGTGGGTGATCCTGGCGTCTGTGGCAGAGGGCAGGGCCGCGCACGATTTACGGTCTCGATCCGAGCTCTCGCTTCTTGAGTGGAATTTAATTCGATGGGACTTTTACCATTAAAGGATGAATTCTTTTCAGGGATGATGGTCCCTTGTGTACATAGGGGCATTTCTGGTTCGCCTTGAAAGTTTTTCGAATCATCTCCGAGTTGTCAGAGCTTCCCCAGAAAACCTTCGCACACAGCAGATGAATCTCGAAAACATCAAGTGCTGTCCGTTCCAAGAAATTGCGAACCATGAATTCTGAACCTCTGTTGCGAAACGCACGTTGTGAAACTTTCCAACGTTTCTTTCAATTTTTCTTTTTCAACCGAACTCCGCTAAACCCGAGTCAGTGATCGCGGTGTTCAGATCAGATCCACGTCACAAATTGCGCAGCGCACTCGGACGAGAGCAGCTCGGCTGGTGTCGGGTTCCCGCTCCGTGCGCCGCCTCCGCTCATTGAAACCTTGAAACACATTCCGCGCTTTGCCATCAATTACCGACCCGCAATCTCCGTCTCTCTTCGCCGGGAGTGCTCTCCGAGATCGTGGCAGCCGATAATGTGACCCAATTTCAGCTCTTTGCGCCCACTGCGCCCTTAATCTGGTCACGTTCGCCGTATCTGACGCGGCTCCGACCCCGTTCAGCCTCCAGGTTAAGTGCATCAAACCATCTCTCGTTTGCCTTGTCAAACGGCAATTAGTTTTTCAATATTTATTTCAGCGCACCGATGCAAATGTACGAGGGGAATCTACATAAATTCCTTCTTTTTGAGTTTTGAGCGGCGATCGGAAATGAAGGAAACTTTGTGCTTTGCCAACATGCCAACCAATGTATTTGGGTCCATAGAACATGTGAACAGCTTTGAAATTCATGCAGGAACATTGGCCAAAATGGCCCTAAAAATGGAATAACGCAACAGAACGGCGAACGCTTGAAATAAAGCAAACATCGACAGTCACTCAGTGTCACAGTCTTCCTCAGAACTTGAGTCTGCCTCAGAACTTGTGTCACCCTCGGAACTTGTGTCAGCCTCAGAAACTGGATCCACTTGAATGTTCCTTCCCTCGAAGTAGTCCCCATTGGCAGCTACACATTTTTTCCACCTGATCGCCATGCTGCGAATGGCATTGAAGAAGACCTCGGGTTCTGTGTTTCTGCAGATCAATTTCACCCGGTTCTGCACCTCCTGGATGTTCTGGAACTTGATTCCTCTTAGCTGTTTCTTGAGATGGGGGAAAATGGCGAAGTCACAGGGGGTGAGATCGGGACTATAGGCCGGATGAGACACCATGTTGATTCCTGACTCTCCAAGGAATGCCAATGTTGGCACTGCTGTATGGGGTGTGGCATTGTCATGGTGGAGTAAGACACGCCTGTACCTGTCCTCATCTCATTCCCAAAGTCCAGGTCTCTTTCTCCTTATCTGTTCTTTCAATCTGCGCAACACATCACAATAAAAGTCCGCGGTTATGGTCTGTCCCCTGGGTAAAAATTCGAGGTGAATCACACCGTACGCATCATGGAACAAAATCAACATTGTTTTCCTGACTGAATTAGACTTGACAGCTTTCATTGGTCGCTCCCCACCACGCACAGTCCATTGGCAAGATTCAAATTTAGTCTCCTGGTGAAAAATGGACACCCATGTTTCATCCCCTGACACAATCCTATCTAAAAATTGAGGAGTGTTGCGCACTTCATCCAAGTTCTTTTGGCTGTAAGCAACTCTGTCAGCTTTGTGCCTGTCACTCAAAAGATGGGGCATGAACTTCGGGCTGAGCTTCTTGATGTTCAAATCCTTTTTGATCACCTTGAAAACAGTTGATGACGGAATACTGATTTCCTCAGACACTTCTTTGACAGTCTTTCTGCTGTCCTGTTGAAGGGAGTTGCGCACTGCTGCGACATGCTGCAGTCTGGTGGCTGGCCGACCACTCCTGGGATTATCTTTGACTTCATTGTGCCCGGTCTTGAAACGCTGATGCCACATTCTCACCTGAGGATAGGACAGGGTTGAGCCGCCGTACACGCCTTGAAGACATCTCCACACCTCTGTCGGGGACTTTCCAGATTTTGCCAGGAACTTAATGTTTGCACGTTGCTCCAGTTTGGCATTCATTGTCAACAGAAACACAAACACAAACTGTAGAGAACACAAACAAACTGTAAAATTCAGCAAAGAAACACGTCCGCACATTGTGCACTCGAAGGTGATCGCGGCAGTGGCCAGACACACTCACTTGACCCCAGCTTGGATTGCAACCTGTTGGCCTTGACATCATTCTCTCGATCTGTGTCTCTGCAGGACACTCTCAGCAATGTGCAAACCAATCGCCATCCAAATCGCAACATTTTTGGCAAGGATACACGACAAAGAAGGAATTTATGTAGATTCCCCTCGTAGGAGATCGAGGCGGGGTGTTCTGGGTAAAACTCCAGATATTCAGGTAAGAGCTGTGGCTCCTGACATGAGACGATGACCTTGTGAATGCGGACTGATCACGAAGCTACGTTCTGCACAACAGTGAAGCTCGAACCAAACCTAATTTATATCTGAAATTGGTACGGATTGTCGTCTTTCTCAAGCGGCTTTATTTGTGCTCCGTGCTGCAGACACCTGTTGCTGCCAGCGCCACAGCTGACTCGAGTCGACCGACAGAATGGGCTTCGAACGGACCAAAGAGAGCGCGACAAACGGGTGTCAATGCTCGCGGGTTCAGATTTCGTCTCGCAGCTTCATTAAGATTGCAGTCAGGTGCGAAGCCAGATGCAGCGTGAGCCCCGCGCAAGTCGAGACGTTTGTGTTTGGTCTGGGAGCGGGTGGTTCGTTCCCGGTCGCTGAGGCAGAAGACCCTCGGCGGCGAACAGGCCTCTCAATGTGCGGATTACAACACGCTCCGTGTGAAAGCGCTTATTTGCACAGAAATTGGTAACCCACACGCAAACAGATTTCAAACAGAGGTTTGTCAAAGGAGGAGTGTGCGTCGCATTGCACGGGTCGTTGTTCCCTTTCTGTGCGCGCACACTGCGCCTCATGCATTTGACACACAAGACGGTCTCGTAAGGATTCTTCAGCCGGTTCTGTAAAAACCGGTGCGTCTCTTCAGTGAACAAAACTCACCGAGTTGATTTTCATTTCAGTATCACGGACTCCAAAGTATTTGGTTTGATGGATAGAACTCAGGTTGTTCACCGGTGGCAAGTCTCTGTGTTTAATCCTGAATAGCTCTGCCCTGATTTTAATGTTTGACAAAAAGATGCGCCCCGTGACAAATTGAAATTTAATACTTCATTCGCAAACTGACAATGCGTGTTGTAAAGATGTGAAGTCAGCCTCTGACAAATCTCTTTTAAATTTCCTCGAGGTCAGAGCGCGTGTGAAACCGAATCTGTCGCTTCATTCAGCTCCTCACAACGAGCGGTTACGGAGCGGTGAGGTGCACCAACAAATTGGGACATAGTTTCTCAGGTGGTATGCATCAGAAATCGGAGACGTGTCCTCGGGGAGAGATGTATTACAATGATACTGAATTGCATTACACACTTTTTGTCAAGATCTCCAGGTTTTTAGCACGTTTTACTGTCAGACTGCCGTTCTGGCAGTGGCGTGAGCCCAAATAAGTGCATACATTGACTTCTGTCAGTTACCTCAAATATCTGTCTGCACCTATTGTATTCAGGTCGACAGTACACCCACACGTAACGGCAAATTCCTCATGACAGAGCATCAGATGACACGAAGTGCGTGGTGCGGAAGAAATGGAGCCCGAGTGACAGCGCTCCTCCCTCCCTCCCTCCGCAGGCTTCAGTCCTCGCCTCGTTCCCTGCGCTCCGCTGGGGCTTCGCTGTCCCGACCGGACGTGTTGGACAGGATGGACACAAAACAAGCGGTGTGCGTGTGTGTTGTGTGGCTGCAGTGAACCATGCCTCACCACACCATTTACATTCGTACAGCACAGACTTTCATTTGAAACGCCACACACCACTTGCTTTGCCTTCTCTTTGCAGTTTGCATTTTGCATGTCAAAATGCTGTTTCTGCCATTTTGGTGTTTCAGGTCTTTGCTGAGCTCTTTGGACATGTAGACAGCCGTGAAAACACTCAATTCCTCCTGCCAACAGATTCTACAGATAAAGTAGGGTTGACAGTTTGCACGAATCACCCTTTCCTCCACGCACCTTCCAAATTTGTGGAAACGTCCAGGCCCTTATCATGAAACTGGAGTTCAGTTTACTGCCTGACACAAGCTCAGCATATTGATTTCAGATCTTTATCTGGGTGGGGGACAGTCTTGCCATGTCAGTCTTGCACCGAGACCTGATGACTTGGCGATAACCAGGGTCCTTCGCTGCCAGCTGTTTCCTCCCGACAATCTGCACCTGGGCCCAAGGCCCGAGGCCTCAAGACAATGCACGAACAATGAACTGCAGCTCGCGCAAAAACCTAATCAAGCGCTTTGCAGTTGGTGCGTAATTCGGTGGCTTCTTGAGTGTATCCACAGCACAATTGACGCGCCAAAGCAACTGCACAGAATCACACCTCAGGCGGGGCGGGAGGCACGGCGCCCGGGACTCGCGCCACCCTCACTGCGCGCACTGTCACATTTCCTCCACAAGGAAATTGCGCATGAATTTACAGGTGAGTGCGCTCAGTGAAAGGGAATCCACAGGTTGGGAATGATAGTTTCTGCTGCTCTCGTTGTTGGTCCCTGGGGCCCATTAAACTTGCAGCGCTGCAGCATGAAACAGACGCAGGCAGCAGCTTCACGTAGCATGGAAACAGTGCATGGCTACGCGCAGTTGGTGCAAGATCAATGTCAATCGCATTGTCAACACAAGTACAAGCTGTGCACGGCAAAGCGTACTTGAACGTCGTGCACGAAGCACAGTCGCAAAATTCATTTGACTCGCAGGTCCAAGTTCAAGCTACGAGTAGATCAACTGCAAAGTGCAATCCTTGCTCTTGAGACACAAGAGAAGCCGAAGTCAGAGGCACTACAGAAAAGTCGCGTGTTTCAGCTAATAACACACGAGAAGACGCCCGTGACAGCTCGGCCCCTGGAGGTTCTCTTGTGATGCACATGTTCCTTCCTGCTCTCAGCTGTAAAAATATTGTCCCTCATTTGACGAGTGAGCATAAATCGTGCTCGGCAGGTGTCAAAACTACTCACGTGAACACTTCCAATGCAGGGCTATTCCGTCTTCTGCTCACTGACGGAAGCCTCGCTTTGTCTGTTCCCCTCAGGAATGGAAGAACACCACCCAAAAGCACTCATGATGGGAAGAAATCAGCAATGGCAATCAAGGCATCCCAGAAGAGAACTGTTTGGCGACAAAACATTATCTTGGTTGCCTAGAAACATCAAAGTTCTCTTGGGGAGATGCTAAAAGGTGGGTTTCCACAGATACTGTTCTGGTACTGAGGCAGAGGCCACTCGACGAGTCCCTGGTGTGAAGGGCTACAAAGTGATGAGCTAGAACCTCCGTGTTTGACCAATTACTCCATCAACAGGAGTGTCAGTGTTCAGAGTCAGCTTTTGCTCCTGAGACGCGCGTGACCGGGTGGCATTCAAGACTTGCAGAGTTCAACCAGAAAAACTCTTGGTATGTATTTTGCAACTGGGGTGCCCTTTGAAATTTGGTAACCTTTCTGTTTGTTCAACAGCAATTTGAAACGGAAGCAAAACATTTGGATCATTTCCATTTATGATATTTGCATACCAGTTGGGCGAATGCAAAACAGGCTGAATGACATGGCCATCAATTGGTTCGCACGCACGTCAATAGCTGTGTACACGCTTTCACGCAAATTTCTCACTTGAGTCCGTGTCATTGATGCTCAGGAATTTGAAATCTTTGTTTGTCATGGAAATCAAGGTCATTTGTTTATCCCTCCAGCAAATATTTTTTCAACACTGTTTGTGGACCATAAAGTCAAGTTTGGTCGGAGCAGGGATTGACTTCTTTAGCAAGACTGAGAGTGGTCGTTAATTTGAGATTGGTGGGATTTGTGTGCTTCTTGTGTTGTTCCGCTGCAAACATGTTTGTGGCTGCATTCCCACGAGGACCAGTCGGCTGACCCGTGCAGCTGAGCACAACACACGTTGGATGGGAACTCAACTAGGACTGAGAGCCTCGGGTGAAACTTCCAATTGACCATCTCCTTGACACTGCAGTTTAAGGCTCAAGTGAGGTGTTCATGCCGGACCCTCTCCCTTCTCCTTCGTCTCCACGTCGGCCTCCTCGCAACCTTGCAGCTCACCAATTGAATTTGTGCGGGTCATGTCGCTGCGGCGTGGTTCATTCTGAGCATGTATCCCTGCACCGATCCGCTCGGGCTCCAATCAGCATTGAGACCCGCGTCGGGAGAACGTGCTCACCTGACGAGAATACTCGGCTGAGGAGGCGGCAGCATCAATGGGAGAATCAGGCGGCGGAACCTGGGGGCTGCAGCTGGGACCTGCAGAACGGCCGCCTTGAACTGTTGCGTGCTGACATGAACAAGGAGACGCTGCGGCTGCAGGGAACTCCGCGTTTTACGAGTTTCTGTTCCGAAGAACACTTGAGCAAGTACGACTCGAATGGCAACCAGAAGGTCACCTGTGTGGACGACGCCAATCAGTTCGGTTCCGAGCGCACACACGATTTCGTGTTGCTTTGCAGTGGCCTCAACCCTCCCTGTCCAAGTTTGTCTGCAGACAGCAAAATGAAAACGCGAAGCAACTGCTGGAACGCTTGTCTGACACCATTGCAACTTCAAGTTTCCAAATTGTTCAAACAGAATTGAACCCAATTTTCTCGCGACGAAATCGCCGGTCATTAGGACCCGTACAAGTGTGGAAATTGCCTCTAATGTCCAATTGAGCAGTTTCGGGTGTCACCGGCTTCTTGTGCTCGAGAGTTACGACGCTCGGATCGCACTAAATCACTCCAAGCCGCGACGGCGTCACCGTGTGAGACTCTTGTTACCGTGGCTCACCAAGTGCGGAGCCGAGGGGAGGTTCAGAATCGCGACATGTTCTGATGGATCGCTCGAGTGTCATTGAAATTTTAATTGGGATCCCCACAATGAGAGAGTAAAGACGTGCCATGTTCCCCAATGTTGAGACACCTCTCACTCGAAGACACTGCTGCCCAACAACTGGGTCCTTGGCACGTTTGAGTTGAAAGAGGAACCTGAAGTGGCTGCGTGGATTTGCATCAAGTACGTTCCGCCATTCTCTGCGGGGTGGGCTACTTCCATTAATCTCCGCATGGCCGAGACGAGTCCCGTTGCGTGAACGTCGCACCGCCATGTCCCCGCGACAAAGGGTCTCTAATCTATCTCCAGTATAACCTCGAGAGCTACGGCGATGAATAAGGCTTCTGTGCACAGTCGTGGCGTACATCTCATTATAACTGTTTGCCTTTGAGTGTAAAGTGTCAAAGCCTGACTTTACATGGCCTGAAAAGATTGTGCACGAACGGCCATGAATATTTTTTGACAGCAGTGTAAAATTCAAGAAGCAAACATTGTGGGGAAAAAGGTGCGGTGAAAGGAAGACGTTGATGGGGAGAGAGCCACTCTGCCGTGACACGGTGCAACCAAAAATACACAACCCGTCCTTTTGCTGTCACTTGTTTACCTTATCACACGAAATAATGCTGGGTTACTTTGCCACTGAAAACACAAATGCGAGATCGACCTCACAGCAGAAAAATGTGAAGATAAGGATTGGGAATTCTACAAATACCTCTCTCCCCAGGGCACCGTGACCTTCTGAAAGCGTTTGACTGAAAAAAGCGCCTTTGCAGGGCGCGGGTTTGACGGCGACGTTGGAGGGACGTTGACTTGGTGTCGACCTCGGCTTTCACGGGGCCACGCTTCCACCCAGGGGATAACGGTGCCCGGTCCTCTCCTGTTACCCCACTGCGAAGCCTTCCCCCACACCACACAGTTATGTCTTGCAAATGGAGCAAAGTGCATTGAAATAACTGTTTCGTGTAGCATTTCACTTCTTATTTGCTTTTGCAGACGTTGTGTGTGAAATCTCGACCCAAAACGGAACAAACTTGGGAGTTTTCTCATGTTTTGTGACACAAATAGAATGTAGTGCAGCCCAGAAGTGATCAGGTACTGTAGAAACAAGAGGGAGAATCCTGGTCCCAGTTCAGCTGATGCATTCTGGTTGTTTCGGTGTCAGTCATTTGATAATTACAAAGCTTCACCCCAAGTGACAGTTGTTTGGCACAGAAATAGGTCCATGATGGCGACATGTGCACCCGGGCCTCAACAACTCATCGTGCACGCACCCTGACAGAAATGGAAGCAGCAGAATTGTACCTGTCCCAGACTTGTCAGCTGCACAACGTGTGTCCTTGAACGTTTTGCTGACAAAACACATGCTGGAGAATGAGCAGGTGTGCAAGAGGCACCAGAGAAGTCCCGTTCAGTGTAGTGAAGACGACAAGCTTGATGTCATTTTCTCATCTTGCCCTCTTGTCACAACACGAATGTATTCGCCAATTGCACACGATTCCAAAGATGCAGACGCTCATTTCACGGGAGTCTGTCTGGTGGAACATTCGATCTCCGTTGAAAAGTTGAATTCTGCGTGCACGCAAAGGTGACACCTTGTGCAGATCGTGTGCAACCCACTGGCGATGTGGAAGTCATGGAGGTCACTCAGTGCACACAAAAACAAACTGAAAACACAGTGGCACATTCTTCAAAAACAGAGTTTTTGCAGATCTGTAATGCTGGATGCTCAATGCAGTGTCACACACGAGAAAGAAAAACTCGACAGGTTAGCAGTGTGACACGAAAACGATATATTTGAGAAACAGTACTTTTTGTACTTGTACAAAGCAGAAAAAGCAGTGACACTTTGGCGTGCAGTGAGGCATGAATGTTGAGAACATTTGTCATATCTCCTTTGCCCATTTTCTGGCTTCGTAATTTGACACCCGAAGTGGTCTCTGTTTCTCTTTTCTGCAAGATGTACAATCACCAGAAAATACCTCCTTATCTTGTATCTGAAGGAGAAAACTCTGTTGCTTCAATTGTGCACTTCTGTATCACATTTCAGATTTCATCAAAGTGGCGCACGAGGCCAGTGGCTGCAGCGAGAGAGAGACACCTGTAACCCACGCCGACTCGGAGAGGAAAAAGACCAGCGAAACTGCCCGCGGTGCCGAATGAAACTCGCATCAGGGATCTAGTGATCTGTAATACCTCACCATTGTGTTGACAAGTGTACATTTTCACCTCGAGGCACAATTTTTCCTTGAAAAGGTACAGATCCTGCTATTTGTGTTTTCCTTCACCTGTCATGTGGCACCTCAGGTTGTACCTGGCAACAGCGCCTACTTTCATGGATAATACTCAGTTTAACCCTGCGCTCTGAGGATTACAAGTGCAGACCCAACCTCTCTTCAAGAACCTGTATTATTCACGTGGGAAAAAGAGTGCAGCACAACAACAAAAATTCGTGTAATCTCGGGTGTCTTCTGGTCGATGATTTTCCGAGGCGTTACCTCAGATACACCAGCACCAGGGGCGATTTCCCAGTCAGAAAAAAATGTCGGGTAACCTCGGCTGGAGGTTGAGGAGGTTAATGCATCTCTGTCCGAGCTCAGCATTCAGGTCCAGACACGCATGCAAAATGCGCAGCCAGCTCTCAAAGTGGCAGCGCCGCCATAAAAGCGCTGGTCAAGTGCGTTGATTCATTTGACACACCTCGTGCATCTTCGAAGCCTTCGCCTCGTCTCATGCAATGTTCGTTGCACGTCGCCTTTACTGTGGGAAAACGGTCACTTTGAAACGGAGGAACAGCCAGGCCGGTCTCCCATGTCCACGGTCGGGTTCTTCGCCCAGCCCAGGGTCTGTCTGAATGACACATCAGCTCAACTTGAAATACAAAGGGATCTGAACCGTCAGAATCGGGTCGGAGGTGGCCCTATCCCACATCCATCTTCATCCAATCAGCAATTAACGCACAAAACGCTTAATTACAGTCGCGGCGCACAGTGGGGCTGTTGTTCCCAGACTCCATTAGCGCGATTTGGTGTCTGTCAAACGAGAAGCCCAGCTCGGAGTGAGCCATCACCCCGAGGCCAGTCCAAATATTTCCCCCAAATTACTCAATTTGGACAACTTCGCGTTTGCACCTGTAGCGGACAGCCAGGCTCGTCTCCCCAGGAGAGACTCCACCGTCATGTCGAGCAGACACAGCAACAAGTGCTCAGTCCGAACAAGCTTTGTCGTTCTCATGTGTTTCGTGCTTCCCGATCTGTCATCTTTGGGATGTCTGCTTTGCGAGGCATGGCAGTCATTTGGAAATCAGTGCAGTTGAATTTCTGCCAAGGTAAGGCAAATTTTTCCGTTGTCACCAACCAGAAACCGTGGTGTCAAATGAGGAGGCAGGTCCAAATTAACGGGAACATTGAAATGGAATCAAACGAGTCGCTGTGACCGAGGGCTCCAGGTTGTGAAGTGAAAGTTGGTCGTTTGGTTTGTCGATTTTGCTTATTCTCTTGAAGCAGCCACAGTTTTCTTTGGATCGAACTCTGATTTGACATTTGAAGTTGTGCAGAAGGATTTGAACACTTGAGCCCTGAACATTGTGGTGGTGATCTCGCTTCTGCTCGTGGTTCTGCGTGCATGTCGGCTGCCTAAACACGAACAGGCATCCATCAGTCTGTTTTGAAGGGCACATTGGTACCAGGGCATCTACCCGAGGCAAACGATTCAATACATTGATCTCCCATTTACGGAGTCCCTGGAAAAAGCTTTACGTAAAATGTTTCATGGAAACAAGCCTGGCTCGTATTTGAGTACCTGTGTTTCTTTTTGCAGAGGGAGCCATTCAATCGTGAGGACTCTGGAGAAAAGTCCCACACAGGGACAAGGAACCCTGCAGGCTCACACGATTCATTGTTTCTCTCTTCAGAAAAAGCCTGTTTCTTGAGAAACATGTCCAATTTCATGCCAAACCTCGTCCTGGTCTGAGTGCATCACAGGTCTTCAGTCCCGCCTTCCCCTTTGAGCGGGAAAACCAAACCTCAAACGTCCCCAGTGAATAGAGGACAACGGTCCATCAATTAGGGCAATGATGGGTTGGGAGATGGGAAAGTGGTAAATAACCCGCGGCTGACAGACTCAACCCCGATTTGGAGCTCCTCTCTCCGCGCTGAGAGTGCGTGAACATCGGAGCATGTGAGTGCCATGGTGTCAGTGTGTTGTGTGCCTGTGAGTTCCAATTTTGCTGCTGCCAACTTTCCTGGCCAAACAATCTGCCTTTTTGCGTGTGGTGCAACGTGGTATACGAGAAATTGCATCTCGGCAGAATTGCTCAACACTGACAGAGGTAATTTGTCTTTGAAGGCAGAAAATACCACGAAGACAAGTCAATGAAGGAAACGGAAATGCGAAATGTTGATTGGTCTGTTGTGCTTGAGTGGAGCACTTCCAGTGGGATTGGTTTTTGGTGGTGTTGACCAGTTTGAGAAAAAAAGAACAAACTTTCAATTTGACGAGCAAGTCTTTCAGTACCACAACAATACAGACGTCCTGTTCCCTCGTGTCAGCTCGGGACATGACGTGCACGACCCCCAGTCTATGAAATTTGAAATCAATTTGCAAGTTCAAGTTTGACAATGAGTCGGCCAAATGCTTCGGTTCTTTTTCAGTGCAAAGCGCCATCGTGAATTGAAAGTCAAGCTGAACAGGGGGGTTATTTTCCCTGTTGTCATTCTTCCCAGCATCTGTGGGTGCGTACATGTGCGCTACACTTCGGGTCCGTGTGGCCCGAGGCAAGTTGTGCTGTCAGCCCCACGCGATTTCTCGAACACGACCCCTTTCTCTCCCCGCTCCCAGACCCAAAACCGCATCTCTCCCCCAAACACATGCCACCGAAGCTAATCACCCATTCCCTAAGTTTTCACAATGGTCATAATGCGCAATCATCACTGAGTTCAAACTCCAGCGCCCTTTCCCTTCCACCACAATGCAACTGGGTTGAGTCGAGGCACCCAGCCACTGATGAGATTGAGGCAAATGAAGACTCCATCGAGCAGAGGATTGAACGCGTGGGCGAGGCCAACACCTGCCAGGTTAACATTAACTGACTTCTGCCTAATTAATGCATCATGAACCTTTGAAAATCCACTGAATAATGGGGAGGAAAGGCGGTATTTACTTTGAATCCTAAATGGGCAAATTTGAGGGATAATAACCATATTGGCTGCAGGGCCCTCGTTAGCAAACACGACGGACGTGCTGATGGCAGGACCCGTCCTTATGGAGCAACAGCACACTGGGTCACACTCAACAAACTGCAGATTGCAACAACCACATTGAACTCGCTCGGCACAACAGATGATGTTCAAAGCTCCCGAAGCCGAGTCCCCCGCGTCTGCGCAATGAGGTCACGAAGCTCCGTGATGGCGTGCAATATGGTGCGACGCAATTTCAATCGTCATGTAGCCTGCAATGAATTGCCAATTCCGCGTGTTGGGGTCGTAAATTGATTAAAAATTGAACTTCCTGATTCCAGTTGAGCTCCAATGGAACTGGCACCACGTCAGCAGCTTCTGTCGGTGCAGGTGCGACAGCAGGTAGATTTCTCGGGTTCCAAATAACTCCGTGTTCCCTCAATCACCAGCGCCCCAAAAGCTGTACATCTCGATAAGAAAACATGTAACGTCGAGAGCGCGCGCTGTCAAAGCCTGAGCCGTCGCCCAAGGCATCGCCCGAAAGATCTGACGTCTCTCGGGACATATTGTGGTCTCCCATCCAAAAGAAAGCAGTTCTCGTGGAAGATTGCAAGTCTGGTCACACTGCGTAATGCTCCAATATTCATGCATCAATAAAACCTGTCTTACAAGGCACGCGTTTCTCGAAACCATTGCACCCTGGAAGTTTGAGAGAGAAAAGAGCCGAAAGCCCTGGGGCAGTCTGCCTTGCTTTCAGTTGCGTGCGAGCGGCGTTGTCGGTTTGAAGAAAAACAGGCGGCACGCGAGCGGAAAGGCTGGATCTGCTTAATTCCTCCCGCCTGATAACGCCCCGACACGATGTATCCGCGCGACTAATGCTCCAGAGATAAGCGCGCGCGGACGCCGCGCTCCACACAGACGCAGCGCAGACCAGACGCAGACGCGAGAACCTGCAGGATCCGTTGGCCCAACATGTTGCCTGGTTCCACAAAAGTCTCAGATTCAGGTGGAATTGTAAGAATCTCTTAGTTCCACGCAAGGACAACAAAATCGACTCGTTCATTTTCCGATACATCAAGTGCCCTTTTCGCAATGATTCACAACCACGAAAACTCCCATACAAGGCAACTGCTCGTTTTCTCAATGTGAAGCGACACGTGAGGGAGGGAGTCTCTGAGACGAGCGGAAACACGATCCAGTCCAGTGCCACGTGTGGCACGTCTCGATCCTCGATCGTGCAAACAGTAATTGACGCTTCGATCTTGTTACCCAATCACCGTATCAGAAGCATAAAACAGTATCAGAAGCATAAAACACACACGTGGTTTGTCGTACACCGTGCCCTTTGTCACCGATAATGCCAATTTTGCAGCGCTGTGAGCAATTTGTATTGTTCAGTGATAAACTATTCAAGTCGCCATGCGCACAGCTTCGGTGTCGCGCTGCGCGCTGTAAAATATTCATGGCAAACAGACGCACGCTCGGGTGGGTGGGTGGGTGGGTGCTGTGCGACTGCACCAACAATGTGCAGATTTCGGCTTCAACATCAGGGACTGAGATGAGAATTGCATGAGCAATTTTCAGTTCAACTCGTGCGAGCGAGTCATCAAGGATTTTTAAACTCCCATGTGATGTTCCATGTGTTGTGTACGTAAATTGCTGTTTTGAGGTCGCGTGTATTTTTATCGGTTTGAATGTGTATATACGTACACACACACACTTTTCCCCTGTGAAATTATGTGCCACTCCAGATGTGCTGCGTTGGTTCCTGTCCGTAGCCTTGTCTGGTGAGGACTTCGTCTCCCAAGGGCGTGACGATGCTTGACTGGTTTGGATGTGTTCCTTGTCACCCACATGCCACTGGTAAAGAGATTGCAGAATCTGTCCTGACACAGAAGCCGCCCGAAGCACTTGCGGATCGCGCGGGGGCATCGCGGTGCCGCGGCGCCTGACAAGAGGATGACGCAACTGCGGGCGACACGGCGCGTGGGGCCGGAGGATCCGGTCAGAGGCGCGAGACACAAGAGCTGCAGCGAGGGAAGGGATGTGATCTGAGAAAATGCCTCTGAGTGCGACTTCAAATACTCGCGTTCCAGAACACACGTGCAGTCTGCTTCAGATGCACTGCCGCGTCAAAACGCGTCCCGAGTAATGGCACAATACAGGTCATAACTCGGTGATTTGCGTCAAGCTGTTGCTTCTGTTTCATCAAAACTGTGGCTTCACTCGACGTTGTTCTTGTTGCTTGGTTCACACCAATAGGTAGCAGCAGGACGTGAGAACGACAGTTCTACAGTCCTGCGTCCACGGGTCGAGTTAAAGCTGTCGAGGCGTCAGTGACAGCTGCTCTACAAGCCACATGTATCCAAGCTGCTGTTTCACGCTGGATGCGTCGCGCGTTGTGCCCTGAACTACCCATTGGCAGGCAATGCGTCGACTTGGGAGACGCAAGACTTGTTCCCTGGGAGAGGGATGTAACGTGTACGTGTTGCAGCCAGTGCGAACTGGGCTGGACACTCGGCGCAACCGAAGCTGTGTCCGACCCAACATGTTGCGTTCTGCGGTGTTGCTGGCGGCGGCCGCCTCATCACGTTGTTGTCGTTCTCGTCAGCAGCTGTGATCACGCGTCAGAGGCGCGAGATCTATTGTGACGTAGGAAGTGCGAAACTGGGCTGTGTATGACCAAACACAGCTGTGCTGTAGGAATCGGGCCAAATGCATCGCTATGTGCTCGTATTTGACGGGTTCGCCATCGTTTGGCTGGCGTCATGGCGCTGAAGCAACGAGAGACGCAGCCCAACTTCAAAGACGCCGCTGTGTTGTTCTTCTCGCACTGATTTCCGTGCAGCTCGCAGCGGCTCCGGCTCAGCGCGAATCTCCCTCATTAGCTGATGGTCGAATCGCTCTCCAAAGAAACCACTTGCGCTCTGGCGTAATTTCCTGTCCGTGTTTCGCTTCAGGTGCACCACTGTTTGTGATTCTCCGTTCTGCATAGCGGAGGCCTCTCCCGTGCGCGTTGTGCTGCTGCCGCGTGTGAAATGGAGATGTGTGTAGAACTGCATGGGGGTCGCAGGTCTGCGGCGGGTCGGAGGAGTCTGTGGTAAACGAGGTAATGAAACTGATGACCTCGCTCCAGCCCCCGCCCCGGACAACTCGCACTCGAGTCCCGGGTCCAGGTTCGCGCGATGGATTCAGAGTCACAACGGGGGTGGGATGGGGGTGCAGACCCCCAATCTGAATCTACAAGCACAAATCGACCGAGGAAGCTTTTTTCGGTGCGTGGTGCGTGTGACAAATGTGTGGGAAAATTGTCTGCATGGTCACATTTGGAAATCAGTATCAAATGAACCCGTTGCCACGGAAGTGTGAATCTGTACACGAGTACAGATTGCAAACAAAGCAGAGACTGTTTGTCAGTTGCCATTCAGTAGAAAGTGGAAAGTGAAAGGTGCAGCGTGCTGCGTTTCTGTCGTCTTCAGGGGCAAAGGTCCGTCGCCACAGTCCTACACGCACAACTCGGACGAACATTCTCGTGACCCCTGCAGGTGTTGAAGCATATCCCTGCACATCCCTGCGCCGCACAGTGAGCTCCTTGACCGCACAGCCGGGTCATCACCAGCAGCCCCCCCCCCCTTCCCGCGTGCGTGCGGCCCACAACCCGGGGTCCGGCGGGACCCTGCGCGGTCAAACTCGTCACTCATGCGGACACGGAGCGTCCGGCAGGGCGGCTCGCGTTCCCTGCAGCGAGCAGATCGCCGACGCTCGCGCGGAGGCCTCCGGGTCCCAGCGCGGCGGGAGCCATATGCCACGCAGTTTCCGCTGCTCTCACGCGCGCGCAGTGCTTCAGCTCCACTCCTACTCGTAAAGAGTTGGGAGGTTCAGCGCCGCTTGTGAATTCAGATCTGAAGAGCTTCAAGTGTTTGGCAAGGCTGGAACATAACAACAGCAGAAATGTGACCAAGCTGTCTGTCTCAGTTTGGTGTCTTCAGTGTCCACACAGCGGCAGAATGGGACGCTTGCACGCTCTGAAACTTATTGGAATTGTGCCTGCCTGCGTGCACATCTGTGCTTTGACAAGCAAAGCCAAGTGAAAGCCTTCAAATTATTAACCAGTTTATACCAACAGGCTGGAGCGCAACAAAAGCTTTCTTCCCACCTGCATCCTGACTGCTGCACACAAAACGCTCATCAGACGGGGTCTTTGTGCGATAATCTGCAGCACCGAGGCGGGTTCAAGGCTCCGGCGCACAAGCCTTGTGAAGTTGCATGCAAGTTGCATGTCTTTCACTGATGCCGTTATTTCTCCGCTTCTTGTTGCCGAAACCTTCCCCCGAGACCTTCTGCATTGATCCAAACATCGTTTGGAGGTGTCAATAATGCAAATGACTCGCAGTTATCACCGCATCAGACAGAGGTGAGAGATTCGCAGAACCGGAGGAAATGGAGAAACCACCAAACTACTGGCGCTGAAGTTTCCTTCGTTCTCAACGCAAAACGTGTCTTTCGTCTGGTGTTTCCCGCAAAAATTCCACGCGTCTGGAGGTCCTGTACAGTTTTCCACGCACGTGGACATAGATCTGTTATGGATCTTGTCATGCTCTTGCAGAACAGCACGAGGAGTGCGTGTTTTCTCCACATGCAGGTTGTTTTTTTTTTGGAAGAAGTATGGCTGGTTTGTGTTGAAGGTGCGAATCAAGAAACACAAACTGCACTCATTCAGCAGCGCGGTTGGTTGTGGGTTCTTCTCAATGTTTGTCTCTTTCAGCATTTATGCAAATGTTCCAGGTGCCAACAAGAGGAGTGCTGTGGCGTTGCATGACTGGGCGGGATTAATTCATTCGCAAGTTTTTTTGGAAGATTTCCACATATATGGAGTTCTACATAACATGTTTCCAAGGCGTGAGGCTTTTGCTGCAAACAGTATGCTTTTCTCACAGGACAGCTGAGCTAAAAATAGTCTCCCTGACATACGCATAATAAATTGGCCACCACTGCAAATAATCCAGTGCAAATGGAAGAAGGTTGTGTCCGTCGCAGCGCGGCGTCTGCTTTGCAGTCGTCCCATGCCACTCTCGAGGCAACCAGCCTTCTTTGAATGATGTTTTCAAAAAAGATGCCCAAAAGATGCAAATGACCATAAAAGGAATAATATGAGTTGAGACTTTCCAATTCTGTGCAAATATTCCAGGACACAACCCAAAGGGACGAAAATCGGAAGATAAAATTGTCCGATTTGCAATGCTAATTCAAACGCGCGGTTCCCACGAAGCACAATGAAACCATAACAAATGCGTAACCAGTTCACAACAGCAGTGGGTCTCCCGTGCAATGCCTTATTTAGAGGCCTTTCACAACAACCTCTATTTTGGGTGCCATCCAGCAGGTAACGACTGACATTTTTCCACCATGATCCGGAGGGAACATTCACAGAACCGTTGCTGAAATGAGGAAGGCATGTCTCACTTACCTCCGAAAGAAAACAGCAGAACAAGGGCAAGATAATCCATTCTGTATTTGGCAGCCATTTTTGATAGTAAGCGCATGTGTAACGATGTCCTCAGGATCACGTGATGTGGCTGCACTGAGGCTGAGGCTTCAGCATCAAGAACACTCTGAGGCAACTCCCCGCTGCTAACCTATCCAAGCAACGTCAGAACTGTGCAATGCATCCAAAATGACGTCAGACGTGGCCTGACGCTGAACGTGATTTTGCGCGGCGCAAGCTTCGCTCTATTCCGTCGCTGCGGCTGTATTGGTCTCGCGGCGCGCTCAAGCTGCCTTGTCATCCGCTGCGCCGCCGCCGCCGCGGCCGCCGCATTGTTCGGCCACTTCTTCCGTCAACCCTCCTCGTTCCGCTGAGGAGCGACAGATTTTCTCTGCTGCGCGTGCCACGCGCGGAGGCGATCACTTCGGGCTCGTTTCACTGGATATTGATGACTGATTCACTCGCTGCAGCGGCGGATTCTTGGAGGATCTGGACCTAAAATCACGTGCAGTGCTGGACAAAAAGTTGCGTTTCGTTGTGAGATTAACTTATCTTTCGCTTGAAGTAAGAAAATGTTGGTCTTTCCCATTTCATCCTGTGTTGTGATTGTTGTATCTATTTCATTTTCGTAGTTTTGTTGGGTTTTTGAAGTGATATCCAAACAAAGTCTTTGTGAATGCAGATAATTTTTACAGAAAAAGAAGGAAGGAAATCGCTACCGAGCATGAGGAATGCTTTTGTTTGATGATTCCAACTTCAGTTTGTGTGGGCGGAAAATACTTTTCGCTGCAGGAGTTTTTGTTGAAAACAGCATCAAAACTCTGCGCTGGAAGCGAGCCACCAGATGCATGCGCATTGGTTTGCCCGAACCCGAACGGAAGTGTTTGTTGTGCAGTGTTGTCAATCAATGCACGCGCTGTTGCTTTTCCAGTTTGTGCAACATTTTGCAGAAACACTCACTTGTGTCCATGGGCTTCTGCTTTGAAATCCAGCACACCCAAACATTCGTTCATTCAAGATAAAACTCCACAAGACGCACCGCTCGTAGTTCCACTTTTAACGCGCGTCACTTAACCCCGGCCCAGTTTATCGGAGTCTGAGGCAATCTGGCAGCGAGGAACCACTTCGCACTATCAGCTTCGCGCTGAAGGTTCGTCGCTGCCCAAGTGCCTCCTTCCCTCCACAGGGCAGCTCTTCTGCACCCGACCATCAAGAGCCAAGGATCTCACGCAACCTGCAATCAAACTGAAACAAGACGAAACTCGAGCGCTTGCAACAATGCCAATTGTGCAACAAATTAATGAGGGCAGCCCGGAGATGAAAAGGAGGGAATCTGATCGGACCGCACCTGCAAGGACCGTGCGTGAGACCTCACCTGCATGACGTACTCCCAATTACCACTGTTGTTCCGCACGTAACGAACAGAACTCCTGTTCCCGTCCTCGATGAGTTCGATTCTCCTGCGTTGTGTTCCCCGCTCCGCGTGTTTGCCTCCGTCCCGTCTGATTAGCGGGGTCCGGGTTACGAGGCATTGATGAAAAGGCCGCAGGTTCAGGAGGCCGAGGCAGGCTGAGGTTGTGCGGAATGTTCGCGATTAATGAAACTCGCGATCTGATCAAGAGTGGAGGAAACTTTCTCTTCCCGCCTGAAACTGCGCTGGATACGAAGCTTTTCAACGTCGTGCCGCACCAGATGTTGAACGGTGAGGAATTCGCAACCAAAGTTCACTTTTGAGAAGGTGATTTTTCTTTGAAAATGTGTTTCACATCAATCTGTTTTGTTGGCGCCTGGTTCACACCAGACGCGTCATGTCACCTCCTTGTGTGCGAGCTCTGCGCATCCAACATCAAACACGCCTGTGCTAAACTCTCAGCCGAGGCTTCCACCTGCTGAGACAAAATCTGATTTCCTTGCACGCACACACACGCGCTCGACGAACCGATGAACAAGGCGTTCGCTGCTGCGCCTCAACCACTTGCGATGCAGATAACGTTCGGCGTGGCTGTTGGCGTCGTGCATCACGCGGAGCTGTGCAATTATCAGTGGAATGAGCAGGTGGAGCTGCGGCGAAGTGAGAGCGACTTGCCGCGAAGAGAGTGAGAGAGAGAGAAAGAGAAAGAGAGAGCAAACTAAATTTGCACGACATGGTCTCCTGAAACTCCAAAAGTGAAAATCGCCAGTCACAAAACAAAGCCCGATGTGCCGAGGATCAACCAAAGTCACACACAAAATGCCCAACACCAAACCACACAAAGGGAGGAACTGGGTGATTTTTGCAAGAAAAAGAAACGCAACGGAACGAACTGTCATCATGGTTCACGGAGTCCAGTACACAATTTCATGCCTCCTGCCGGCAGGCCTGTCACCACTGATCTCTCATGCTTCAGCAAAGTGTTTAAGTGCTCCACTCCTGCTGTTCAAGTGTTTCAATCCCTGCTGCTCCAATTCGGCCTGAATACACTGCGTCCAGTGTAAAATCCTTTGTGGCGCTGTTGACCCTCGGCGGGGGACTAATGACCACACTTCACAATGGATTCATTAACAAAGCGTCCTAAATCAGAGATGCGCGTCGTTCGCGGAAGCCGCTGCTCAGAACGAGAAGAAACGCAAATTAAAATGGGAAATAAATTTTAAATAAATTGAGTTACGAGATGAGAATGACAGTCCTCGTTTGTGTTTTTCTTTCGCTTTTTCTTTTTATTTTGCTCGAATTCTTTTTTGTTTTCGTTCGCGAAACGCCAAACGTTCGCGTTGCTCACCGCGTGAGCAAGGGCCGCAACACATAGCCGAACCAACAAAGCTGCACGTTTGAACAGTAAAATGAGACGGTCTGTCCAAATGGAGAAGATTTTGCGATGTCAGGCACTATTGCTCCAAAAAAGGATGAAGCTCAATTGCTGTGGGCTGAATCCTGGTCATGCGGCGTGCGAGAAGAAGCCAGGCAAATGCAAAAGAAATGAAGTTGGACTCCTTTGTTTTTCCCTTTCAACAGTAGTTGAGCACCAAACAGTGCCTCCCGGATGCAGAGGCTCTGAGCCCCGAGAAAGATGTTGGCCGCCGCCGGAGACCGAGTCGCGCCTCGAGCTCCAGCAGACCCCAGACACCCCACAGCTCGGTCCTGCGCTGCCGCCCTCCCAAGCGCAAGAGATCTGTCTATCTTCATGCAGGTTCTCGAAACGTAAGGGTTTCTACTCGTACTTGCACTGCAAATACGAAGACGACTTTCTTGTCTTCTCTCCAACAGTTCGAGCCGCAGGTCAAAGTCTCTTCGCATCGAAGCAAAAACGGAGCCAAATATGGAGATGACCGTCGCGGCGGCACGCGAGGAGCGTCGGGCGCGAGGCGGCGCTGATGGGCGCGTTGCGTGGAGCCGGGCGGCGGCCGCCGCTGTCGGTTTATCGCGCTGCGCCGCGTCGTCTCGCGTCCGCACCTCGCTGCCGTGCGACGCGCCCGATCACCGGCACCGTCCGGCCCGAGGCAACCGCGGCCATGTCGACAAAGAAGATAAACGGGGTTCCTCTGGGACTCTTGAAATATTTCCTCTGTTTTTTTGCAATTTCTTTGTTCCTTTCTGCGCTGTGAGAATTGTGCGCCCCAAACAGGAAGTTTGAGAAAGTTGCGTCCTCTCGGCCTCGGCTCCCCTGGGAGTCCGTCTCGGGGCCCGACGTTGCGGGAGCGGTCGCCGTCAATCAGCGGGAGGACGGCGCGGTCGGTCCGGGAGGAGCGCGCTGTGATGCGGGGCGCGGGGCGCAGGAGCAGAGCGTACGGGCTCGGTGGGGCCGGGGCCACGCAACATTCACGTCCGCTGCGCAGCCGGGGAGGGAGGGACGCAAACAACTGAAGTTCACTGAGTAAATCTGAGGATTTTGTTCGGAGACATCAGGAGACGGCGCTTCCTTTCACAGACGTCTTTACTGACTGTGCGAAAAAGCTTTCAAAAGCGGGCCAGGCCACACCGTCGTGAAAACAATGGACCCAGACAAGGGAATGAAAACAACACGCACACATCAAGAGAAATCAGGCATCACAAAAATTTTGGCATCTGGTTTTGTTTGATAACGATGTTTTGTTGAATGGACTTGGGGTTTCCCATCCGGCCTGGTCGTTCGAGTACACGGAAAACAACATCAAAAAGATGGTCAAATTGTGCAGCGGTTGCCGGGAGACTTGCTTGTGGTTGTTGTGATCAGACAACGCGATCCAATCAAAAGTGAAGAACATGTTTACAAACAAGATGCACGACGTTACATGAAGCTGCGCCGTCGCACTTGTGGACCCTTTCCTCGCGTGGTGTACCCACGGTGTGGTGTACCCACAGTGTGGTGTACCCACAGTGGACGAACCCGCCCAAACAGAAGAGTGAACTACTGAGACTGCGCGAGTTTGAAATCTGGCAGCACAAAGTCACGGAGCGACAGCGTCTGGACTTGCATGGAGGACGCGAGAGCGGATTACTCGTCCAGAACCAGAACCGTGAGGCCCATAGAATTCGTCCGATTCACAGGTGAGACGAAGAGCTGATATTTTCCGTGAGCACAACAGAACTTTCTGTGCTGACTGAGAAACTGGAATCCTTTGTTTGTTTCCACTAACGATGTTACAATCGCGTGGTTACCATCCCACGTTTTTGCAGCTCACCCCGTGAAAGTTCAGTGCTGATCAGGGGGGGGGGTCTCCTTCCTGCTGGTGCAGGTTCTGTTCGTGAAGTCGTCCCCCGTTGCTCGCGGCCCGCCGTGCAGATGAGCCGGTGAGCAGCTCGTGTCTCCCTCAGGTGATGACGTCGCGCAGGACGTGCTGTCGGCGCTGGACGCGCGGGACGTGGTCAGTGTGAACCAGCTGCACGGAGACGGGCGCGGCGCCGTCAGGCTCAGCCTCGCGTCCCGCCGCGCCGCGCGCCGCCTCGACCTCCAGGTGGCGCCACCTCCGACCCTGAGCACCGACGAGTCTCAGGGCAGAGTTCAGCTTGTGGGAGCGCGGCACGCTTCGTGCCATAGTTGCAGTAGTTTCGTCATGAGGGGGAGGGCATTGTTGACGTGACGTGCGGTGGAAGCTTGGAGACCCGAGTGAGCCTGCAGCAAAGTCACAACAGGCGCCATTTCGTCACTTCTCACTGATGCTGCCCTTTTCAAGTTGCGCAGGGAAAAGGAAACCGACGACGGAACCTCTGAATGACGTGCGCTATTTCACCTTGGAGTTGTCAAGACGCACTTCGTCCAATTTCAGATTGCTGCGAGAAAAATGTCCATCAAGGGCTCAAGACTGGCTCAGGTGTCGGACACGAGCGCTCAGTTCGCGAAGGTCACGCTACTGGACGTGCCTGAGTACCTGACCAACCGCCAGGTGGAGAGCTACATGAGTTACTATGGCAACGTCGTCCACATCCAGCGAGAGTACTTCGAGTACCACGGCCACAAACTGCAGAATGAAACCAGGTTTGTTCGGTTCCTTGAGTCTGGGGGTTCTTTCCTTTCGAAAGGACATCGATCGTTCTCTCGGCCTGACGGGTTCTGGCTCCTGCAAGTCGTTCAGTCGCAGCAAAGCACGTTATGTCTGAATCTGATCCAACGTTGGTCCTTTTGATGAAACAAAATCACTGAACAACACACGAAGTGCGTCATATTCGACAAGGATGAGAAGAGCACCGCTGAATCTGATCCGTCTGCACAGATGAGTTGATCTTCGGAAGATTCGCTGACGGTGCTTCATGTCTCGCAAAGTTCAATCTGTTTGAAGCTGAACCCTAAAACAACGCGCTCCAGACGTCACAAGTGAAACCTGATCAGAGAGGGAATCAAAAATGTCCGCGGTTCACCGGAATGCGAACCTCGCGGTCAATGTGATACTTCTGCTTGTCAGCAAAAACTATTTCCCGAACATACGAATTTTTTTGGTTTTTGGCTGTCGGAGCGGATCCAGGTTCTGCTGTTTGGAGCCCCACTTAATTTTTTGGCAAATATGGACCTTCCTTCACTGTAAAAAGAATCCGACCCGACCCAACAGTGTGACAGAGCAAGCTGCTGCGTTTAAAGTGACACTGTCAAACGAGTTGTGAAGATGAACTCTGGCTTTCGGAGCCAGAACATGCCGGACTGGGCCGTTGACCAATTTTGTTTCACAAGAGACACACGAAAACTGTGGCCCATTGCACAAAATTGTGGGTCCCGTGTCCAATCGTGCGTGCGTTGTGTATTTTGTACGTTTGCCCGCAAAACTTGTTTCTTTTATTTGTCTGCCTTTGCCCATCTCTCTCTCTCTCTCTCTCTCTCTCTCTCTCTCTCTCTCTCTCTCTCTCCTTTTCTCTCTCTCTCTCTCTCTGTCTCTTTCTCTCTCTCTCTCTCTTTCTCTCTCTCTCTCTCTCTCTCTCTCCTTTTCTCTCTCTCTCTCTCTGTCTCTTTCTCTCTCTCTCTGTCTCTCTCTCCCTCTCTCTCTTTTTTTTCTCTGTCTGTCTGTCTGTCTGTCTGTCTGTCTGTCTGTCTGTCTGTCTGTCTCTCTGCAGACACCTGTATTTTGAGACGGTGGACCGCGCCTTCCCGTCGAAACTGTCCATGTTCAGTCACGACGTGTTCGTCAGCTACAGGAACGCCGTCAAGCCGTCCGCCGCCGGCACGATGCCCAGGTCCAAGGCTTTGCAGCAACAAAAAGTTCTTTGTGGCACTATTCATCTTTTCTGGCGTTCAAACAGGACAAAACGGAACGTCGTAATTCGGGGGAGTCCGCGAATGATTGTTCAAAGTGTGTTGTGTAATGCGCAGGTCCCACGGACGCTCCGAGTCGGCCTCGAGCATCGTGGCTCCCCAGCAGGACGAGTCAGCGACGCGCTCCACACGTGACCTGCGACGCCGGTCGAGCGCCTGCTCCCGAGCCTCCACCTCGACGCGCCCAGACACGTCTCAGTCTCCGCAGAAGCGCCGCGCGACGCCGGAGGGGCGGAGGCGAACCCCCGCCGAGTACGACACGACGCCCAACACGAGCCCGGCGCGGTCCGCGAGCAGCGCGAGGAGCGGCGCCCCGGCCGGCCGCGCGCAGGGAGGCGGAGGCGGCGGCGGTGGCGGCGGCAAGGGAAAGGGCAAGGGGAAGACATCCAGGCGTGCGGACTCTACAGACAGGGACGAGGTGTCACAGAAGGCGAGGCTCAGTCGTGAGGAATCGAAGAGCGGGTCTCCCAGACAAAGTCAAGAAAAAGCGTCAAGGAGAAGCAGCTCGATGGGCGTTTCGGAATCGCTGGGAGGATCACAGCCCAACTCTCCGAACAGAAGACTGAAGTGCGGTGACAGTGAAGCCAAGAAGAAGCAGAAAGAAAACATGGAAAGGCAACAGGAGGACAGGGAGAGGGAGAAAGGAGCAGCCTCAACCAGGCGAGAAAAATTCGCAGCGAGAAGCAGGGAAACCTGGAGTCAGCATGAAGAGGGGGAAACTGACACTGTTAAGAGACTCAAACATCGCAAGGCGCACCGGGAAGAGGTTTCCCCAGAGACAAAAACACTGCACCGGGGCAACGAGGCCGAGAAGGATGGAAGTGAAGAGAAAGAGCACGAAGAAGACAACAACTTCGACGAGGAAGACGAAATTCCGAAAATGAAGCCCAGAACGAAGATCAAGCGCTCGGACACCGTGGAAGAGAAGATCCCCGACGACATCGCCAAGAAAGAGAAGCTGGCTCTGAACACGGCCCTGGAGAGCATGTGCAACCCGCTACACAGCTTCCAGTTCAACGACTTCGCCATCAAGTCGCAGGACGGCATGAGCTACGGGTACGGGAGGCTGGAGGTGCACAGGAGCCCCGAGGCGACGCGCAGGGAGCCGCAGGACGAGGCGAGGCCGGAGCCAGAGCGCTCCCGCAGGAGGCAGCACAAACTTAAGTCCAAGATGGCGGCGGCGGCGCACACTGATAACGACTCGGAGTTTTCCGAGAGACGCGACTCCGTGTCACGCGGCGGCGAGAAGAACAGGAAGAAACCCAAACGGCTGGAGCTGACGGATTTCGACATCCACGGACCGCGCCGCGAATCAGACGTTTCGCGAAGATTTAGAAGCACCGAGAAGAAGCGAAGGGATCTGGAGCTCACGGAGTTTGATGTGCGCAGAGCGAGGTCGCTGACAGCGAGTCCTCACCGAGGAGAGGCGGGCACCTTGGACAAGAGGGAGAAAGACTATGAAAACACCCAGTCGATGACGAATGTTCAAGGTACCGATGAAGAAGGAACGTCCAAATCCGACGAGTATTCTCCCTGGGATTTCCGGACGTTCAGTCTCCCGATGTCCTTCTCGGACCCGGAGACGAGCAGCCGCGCGGAGGAGGCGAACCTCGATCTGATTCGCTCTCTGACGGCGGCGCCACTGCGCATGACCGGCACCGAGAAGCGCGTCGACCTCAACTACCTGTCCAGCCTCCAGTGGTTCACGTCGGACACGACCGGGCAGCTCAACCACTGCGTCCGCACCGTCCTGTCCGAGAGCGAAAACGAACGTGCCACGGACGAAGAGAAAGCAGCTGGGAAAGCAGCAGGGAAAGCAGAAGAAGACAAAGAAGAAAAGAAAGCAGAAAAAGAAGAAAACGAAGAAGATGAAAAGGATGATGCAGGAACAAGCACCGAGAACAAGCCAGAGAAGAAGCCGCAGAAGCCGGTGATGTACTATTTGAACGGAGTCGAGATCGCTGGAACTCCCTACAAGCACCCAGACGGCATGAGAACGACCAACAACTTCATCGAGGACTTTTTCCACCCACTGAAAAAGAAGACGGTCAAGACGCGGGACAGACGCGCGCTGGAGACGATCAAGAAGCAGTCGCTGTTCGGGTGACGCGGCAGCAGGAGGGGGACCAAGAACCGCTCCGTTTGGCGCCCACCGAACTGTCACAGGCCAGTTTCTCTGCAGACGCATTGGACCCTGGGCCAAGCCTCACATCTTTTCATTTATCACAGTCCAGACGTGTTTCTTTCTTTCTGTTGAGGTGTGCACAGTCAACACTTCCAAAAAATCTGAACAATCAGAAATGGAAGACCTTGTACAACAATGTGTCGGTCGTGAAAATAAACGTAGTGTCTCGTCGATCTACTTTTGTGCTGGCTCTTGGTCTCTGGTTCCTGTTCTCTTGAAACCAAGAACGAAAAAGGCGACTGAGGTTTTCAGTGGCTTGAGCGAATCACGGCTTCATTTCAAAGAACTGGTCGGGAGCAATTTGCACGAGCGTCACCGAGTCATAAACACCTGCGGCCACGCGGCGCGGAGCGAGGGACGTCCTCAGCCCAACGAGATCTTCACACCCACAGACCATTCAGAGATGCGGCGCAATACGCTCGTCGGACGAAGTAAGGGTTCACCCACGCTGCAAAAATGGTTCCTGTGAAATCATACAACGACTTTTCTCGACCAAAGGTCTCGAAAAGAGTTGTATGATTGAACAGAAACCTTTTTTGCAGTGGGTGAACTCACTTCTACCACAATGAGGTCACATACGAGAGGCTCTGTGACGGCAGCGTGGTAGAACTGCGTTTCGGTGTCAATGAACTGAGGCTGAAGCGCTGGCGATGAAAACGCCCACCATGTCAGCGGTGATTATTCTTCCAGAGAAAATAGAACAATTCTTTCAGAAAAGTGCTCACCAGCACAGCCTGAAATCAATGGAACCAACAATTGAGTCTTCAGCCCAGAACAGCCCGATCGCAGTCAAACTTGGGCAAGATGCAAGGTTTTGTAAAAAGAAAGACGAGTACAACAGCAACTGACATGTTTGGTGACCAACCAAATGACAAATTTGTTTTCCTGAAAAAGTCCCGCGCCATGCAGTGACGAGGCCGCGCGACTCACAGCGGAGACTGACACTTGAACATCAAGAAACCACAAACGCCACGAAGTTGAGGCGAGAAACGTGGTAGAAAAAATGTCGAAAGGACGGTTTCGCCAACCAGCGTCAGGTCAACTTGTCGACGACTTATTCTGTCTCTCTGTTTTTCTACGTTGACATGTCAAACTTGGAAGCGGACTCGCAGAAGAAACACAATCTTAATTGCCTGGATTCATCTTTCAGCCACGTAAAACTGACTCCAAAAAGTTTCCTTCTCATACAAAATTCAAACCGCTGAGCAGACTTTCGTGTTTGCAAACCAAACTGGAGTGTTCAAGAGTCGTGCATTCCATCCAAAACATTTGTTGCAGTTGACCAAGTTCGTTTGAAAACACTGGAACATCGCACAAGAGTCGGTGTTCATGCCAGAACTTTGGACAACTTGTGACCACGGGTGTTGAACAAGTTTCACGTGCCCAGATGCCCTGAAAATGTTCAATGGCAAACTTTATGATTGTTCCGCAACAGACTTCAGGGCAGGCTTTTTGATCAAACACTGCGTTGCGAACAGAAGAAGATGTCAGCAGGATCGAACGTGACCACGGGTGCAACGTTCACGGTCTTACTTTGGCCTTGTCGATTCGAAGCTGAGACATCAGCCAAAACATTTCCGTGGCAATAGAATTGTCAGTCACGTCTGTGGTGAAAGATGAGTCTACAACGCGATGCCAGCGATCTTTTCTATCTCGAGTTTACGGGCGCGTGTTGCGACTTTTCAGTCGCAACTTGCTCGACATGTAGTCAACACTGTGGACTTTTGCGAGCAATTTTATTGACCTTGACATGTGAAGTTAACATACAGAAAAGGTTACTTGAAATACTCGATCGACACTCAAACTTTTTTGACCTTCTTTCCTGCACTCTCACCAAATATTTTGCACAAACCATTCGAGCAGCACTTGTCAAATTTGCCACATTTTGACTTCAGATACTTCTTAGTGCAGAACAACTCAAAGCTTGCAATGTCGTCATCTATGTCAAATTCTTTCCATGGTACAGAGACAATCTGATCGGAGTTGGACTCTGGGCAAATAACCGCCTGTTCTGCTTCTTTCATGAGCTGGTCAGAAGTGCGTTTGTACGCTCTTACGGCGTTGCTTTTGTGTCCGGTTTTCTCCTTGACAAGTTGCTCTTCTATGCCTTGCTCAAACATTCGGGTCACTGCCATCACATGCAAACTATAGTTCGTAAAATGACCTTCTTTACCAGCTTGTTTCATGAGATTGGAGACTGTTTTTGACAGGGTATTAATTCCGACGGGTTTGTCACTGTACCACTGACACGGTCAATGATTTGACTCACAGATCCCATACTTGTACAAGGTGTCGCTCTTAGGCTCTGGTGGGCACAAGTTCACATATTTCTGATACAACCTGACCAGGTCACGCTGCGGATTTGGGTTCCCAAATGCCTTCACCACTTTTGGATTTATCTTTCGACCACTGAGCCCTCCCTGATTTGTTTTGGAAACAACATCTTCTGTGTACAGAAGGTACTTTCGACCACTTTTCTTGCTGACCTTGACAACTATCTGAGGGTTGAAATGTGGATTGCGCAGTGCCCGGTGCTCCTTTCCCCCACGCAAGGCAAATGTCAGCCCGATCAAGTACATTACAGTGTTCCTCAAACTTTCCAGATTTTCCTCCCCCAAGATACTGAAATCCCACATTTCTTCTTCATTGCTCATAGTTATTGGCTCTGATCTTTTCACTTTTTGAGTGATCCTTTCCATGGATCTTCTTTTCATGATGTTGTCAACAGTGTTTTGCAGGTTGTTAAATTCTTTGCCATCCAAAAGTTTCTAGGTTTTGCCTTTCTTTTCAAAGAAAAGTTGGAGCATAACTATGATCGAGTAGACTGTATTCGGAGGGTAGTCTTCACCATCTGCCCATTTGATTTCGTTAATGAAGACTGGTAAGACATGTGACAGAACTTCAGGATCCAAATTTGACTCATCTATGTCACACCAGGAAATTTCTCCCTGTCCGGTTCCCTCGTGTATCCTTTGTTGCCTCCAAATTCTGAACAGATTTGCAGCCCATGAAATCTTTCGATCAGTTGACTTCACAAAGGTTTTGCCTGACAGAAATTCTAATTCTGACTTACTTGATGGTTTCTTGAAACATGACACAGGTACCTTCTGAACAGGAGCATGCTTTGGTGGAATTTTGAAGACTAGTGAAGGCGGTCTGTCATCAGAATCGCTGTCCGAGTCGATCTCAATGCACGTTTGATCTCTGTCTGAACTGTCACAAGAACTGTCATATGGCACAAGTCCACTGTTCTTCACAAATCTGGTCGATGACTTCTGGGGTGTATCAGCAATGATGGACTCTTCTGGGTAATCTGTAGACATGCAGGACTCTTCTGGGTTTCTCGAAGACACACTCGAGTTGACTGAGTTGTGCAGATTTGTAGTTGAAGTGGTGGATGTCAGGCCAATGAAGATGTCATTCAACTTGTCAGGGTTGAGATCAGAGCAGTCAGGAAGCTTCTGAGTTGACACGAAAACGTCCGAACTGAAAAGGAAAAAGTATTTTTTTAGTGACATGAAATATGTCTTCAGAAACCCAAACAAACATATTTGAAATATTTCGGTCAAAAGTCAAGGAAAAACACTTACTCTCCATCAGGATCAAAGTCCAAATGCATCAAAGTTTGGTCGCACACACTTGTTTCCGCATCATAATCAATTGTCTCATCGTCGCTATCAGAACTCATTTCATGCACTTTTCATGACATGCTCAACAACATCAAACTAACAAACAACAACAGTTTCGCCTTCCAAAATTGACAGGTCATTCTTCTTCTAACATGTCAAAAAATCTTGACAGAAAAGATCACTGGCATCGTGTTGTAGACATGGGTTCATCGACTCATGTGTGGCGTGCACTTGGAGATCGACAACACTGACTACTCATGCAGGCTAACAACTTTCTCGAGGATCGAAGGCTACATGTCAACTTGTACACTGTCTCGATTGCTTTGCAATCTTGACAGGCAACTCATGAACATGTAGCCTTCGATCCTCTCAAAAACCGTGAAAAAGCCTGCATTCGTAGAGGCGTGGTGCGATCTCAAAGTCACGCCACGCAAGCGTCGACGAACCCTGACTTCCAACACCAACAGAATCCAATGACTGTGTCTCAATTCGGAGCTGAAAGTCCTTCGTCCAATATTCGGATCATCAAAAGACTAGTGACGATTCTCTTCGCCTGCCGTGGCTTCAACACTGTCAGATTAAATGTGAGCTGATGTTTCGCCAACAATAGAATTCTTCCCTCAATAGAAATCATGAAATCACGAAAACTCCATCACGATATTCTTTGATCGAAGCTCATTCCACCCAACAGCCCAAGCTCTGTCTTCTTCCAGGATCTGGCAAATTGCCATTTCAAGTCTTTGGTGTGATTGGAAGAGGCCATCAGATTTGTGTCGAGCTGAATGTCTGAATATCTGGGGTGAATCGCAGAGAGCGTGCTGCATGTTTATGTTGATGTGTAAAGATGGAAGGTTGGACAGGATAGCGAAGACACAGGAGAATTGGCTTCAAATTGGATGGTCATCAACACACACACACACACACACACACACACACACACACACACACATGCACAAAGGGGAGAGTGAACAGGACAAAGGACATCTTGGCTGAGAAGCCGCACCTTGCCCTTTGAGAGACATAGCACATCGATGTTTTGTAATTGAGCAGCAAAGATGGGAAAAACAGTCGGATGTCCTCAAAATTTACAAGCACAATAGTGCGAACAAAACAAACACTCAAGGGTTGCGGGTTGGAGCTTCCGGAAATGACTAAACGTTCGCTGCTGTTCAGTCTTGGTAATTTTTCTGATGCGCAAGCATGGAGATCTCACAACGCATCTATGGAGAGCTCTATAATTTGATCTGGAGTGAGCTACGACGTGGGAAACAAGTGTCACACACAGAGCTTTCATCAGTTTGGTTCCTACTGAGAACTGTGAGCAAGCAAGCGGGCGTCCGAAATCAGACCTGTCTCGCGTTTTCACCAGCAAAGAAAATTGAGAATTGAGAATTGAGAATTTCACGGCAGTAGGTTGTAGAGAAAACATAGTTTCGTCTATAAATAAGGAGTCGCGGCGCCGGCGTGGCTGCGCGGGGCGGGCGTCGCGAGGCGTCGCGCTCCCCCCGAACAGACCCGAGGGAGCCGCACAGGCGACTTCCATAAATATGCGATGCGCCGACAACGGCTTTAAGTTAATAAGGCCTCCTTCCGGGGACAGCAGTTTCGGTGGAAACCTCTCGTTGTTTCGACTTCGAGCCGTGTGAAGTTGACTTCAGATCCAGTGGGAACTGACGTGCGAAATCGTGCGTGCGAACGAGTGGTGCGAACACTAACCCTTCCCTGGGCCGTGGACAGCCTCATCTTGGAACTCAAATGCGTTCATTCCCAACACAACGTCCCACGCACACTGCGTGTGCTTGTGCTCCAACCGAATTTGGAACGTGGTTTGCCGAATGTCAAATTTTGCTGTTCGGACGTGGTTCATCTCGTGTTCGTCAAACCAATGTGAAAACAGTTGAGACCTTCAAAATGCTTTTCAAAACTGATGATTCAGTGAAACAATGACGCAGATATCCAATGCTGGAATCAGGGGTGTTGCTCGCATTGTTGAAAGTTCGGGAGGTTCGAACAGAAACTGGAAAAGAAAGAAAAGCATTGATTCTCAGTTGAAAACCCTCCAATCAGACGACGGTCACAACAAACTCCAACCCACAACTAAACTTTGCGTTTGGTCACACTTTTGCTGGAAACAGTATTGTTTGAGTTTTGGTGTCCGGCGAGAAGCAGCCACGCGAAACAGCTTTGGAAAACAACGCAGTCAATGAACTTAGCCCATCCCGACGCACCAAAGAATGACGCGCACTTTGCGTTGTTTCTTGAATGTCAAACTGGTCTGTTGCCTCAGGTATAAGTGAGGAGAGTCGCTGCGCGCGGCGGAGACGTGGAGCTGCAGCAGGAGGAGCTCCGGGAGGGACGGGCCTCGGCGTCATGAAAACTTTTGACACTTCGAGCTGCCATGGAATTGGGAGGCGGGAAGCCTGTGGAGAGGCGCGCGCTCATAAAAGGGGTTTGCATCTGACGACTGAGCTGAGGAGAGAGAAGAAGCGACTGAGCATGAAAAACGGGAGTCATGGACGTCACGCAGCGCCGGACTTAGTGCACTGCTGCGTCTGGTTCGTCGCTCGAGCTGCGAAGGTGAGTGGACGGACGTTCGCATTCCACAAAATTTCTTTCGTCGTTTTGTTGAAGTCAAATTTGTAAGGGTGGGAGTTTTGTCTTGAAAGGCGTGCTGCCGAGGATCAGGCTGATGTTTGGGGGGGGGGGGAGTAAAAATCTGTTGGTGGCAGGAAGAAAAGCGATGCATCTGGTTTTGTTTTGATGTGCTTCACAAATAGTTTCAGTCGAAATCAGTCTTCACGGGGACAATTTCAACGCTTTGTCAAAGTTCGTAGAATGTGTGTCCCTTGTTTTCGCTTTTTTACGAGCTCGTACGAGGGTGATCCACGATTTGGCGGTTTCTGTCCAAAAAAAAGGTTTCTTGCGCAGGAACAAAATTCTTTATTGCACCATTTGGAACACAATTAACAGTTCTAACAATGCAACAGTAAAAGATCATGCAAAAAACTGTTGAACATGCCAAAAAAGATGTGTAAAAAGACAATTCGGAACACAAGTGGCGACTGTGCGACAGAACAATGTTGGACATCAGTCCTCAAATTCACTGTCAGTCTCAAACTGAATGCCATGATCCCTTTCCGGGTCAATGTGAAGGTGTTTGCCTTCGAAATACTCGCCCTGACTTTTGACACACTTCATCCATCTGACAGCAATTTGGTCAATTCCAGCAGCGAAATCCTGTCTGGGGATGGATCTGAATGCACGTGTCACACCAGCCTGCAGTGCCTGGACATTTGGAAATCTGTGACCCCTGAGATCATTCTTAAGCCTCTCACAGATTTCCTTCTTCCACTCCTCTTTTGATCCTTTGTGTCAGTCCATCCATTTCAGAAATGTCTGTGCCAAACACACACACGGTTCTTGGATAAACAGTTCTGTCCATGGACTCGGTGCAGTTGTTCCCAACACTGGATAGGGCTAAGACCGGTCTTGACCAAAAATTTCAACACAGACCTTTGTTCCACCCGCTCTTCCAAAGGAATGACAAAGGCAGACAACAGAAAAATCCACCAGGTACTCACAAACGTAGCAAACAGCAAAGCCATCGTGCTCCTGTCACCGCACCGCAAGTGTGTCGCACAGTTCAAGGTCAAAGTGATCGAAATCTGTGTTGATCTTGGTCTATTTGTGAGGTCAGACACATTGCTCAAGGCATGAAGAAAAAGTGTTCATGGATCAGTCAAAATCCATTGACACGTTGGCGAGATATTGGACAGAAACCGCCAAATCGTGGATCACCCTCGTACGACAGACATCCCGCTTGGTGTGCTGGAAGTCGTGAGTGTGCCATGCAGCGGACAACAAGCGAAGACTCACGACTGAGCCTGGGAAACATTGAAACTGTCCAACAAGGAGGCTGCCTCTCAAATGCCGGATTGTGCAAAGATCCAGGGTCATTGTCGGTCTTTTTCAAACAAAGTATCCCTGCCCGAAGTGGACGAGGAAATCTACGAGAGCCTCAACGTTTTCGAAGAAAAGACCTGCAGACGGCTGGAAGAGAACAGTAGCTCTGTGTTGCACTCGGGCTGATGATCTCTTGGGTTCCTTCCACAATGTTCAGTCCATCAACAGGACTTTAGTTCGTTTCTTTTATTTGTAGCGATGCTATCTTTGTCCCACCGAGTGCTGCGTCTTTTCCTTCGTATAAAATTTTGACGAACAGGCCGGGGACTGATTCCTTTGTGTCTGTGTGCGATGAGAGGGAACAAAGAGACCTGCTTGTCTCCTGTGAACAACTGAGGATTGAACCTGTCCACTTCCGTCCTGTCGGGCGTCCAAGTCCCGCAGCGAAGTCACCACGGAACATTCCGCATCTTAGTTTGCTGCAGAAGCGAATTTTTGGTGCATCATCGCTTGACTCGATATTTTCTCGCAGAGTTGAGTTGTTGAAGTTGGAGGCTCCACCACCCAAGAGGTGTTCCTGCACCAAGGGCAAAATATTCTTTGGTTCTTGTTTCAAGGTAGTAGAGCTAACTCAGCTTTCCATGTGCACGGCTGCGACTGTGAGCCCAGAACAGGATGTACGCTCTGAAGCCTGAGTGTGTGGTTCCAGCGAACTGAGCTGAGTGCTCATCAGAGTGATTTCTTCACCACTGTGGTTATCTCGACAAGCATCGTGTGCTGTGAGGCCCGAGGGAGACGTCGTTGCTTCTCGCTGCAGGGGGCGCGGCGGGTGCGGGGGCCGGCGCTGCTGCTCGCGCTGCTCGCGACGCTGCTCGGCTCCGGACCTGGACTCGCCCGAGCCAACGAGTGCGGCGAGAACCCGCTCTCCGACATCCTCGACATCGCCAAGAAGAGCGGTAGGTGGCGACGCTGTGGGAACTGGCGCAGTGCATGGTTGCCTGGCGAACAGTAATTTCTCAAGGACGATCAGGCCCAGGGTTGGTGCGTCGGGATGGGCTAAGTTCATCGACAGCGCTTTCCTACCAACTTGCTTTCGTTGAGATCTTTCGGGTAGATCTAATACTGGCCAGAATCAGTTTCTGATTTACTTCGCTCGACGACTCATTACATTTTGAAGAACTCTCTGGAGGTCGATTGCATGACAAATGTCCCCGTCCCTTTGGTCTCTCTGACGACGTCCGTTCGTGGCGTCCTGTAGGACGAGACATGAAGAGCAGCGCCTCACGGGGCGCGACTCTCTCCCGGAAAGCGAAGTCCCCGTGTCGCCGAGCCAGCGGTGTCCAGTTTTGTGTTTCATTTGTCTTTCCACCCTGAAACCCGAGATTCCAATCTGCAATACAGGGCTGGAGCGGCACTTTGGGACGAGCGAAACGAGGCGCGAGGCGCCGACTGGATGCATATTGCATGAGTTACAGATGCGGACTTGTTCAGAAACTGACAGGCCTGTTTAATTGTGCAACCACTGACCTTTACTTCCGTTTGCCAAGGTGTGTCCAGCAAAATAACGCAAACTCCCCAAGACGGACCCTGACTTTTATCGAGGCCGGTTTCTGACCTGTTGGGTGGCGGTTTCTTTTGTGTGAACAAACTCTGGGGTTTGTTGAAGCTGACATTCCAGGAATCGAGGCGAGGCCGCAGACGGCCATGCGGGTCACGAGTTTGTCTCAAGGTCCCAGAAATGTCTGCAATTTGTTGTTGAGTTGGTCCGTTTTATCTTTCAATTTGAAAGTTTGGCTTCGGTGTCCCTGGCCCGTGCGCAATCGGCACGGAATATGACACCCAAGGTGCAGAACCCGCGAAAACCTCGGCACGACAGGGTGAGCTACAGCTCGGCGTTTCTCTCCTCCGCAGGAAAGTCGGTGGCGGAGGTGCTGGCGGACCTGGAGCAGCTGAACGGCGGCGCCTTCGCTGACCTCGAGAAGAAGCACATGGTCAGGCTTCCTGCGATCGTGTCTCCTCACATGAGGGCCCACACCCTCCCACCGATCAAACTCAGTCCCGTTCGATGCAGAAAACTTCTTTTCTGGCAGAATGCTCCCCACCACATTTCATTGTTTTTGTCCTCTGTGCCCAAACACAAAGCCACGTTGTAATTCACCACCCCCATGGTGAACAAAACGTCCTCACAATTAGATGAACACAAATGAAGAAATACTCATTTGGGTGCCACAAATAGCATCAGTCAAGGCGGGAGTTCATTTGCATTCCATCAGTGCAAATCTATAATGCAGAGCGCAACACCATAGGTTGGCATCACAAGACCAAAAAATACAGGTGGTGTCAAGCTGTGCAACTGCGAAAACAAACCGGAAAATCACACTGCGCAGCCACGTCGGGTGACGTAATCACTGCGCGGCAGGGACAGTTCGGCTTCACCTCACAAGAGAATGCATCCCTCCGACCCGACACTCCGAAGTGCGAACTGCGGAACTCGGGATATTGAGGTGTTGACGGCGTGCGTTAGAGCGACAGTGCTCAGGATTCACTCGTCTTTTCTGATGTCGAACACACAGAACTACAACCGGTGCATCGCGCTCATGGACACCGGCTACTTCCGCAAGCGCAGCGAGACGCAGGGCGTGGGCGGCGCCAGCGGGGGCGACGCACCGGCGGCGGCGGCGGCGGAGGCGGTCGGGGCGGCGCCGTGGTCGTTCAGCGCCCGGCAGCGCGAGCCCCCTTTCCAGGTTGGTAGCAATGGTCGGGCGCAAGAAGCGAGGAATCGCAGAAGACCTCTGCCGCATGCGGAATGCGCAATGAATGTCAAGGCGCACGGCTTGACTGGACAATGGCGCGAAAGAGACAGGTACAGATGAGAGGGGGAAGATAAACAATAACTCAACAATTTCAACAAGAAATGCTTCTTTCCTTTCAGGCTTCTCGGACCAACCCGACGGATACGTACGTGCACACGACAGTGACGGAGAACTCGGACCCGATGTTCCGCCTTCCCATCGTCAATGACCCGAAGCTGAACGACTACAACAAGTGGCTGCGGCGTCTGCGCCTCGTTCTGACCGCGGAGAACACCGGCGTCCCACCTGCGCGCGCAGCCAAACCGGACGCCGCCTCCGCCTTCCGGAAACTCCTCAGAAAATGATGATGTCTGAACAAAGCTTGAGTGTTCGCACTGGTTTGGCGGACATTGCCATTCTTGCCTTACGGAACGACCAAACTCAACCACGCTTGCACGCTGCCTGTATTTTGAGTTTCTTTGCAAAACAGAGCAGAATGGTGAAGAATTTTTTGAGTTTCCTGTTGTGCAGCTGGCTTTGGCGCAAACCCCAACTTGTCTGTGGAGCTGTTGAAGCTTGGTGAACACTTAGTTTCGATGATGATTTTCGACTTGCGCCGGAACAAAAATTTCTGATTTTTGCTCTGCATAGAATTTTTTATTTTGTTTGGCCTGTACAAAACACCTCACACGAATGATAATAATTACGATGCAAGTGCCAAACTCACGCTCGTTCATTCTTCCACAAAACGAAACGTTGCCTTGGCACCGCACATGAAACATACAAGTCCTGCTCAACCATCAGAACGTGACATTGACACAACCCTCGTTTCCTCACGCAAGTATCTCTGCATGGAGATCTTAAAAAAAGAAAAAGGACAGAATACTTGCCAATTGTTTACTTCTACCAAAGGCCATTACAGATTGGCATGAGCTCTTTATGTGTTCAGTTTTGGGATTGAATTTGTGTTCGTCGGAGCGTGTGATCTGGTTTCGGCCCGTGTTGGCGAACGCACCACAAAGTGTCACCACGCAAAGAACGCGCAACTGACGCAAGCCGCCTCAGTACAAAAAGCTGAAGTCGTTGGTGCGGTACTTGGCGCCAGTCTTCTTCTGCAGCGCGACCCTTTTGGTCTGCAGCACCTCGGAGAGCCAGTCGGGGTGCACGGTGAAGGACTGCGGTTTTCGGGGGATGGTGTTGTAGAAGAAGGTGTCGGCGACCTTGGCGTGCGCGGCGGGCGGGGCGGGCGGGACGGCGGGGACGCGGAGCCGCTGCGTGACGCTCAGGCGCGGCGCGAGGCACGGCGTCCTGCAAACAAACAGCCACTTCAAGCCGTGTCCGTGGCCCGTGCGTGGTGCGTCTCACTGGGTGGTTGTGGTCTGCCTCTGGGGACATGTTTCGAGTTTGGGTCTCTTGTTGTCGTTGTTGTGCCGATCATCAAACGCAAACAACAAGAACGTGGTCAGGGACACTGAATCAAACTCGCAGGGGAATCCAAAATCAGGGGGGAAGACAGCAAAAGCTTCAGACCTGTAATTGAAACGATCGCCCGAAGAAGAGAAAAAGATTTGTTTGGTGCGCTTCAATTCCACACAACTAAAGTTCCGAGAAATGCCTTGCAATTTCTCCAAACGAATCAGTGACCCTTCTTGGTCAATTTTTGCAACGAAGAAAATAAAGCACACACACACGCACGCACGCACACACACACACACACACACACACACACACACACACCCGTTGTTGTGAGCAAAGGAACAAAGGCAGGAGAATATGAAGCAACAGCAAACACAGGACTGGTTGTTTTCAGATTCGTGCGACTGTAGTTTTCACACAGCAAAAGCAGAATTGAGCTGGTTGCGCAAAAGAAGCTCACTTGAGACCGAATGGATCTCCCGGGATCTCCATCTTCCAGCCGTGCTTCCTCAGCTCCGAGTCGTAGTCTAAGACCCTGCGGCCGTCCGCCTGGCCTGGGGCCGGGCCCGAGGCGGGGATGGGGGCCGCGACCGAGACGGGGATGGGGGCCGGGGCCGGGGCCGGGGTCTCAGATGCGCCCTGGCTGTGCAGGTCGACAGAGCGAATCAGCAGCGGAGGTTTCTCAACATACGGCGTGTGGTGGACTGCAGGTTCTAGAAATGAACGGAATTTGTGGTAAAAAATGGCAGGTGGCACATTCCGTGTGTCAACAACGTCTCGAGAGTGCTCCCTGAATGGTGACCACGACTGAAACAATCTATTTCAAATCGAATGACATTTCAAACTGAAATCCAGGAAGAAGAAAAGGTTTAAAGATCAGAAGTCGTGTGCCTGATACTTTATCTACAAGTTTATCATACAGGCTTCATTCGAGCCTCATACAAAGCAAAGAAAAGAACATGAAATTATCTGTGAAAGTGACTCACGTGCGGATTTCGTGTGTCTCCTGCTGACGGCGTCTGACCTCGGGCTGCGCACTGGAACGCTCCGCGCCCGGGACTGACCGACCCCTCGACCCAACACAGGCCGCGCAAAATTGGACCCGCGGAACTTCCCTTCCTGGGTTCGGCGGTGAAAGTCTCTCGGAGAGGCTCTCTGAATATCAAACACATTTTGACTCGTGTCTGCGTCCAGAGGGACGATCTCTGTTGCCCCGACATGAGTGTCCCACGCCTTGTGAGGTCTGGTAGGAGGAGTGGCGTGCGTCCTGCCTCTGGTTCCCGGCGGAGACTCGGCCGGGGACTCCCTCCTGAAGTCGCAGTCGCGGGGATACGGGGTGGGCGGCCCGGGGAGCTGGATCACGGTGGGTGACGGGGACTTTGGACTCTTCGAGGCCGTATCACCAGGCGGTGGCGGCGGCGGAGGAGGAGAGGCGGTGCCCTGGTCGTCCGGCCCGAGGTCAACGCTGAGGACGCTGGGCGTCTGCGGGGTATCGACGCCTCTCCCCCCGGGCTGGAACCGGCTCTTCCCGTGTCGGTACGCACAGTCCACCTCTGAAACACAAATTTTCGCTTTCCATGATCATCAAGGTCACATCTCAAGTCAAAGCTTTTCGGTGAACGTTTGCTTCAAGAGCAAAAATTCGATCCAAGCCACTCACCATATCCGTAGGGAAGTCCGGGTTTGGTCGGCTTGGTCCACCTGGACCTGGCTGGTGGATACCATCCGTACAACGTCTCTTTCAGCACCATGAGGACGTCCACGAGTTCTCACCGCTGAAGAACCACAATCACGAGAGCAAACTTTCTCACCACGATCCAATGAATGTTGGATCTCACAATCTTGACACGAACAGACTTGAGACGTTTAAAATCTGTCAGCTTCGCGCAGATCGAGCAAACGCTGAGGCTGTCAGTGCAGAGGTAATCGATATCGATCACCTTGTTCAAATCGCAGTTTCTGATCTCGTGACAAGTCCAGATTTGTTTCGCAGAAAGTGATGGCTGAAACTTTCCCATGCCCGTGCACATGCTTGTGGTGAGTACTCGTTCGTTGCGCTCTCGGGCACAGAATGAACTCAATTTTGACAGAGCTGCTATCAAAGGACACACATGTGTGCACGGATTGTCCAGGTGCATCATAAATTCCGAAACTTCCATCTTTTCCATATTGCTGCAAGTGCATCGATAAATCAAATTTATGACTCACTGTGTTGACCTCACGTTGTTCAGGTAAATCTCTCTGACAGCGTGCAGTTTGATAATTGAGTCAAGAACACTTTTTTGGTGTCCGCAGGGCTTGGACAAAGCCATGTCAGTGCAGATTTGATGCAATGATGTAGTACTACTGACCCTCTTGCTGAGAACTTTTGAATTCGCGGCAAACAGCGGTCAAGAACCACCGGAAAAGCGGTTTGAGTTATTAGAGAGGTTTCGATGCACCACGTGCCGAGCTTACGTGCGGTGTGACGTCCGGTGGGGCAGCACCGCACGTACCACGTAAACGCGGGGCAAGTTTGTTGTTTAGATACCAAACATCCAGTGGCGTGTTCTCCGCACAGGAACACAGGAGTAGTGGGTGTTTTTACGCGTTGCTACGGGGTTCACACGCTTTTCTTTGTAGACTGGAAGTCGCGCCAGTGAAGATGCCAACTCTTTGTTTTTGTCGAAAATCGTAAGTTTTAGTATATATTTAGCTGAATATGTATCTCAAAAGTAGTCAGTTGTGTTTTGCAACATACAGAGGTCATGTGGGAATCGAAATTTTGTGTCAAAA
>JAAUXT010142899.1_pt1 | contig 50670 bp, 45 predicted proteins | sample 7278171 | NCBI WGS metagenome assembly JAAUXT01 (sample SAMN14350112, study PRJNA611818) | marine sediment metagenome | isolation source: surface marine sediment (1.8m) | place: French Polynesia: Moorea | collected 2018-08
CACTGACCATTTTCCCAAAGTGGGTCCAACCCCCCCCCCCGATTAGACCCACTTTACACATACGGACAGACGGACATACAGACTGATGGTGATTACATTAAGCGTGTGGTAACACCCTTCGGGACCACACGCTTAAAAATAAAAAAAAGCACAAACCCCACGCCAAGGCTCGGATACTCGAAATTCGGAGACAGCTGTGCTTCCAGCACATTTTTGTCCCAAATTTGCACCCAACAACGCAGTTTTCTGCACAAAACCCAACGACAAAAAGGTTGACATCACATCATAAATGCACAACACGTAAAATTGGTTGTGAAATTGGGTTTGGCGACCGCACGTTCGCTCCGCGCTAAATGTGGCCGTCATCTATGTGAAAGTCATGTTGTCCGTGAACATTTGCCATGTGCTCCGCAAACCTAAAAGTGAGAAAATATCAATGGAAGTGGCCAGAAAACACATGCAGACGCAAAATTTATTCACACACGCTGAAGTGAACGCGACCGTCCGTTGACGTCGTGAGCTGATGTGCGTATTCCCTTACCTCTGGTGGCATTCCCTGGAGACGTCCGTCTTGCAACTCGATGTGTAAGCCAATTTGTAAAGAACCTGTGTGTCGGGACAACTTGTGAAACTTTTTGTTTTGTGTGAATGTGACAAAAAGACGGCAAAGAAATTCCACGTGGACAAAGTGCAGACCAGCACAACTTACCAAAAATACCAAAATGTGCAGGAGCAGAGTGTAGAAAAACGTGATCGTTCTTGCCATTTTGTTGCCCATGATGAATCGACCCTGAAAACAAGGAACTAGAGATAGATACTCGTCACTCCACTGTTCGTGTTGCCAGGTCACACGGGACACTTTTCAAACCGACGATGCGCGTCCAGTTTTGAGAGAAGAATTATTTGCCTCGTGTGGTGCCTTCTCCCTGATTATCATCAACAGTGCTGAAAGAGAATCTGGACTGGGAGTGGGGGTTCTTAGAACTTTTGGTTCTTGGGATTTCCGGAGCGCCCAGAAAAAAAACTTTGTTTGGTAAGCTACGAAAATCGCAAACAGTACGAAAGCAAGAAAACTAACTTGCTCAAATCTCAACAAGAAATTTTTGCGAAAATCTATTTTGAGAAAGTTACTCACCATGCTCAAAGTTATTTTGTCGTATGGCTTCAGGTTCATGTACTTCCTTTGTCGCTCTTTCTTGCTGAACGACGAAAACGGATCAAGGCGCTCCTCATATTGGCTGGAATATCGCGATTCAGTGTCGTCAGAAACAACGGAGCTCTGCAAAAGACAAAGCGAACATTTAGTGTGCTCAAGTGACAGCAAATGAAACAACGGCTGTCAGGTCAAAAATCTGCATTTGTGTTTTCTCTGCCCGCACCTTCAAAGTTCACCCCCGGTCTTCAAAACTTCATGTGAAGTTCACGCTTTGTTCGTGCTCACCTTGGTGGGATAGGCTTGCAGAAACTTGATCTTTTCGTACAGTTTCACGTTGTCTGAACGCAGCTTGTCCATCTCGTTTGTCAGCAGCTGAGCTTGCTGTTGGTACGCCACGCATTGCTGTACAAATGTAAGACCGTGAAAATGAGTAACTGCAGCGAGAAACCAACGAGGCCTGTTTGAATGATTGCAGCGACATTCGCAACACGTGGCAAGAAGGGCAAGATGACTCAATCCGAGATTCTTCTGGTGCAGTGAGAAAAGACTCCACAAAAACGTTTTGAGTGGCGGTGGTCGGCGTACCGTTTCGAGTTCAGTGGCGCGCAGCCTGAAGCGCTCCCGCTGACTCTGCACAATCGGCAGAAGCGAGTCCGCTGCAGTTTTGATCATTTCCGGAGTTACCGCTCCTGCAGAGGAAAGTTTATTTTAAGAATTCAAACAAAATACTTGCTTGGAGATTCTGTTTTCAAGGAAAGCACACCACCACCAACCTGGGTGTGCCAGCTCCCGCACAGCTCCCGCGACCAACTCTGCGCTCTGCGACGGCGGGCCAGCCTCTCCCTGCGCCAATTGTGAAACGAACGCAAGTGCACTAGATACTTAATTTGAAGTTCGAAACACAAGCGAGATACGGAACTAAAGTTTTTGTCCAAATTCATGTTTGCTTGGTGGGGAACGCGCCAGACACTGCAAGAAAAAGTCTGCTTGCTGGTGTGTTGTGAACCCTTTTGAAGGTTCATTGTGGACGGCCCGATTGGACAACTGACCTCGGCGTCTCCTCTGAACATGGAGGAGAGCGCGTTGACGCTTCGCAAGTCTTCCTCAAGCTGAGCGATCAGCTGCTTCTGCTCCTGCATCGTCTTGAATGCGTCATTGTACTGTTCTTGCAGCTTCGTGTAGCGCGCTGCAAAAGGGAGAAAAGGGTGACCAAATAGGTGACTTGAGTTGTGTGAAATTGTGCGGCCAAGTGGTGACAACATAAACGTCACTCAGGCGACAAAACCGACGGAAAACCATTGGAGCAAGGTCACCTCAAACAGAAACGAAGTAGTTTGTTTCCAAAGCTTACTTGGGTGATGCCAAGCAGTCTGGTGTACCGACAGGCCCAAGTGTACAACCACAAAACACTGCACGAGCAGTGCAATAATTCGAGTGTTTGGAAACGTCATTTTCTTTGTACCAACTTTATTGACAAAAGACTTCGATATACAAAATAACTAATGTAAGGAGTATACTGTCCATTAAGCATACAAATGACTACATACTGGGGCAACACGGTTTTGAACCTCACAAGCACTGACAATAAAAAGAGTTTTTTTCTGCTTTGTTGGAAACGACAGATTCCGCCGATAAATCGCACATAAGAAAATCAAACCTCAATTCTTTTTTAGCTCGTGCCGTGCAACGGACAAGCTTGAAACTGAAAAGCGCAAAGAATTCTGCTGAATCTGACGAAAAGTGTTCTGAAAACAACCTGAATCGACAGTTTCCCTGTCCTTCGTTATTTTGATCAAAGACACGATGAGAACTGGTCTTCAGTGGTATGTCTGTCTTGCCGTCACCAGGTACATGAGACCAGAGTGGGGACACACCGAGATGCCCTCGTGTCTCGTTTGAACCACTTTTGAACACAGCCTTAAGTAGCAGAAAAAATTGCACTGAGACCGACCGAGCTGCACTGAGACCGACCGAGCTCCCCTGAAGACAAGTCACAGGGTGTCACAAAATAACCAGTGTCACTCACCACTCAACCACAAGCTTTGCCAACCAGTACCAGAAAGTAGCTCTCAAAAGAGAGTCAGAAACATTCTGCTGTCTGCACAACTCAAATTTTCAACATTTCTTCCAAAAGCACGAACAATTGTCTTCAAAAATCATATTTTTTGGAGTAGCCGTGTACTCAACTCATAACAACGATTTAAAGATTCACAGATTCAACAAGAACAACGTACACATTCAGATAAAATATTTTTACAATGGTGAGCCATGGAATTAGTAACTTGTAAACCATAGACAAGTACAGGGTGGTTCGTTTTTCATGTCAGCCACTGAACACACGATACTGAAGCACGATACCTGTACGATTTGCACGGGCCTTGCAGTTCAGTGAGCTTTCAAAAGGAGCACGTCACACTGGACAACTCATTTCAACATCAGTCGTTACAATTTAACTCGAGTTACTCACTAAAACAAGGTTTCTATCGTCTACGTTCAGAGGTATGTGGTCAGATCTACACTTGTGGAAAGCAGCGATAAAGTTTGCAAACTAAATGCCACGTATTTTTCATGAACAGATTTCCTCCCCCTCCACACACACGTACACACACACGGCAAAAGCCTGCGACCGCAAGGAACAGTCACCGCTCTGTCCACCTGAACCAACTGAAGCTCACGGGGCATCACCATGCATCAAGCTTTTCCGAGACGGTACTTCCTGGCAGAACACCAAATTGGAGGGAGGGGTCATACTGCACCAACTTCTCCCCAGAATCCAAACAAAGTTGATACTGTGTGGCCCTCACACACACACACACACACACACACACACACACACAATTCTTTCTCTCTCCCCCGAAACTGGGCCGCTCTACCACGGCGACTGTAAACAAAATATTTGTACACATAATTTGCTCTGGGTCGCATAAGAAATAAGCCGTTCAAACGGTCTCCCAACCAAAAACCACCATGTCTTGACGAGTCCAGGGATTCAGCCTCTTTTCAACACGCATCTCCTGAGAAACAAAATCCAAAGCAATAAAAGAGTGAGACTTGAACTGATCCAAAGCACAAACTGTTCGCCTTTCCACAGCCACAATGCCTCGGAAAAAAAAAAAAGAAAACCCACACGCAAACGCGCGGGTTTTTTTTTTCAGAGCAGAAACATTCGGTGGGCCTGAAAAGTAGACTCCAGAATCTGGTCACAGTGAGTCTCATCTTATGAGAGACAGTCAGTTTCCTGCCGAAATGTCTACGCTGTTTCAAATGTTTTATCACACGTACACTTATCACAAGTTCCGCAAGCAATTTTAATTCAGAATCCAAACAGAAAGCAATGCGATAGCTGTGCACGCGAACTTCAACTGGTCCTCCTCATCTACAGGGATACAAAAACTATTCAGTGGTCCGATTTGAGGATTCTTGTGAATTCCTGCTGAAATGTGATTGCTCCTATCAGGGGAGAAAAACCTGGTGGTGCTGACTGAACCTAACTCCAAGGCCATGTCTTTGATGAACAAATGCACTGCTGCCAAAAAAGCATCAAAATACCCCTGACAGATCATCCTGTCTTGGAATACACAACTGTAAAACGTTCGACACCAACGTTTCTCACGACTCCAGTTACATGCTTTTCAATCACTCCGACTACAACCACAAACTTCAATATCTCAAAGCCATGGGCTTTTGGTACAAAAATACGTTCAAGCAATAAGACTGCACTTTCAACACTGTGATATTAGAAATATTTACAACAAGTGCACCAATTACATCTCATGTATTTTTTTTCTTCTACATCACATAACCCCACTTTTAGCAGTAACAGTACTCATAAGTCACTAAAAACCACTTACAAAATTGCACAAGGGTCCTTTTTGTTTTTTAAGAAAATATAAACACTTCACAAAAGAAGAAGGCAACAAACAAGTGCTTCGGTGTAAAAAACTCCACACACACGAACATCTGTTGTCTGAAGAGATGAAAGATTGTGTGGCAGAAGAATACATCTATGACACGCTGAACTTGCGTTTTACAAAAGACGAACTGAACCAGGTTCTGACCAGCAAAAACGGGCCTTTGAATTGAGTTTTACTTTTGAAGAAAATCTTCCACAAAATGCTCGTTTGCTGGCCAGACCAATTCAACGTTCATCTCCTACACACATCAAAAACTTGGCACCATACAGAAGTTGTATACAAATATAAACCACGATAAACAGCAATGTTTTTTGTCTTTTGTAATCAGTCAGTCGTCACTAAATAGGGTCTCTTGAAATACCACCGACATTGATAAAAATTGTCCTTTGAGAGAGAGGACAAATCCCTCCACCGTTTACACTCCCGGCCTTCCTCTTTTCTAAAATACTTTCAATTCTGTCAGCAGTTTTCAACAGAGTTGCTCGAGACGAGGAGTATTTCATTCCCTCAGATGCAAGGTTGCTAGTTTACTGCAAAGATCCAAGCACACACAGGAGGAGAGCAGAAAAGAGCGAAAATTGGCAAGTAAGTCTTGTGATTAGTTCAGCCTTCACACCGCGATCAAAGTCTGCAAGTCTGAAACGGCAAGTCTACTTGAAGCTAATTTAGCCAAAGTGATGGTCTACATTGAGCAGAGAACCGACTCACGCATCCCAAAGCGGCAAACACCTGTTCTCGATTCTTCACTTTCAACTCAGCAACCTTCTTTGTGAACGCTTGGAATTACCCTCACTTCAAAAGCTCACGTTTTCACACCTACACATTCCAAACCAGAAGGTTGTCTCTCTTTCAACTTTGTCGACAAAGCGCTTGAAGCAAAATGATCACAGCGGTAAAAATTTGTTCCTCAGTGCACTTTTGTTTGCGCACTGCCGAAGTCAGACGAAGTCTCGCGTTGAGCCATATTTTTCAACAGGTCTGAACAGGAGAAGTCGCTGCACTGGAGAAATCCTTGAGTACAAGTTTTGCCATATGAATACTGTTTGAACGCAGGGAACAGAGAAAGACAGCAAGCCACAGAAGTGTATGAACGCCCAGGACAGAAGAGGACTGATTAGAAAACACTGCTTTGAACGATTTCTTCATAAGTCTCATTGTTTACCGTGCAAGGCTTCTTCGGAGTAAGAGAAAAACAGCTGAACACGAGTAGAGTTTGACAACTGAACACACAACGAGGAAACCTTCTGAACGCATTGTGGTCATGTCCGCTAGTGAACACAATGTCATGTTACAGCCTAAAACAAAAAACCAAGGCTAGCAAAAGCTCGGAACCAATACCAGCAGAAGGAAAGACCGTAACCGTCGTCGAACACGCGACTTCGCAACTGAACGCATAAATGTAACATTTTAGCATAAAATAAATACACAACACAAAAGTTAAGACAGCATATCTATCGTAGTGAGTTAAGTAGACATTGATAATACCTTCACGATTATGACAATAGCATCAAAAGTTTAGCATTGAACTTTCGTTTGAAATACCAAGTGGCACAGATTCTGAGATTGTGTCGTTTCCTTTACATCAGCTACGCGAAGAAATTCAGCACGTCGGACCTTTTGAAACCCTTAGTAGTGAGAGCGTTCGTCTTGTGTGTTGCGTGTGAGGCTATGCAGATTAAAATGCAAGAAATTCGCAACACATTGCTTAATTAAACCTCACATTTTAACAAAAGTTAAAAGGGAGGAAACACATTCAGCACATTTCAAAATACAGCACAAAGTCTTCTTCTTTTCACAGTTTGAGTTGTGAACCTTGAAATAATGTGAACTCTACAGCTGCTGTGCTCTTCATCTGCACGCGCCGCAGCTGGCTTCAACTGGCGGGGCTGCTGATTTGTTCGTCCCAGTCAGACTCCTTCGCGTTGACAGCCAGCTGCAGTTTTTCTATGGCACAGTTGAGATGCTTCTTGTTCCTGAGGCGGCCTCGCACGTTGCGTTGCCCATCTTCTCCTCCCTCGTCCTGCTGCTGCGACAAATCCGTTTCCATAGCAGCACCGTCCTCATCTCCGGGGCCAGTGCTCGTGGTGGTTATGGGCGACGTGGTGCGTCCGCTGCTCCTCGCGTTCACGCCGTTTGTCCGTTCTGTGGACACGCCGTCGCTGGTGCTGCTGACGATGTCCTTGATGGCCGCGCTGCCGCTGCTCTCCGCCGCCGCGTCCTCCGAGCTCTTCCGCGACTTGTCCAGCTGTGTGCCCTCGTAAGACCACTGTGGCTTGGCACTTTTGCGTTTCGACTTCGTGACAGCCGCTGCGACAGTGGTGGCGCTGGTGGCGTGCTTGTGAGGCAGGTTGTTGTTGTCTATGAGGAGCGACAGGTCCCTGTCGGCGTCGGCGCAGCTCAGCGAAGACTTGAGGCGCTCCGCGTCCAGCTGGTCGGAGGCGGCCAGCAGGTCGTTGCGCTCCGAGTTTCCCGAAGCACGCCGGATGGGCTCGAACGATGGGAACATCCACTGCGACGTCGACCCGTCGGCGCCGCCGCCGCTCGACAGCGCCCCGCTACCACTGCCATTGCCCTGGCGGAAACTGTTGTCGCTGGACACGGACATGCTGTCGCTGTGGTTGGACATGGCATCGTCCTCCGACTTGACGGGCGTCCCTGACCCGGAGCTCGGCACCTGCTGCTTGGCGCGCATCCGATGGTTGTGGAACCAATTGATGATGGTCTTTGGTGCGACCCCCAGTTGATTGGCGAGACACTCAATCGTCTGCTGGTTGGGGTAAGGATCCTGTTGGTATGCGAGGCGAAGCGTCTCCTTCTGGTCTTCCGTGAAGAAAACTCGCGGTCGTTTGCTTGGTCCAACGTCGGACGAGTTTCCGTTTCCATCTTCACCGCTCTTTCTTCGCTTGTGCGCTGCAACAAGATGCAAACTCTTAACATCCAGAAAGAAACCAACACAGTGCATCACAAAACATCATGGAATCGAATCGGAAAATGCCCTACCCTTTTGTTCGGTCTGCCACAGACGCAGCCGGTCTATCCTGTGAGGGTCCTGCAGCCACATGTGCATCTTGATGAACGGTTCTCGTCCCTTGAGACTCAACATGTGCCACGGCTTTGGTTTCGATAGCAGTTCACTGACTGATCCCTGTGAGAGTCCTAAAACAGCTTCTCCAAATAACTTCTGCCCCAAATTGTGGAATTGTAGAACTTCTTTGACCTGCAAACCAAAATGAACTGTCAGAAAAATTGTGTCCACAATTTCAATTTCAACAGTAGCACACGTTGTTGATGAGCCAAATGCACCACCATTCCGGAGGTTGAGTGACACCTCAACGCTTACAGTGAAAGCCTGATCAAGCCAAACTTTGTGACAGCACACGCTCTGGGTGTGTTAATGTTCACCTTGCTCGTAATTATGAGCGTGTCGAGCTCCTGGGTCATGGCTGCCACCTCGTAGTTGGAGGACGCGCGGCTCGGGGCGGGCGGCGTCGGGGCCTCCGACTCCGTTTTGATGGGGAACATGGGCTGAATCGTGATGGGCACGGCGGGCACGGGCGTCACCGGCGTCGTGGGTAGACTCATGGTCGGGGTCGTCTGGGGCGTTTTGGGGGTGGCAGGGTGCGATGGTGCTTCTGATGTGATGGCTGTGTGAAAATCAGAGAAAAGAAAATCGAATCGTGATTCGGGAAAATCAAACACACACGGTGATCTGTTGCACTGAGAAAAAGAATAAGTGGCCAACATTTCAAGAAATAATGGCTCAAACTGTGATATTTATGACCAAAAAACTCGCACGTGAGAAAGACAAAAAACTGATCAGGATGGTGTGGCCAAACGCAAACACTGCGGAACTTACGAGAAGGTGCGGGTCCAAACTCCTGGGAGTCACTTCGAAGCAGTTTGTCTGGCGCGATTCTGTACTGGTTTGCTACAAGCTTTGGAATGGCTTCTGGGTCCTCGAGGAATATCTGCATCCTGATGAACGGTTCGCGACCCTTCTGCGTCAACATGTGCCACGGCTTGGGGCGCGCGAGCAGGTCGGATACGGATCCCTGAGACAGACCAAGCACGTGCTCCCCGAACAACCTGAAGCGAGATGTGCAAATGCAACTTTTACTGTGTCTTTAGGTGCAGTTGAGACCGCTTTTGTTTGCACCAGACTTTCACTTCAAGCCCAAATTCCAGCAAACAATTCATGTCTGGGGGTGCACTCTGGTGAACCTGAGGCTTTGTATTCTGGGGCACACACAAGTACAAAGCTCGAACCATCTCTCCTCACTTCAGGAATGAAAATTTACAGATATTTGCTTGCTCTTTTGGCTTTGGCACGTGAAAGTTGTTTGAACCCCTGCCAACCCCCCCCCCTCCCGGAGTCCCCTGATCCGAGTTATTCCTGCACACAAGTTCGGTGGTGAAAACATCAGAAACCGCCCCTCTATTTCACAGGCAGTGGCTCTTGGAAGAGGAAGAGCACTCACCTTTGACTGATGGAGAACTGGCTGAGCGAGTCCTTCACCCTCTTGACGAGATCGTCCGTATTGAGGGTGCCGTAGCGGTCGAACTCCTCCTGTGTGACGGGCGGCAGCACAGCCTTGAGCGGCCGCAGGATTTGGTTCGCGGTCGCACTCTGTTTCGTCATTATCGAGTTCGCGATGCTCTGCAAAGCACAACACACGTCTTTTTCACGAACCTTTCCAGTTCACTATGGCTTTTCTTTGATTTCATGGGACCAAAGAACTGAATGACATCAGTTTCCATCGAGACGGAAGGCGAAATGAATTCGATAACACCATGATTCACGCGTTCGAAGACTGCACATTTGCGCTAACATGTACCTGCATGCGCTGGAGTGGAGACATGGGGTCGTTGCTGTTGCCGCCTTGCTGCTGCTGCTGCATGTTGGCCATAGCGCTCGCCATCGCGTTGGCCTGCGCCGCGGCGAGCATCGCCTGGTCGTACATGAGCTGGTTGTTGTTGGAGCGCGGGCGCACGAGGAAGAAGGCGCTACCGGCGTGGCGCAGCGCCTCCTGAGACGCTTCATCGGCACCAAGTGAGCGCCGATCGCTGCTGCTGCTGCTGCTCGACGGCCTAAAAAAGTCACGTTGATTGATTAGAGAAGAATGACAGATATACCTGTTCAAAGCCGACACAGTTTGGCTCCAAGTCCACTTCCTTTTGTTTCATTGCATCCAAATTCTGGTTGACGTTTTACAAGCACACCGGAAGTCTTTCCAACGACAAGTTACAGCAAGACGCTACCTTCTTATATTCTCCTTGTTGCTCAGGTCTTCTGCCACAGGATTGTCGGACTTTTCAGGAGTAGTCGGTTCTTTTTTTATCTTGGTGCTGAGATCTTGAGGCTGATCAGGGTCATGAGTCTCCATCCGAGGCGAAATGTGTCCATTCATCTGAAAGCAAAAGGGAATGTCCTTTCACAAGTTTCAAATCGCAGCGTGAACAACGCGCAAAATGGAACTCTTGAAAGGCGTTCAGGTTTTCTCAAGACTGCCTTCAACTGACTGCGTGTGTGCTGCTGTCTTGTTTTCTTTTGTGCACACTGCAACCACCTGGCGCACCTGTGTGTACGGTTTGTGCTCCTTCTTGTTCGCTTCGACGGCGATTCTCTGCAGTTCCTGTTGGTACATGTTGAACTCGGCTGGGTTGCCCGATTTCTGCGCCTGTCGAGCCAGTTTGACGAGCTCCTCGCGGTAAATGCGTGACACCATTTCCTCGGACAGGTTTTTGTCATCAGCCTGGATGCGGCGACCGCGTCCGCTCGAGTCGAGGCTGTCGGATCGCTTGCCCGAGTACGAGCCGCGGGAGCCGCCGGGACGAGGTGAGTGTTCGGGCTGTGGCGGCGGAGGTGCGTGCGCCGACGGCGGCGCGGCGCCGTGCGCCACCGCTTGTCCAGAAATCTTGGCCAACTCTTGCTGGTAGATACTCGCCACCATCGCGTTCGTGATCTGAGCCTGCAATCAGAAAACGACAACTTGACAACAGCTGGCAAGTCAAACAACAGACGGTCATTCAATTGACAGTATGCTGTGCAGACAGAATTTCGAGGATGAAACTTTTGCAGCAAATGCGGTGCACGTGAAATTAAAAATGCCTTTCGAGGGGCACAATTCAATACAAACACTGAGAACACGAAAAAGTGGAATGACAACAGCATACAATCAGCCATCTTTACAGACAAAATACAATGTGTTAAAAACTGTCCTCAGAAATGTCACATTCTCATGAAAAAGCAAGAGCTTCCCAATTGAAGTTAATTTGATTAAAACCATTCCTGGCTTGGAATGTGCAAGGGGTATTTGACTTGTTCTCACTGGACTTGCAGAGAAGACAGCTTGCATTTGAGAGCATGAGTGTCCGTGAGTAAAGTTCCCACTCAAAACAACCCCCCTCAGACTTTCTCCAACATAAAGTAGCACAGGAAAATACATTGAAATAAAAATGAGATCATACAATTGACTCGCGGACAATGACTCTTTTTTATTTCAACGCATTTCAATGGGAAGCTTTCAAAGACATGCATGGAATACCGAGTTGGTTTGACTTTTCTTTCACCAAACGCAACGAATCCTTGGCTTTTCAGTGTGCTCTGCACCACTTGCTTGTGTGCTCCTCCGTTCGAAACAGATCGAGATCCCTTTAGCTCCACCGAAGCTCAACCTGCTCAGGCGTTTGTTACCACCACATATTGTTCATTTCATTTTGTGGCTCTGAGTCTCTTCATTGCCACCCGAAGATGACAAGTGTTTTGCTGACAAAATTGCTTCCAATTTGCTCACCAAATGGGCAACATTGTCACCTTCGATTTCCAACAGAAGCGAGAACCCGTTCAGGGCGTGAACGTATTGTGAAAATATACAATATGTAAGCAAGCAACTATAAGCATACCACCGCCAAGTTAAAAAGATGTCACTGTATCAAGAGTACAATATGATTACAAAGTGAAGACATCGTAATTTTTGAACCACCAGGTGACTGACATACTTACGTTGTGGTAATACAGTAGAGTCTGAACCTCGGGACTCAAGACCTTCAGACAAGGGAAAATTGCAGAAGAATCAAACAACTATCCACAAGGCTTGTGAAGCTGGAGGCCGAAACATGAACTGATTTGACGAACAAAAACAAAAAAATGTAACTGAAAAAAAAAGGCGGCAAACACACAAAAACGTTTTTCCGTGGGTCCTCACTCTCTTACCGCTACCGTCTTCCTGAGGTGAACAAAACTAACTACACAAGAAAACAATACTTTGGATAATCACCTTTTCGTGACTCTGCTTTGCCTGCATGGCGACCTGTGCGTCCGATAGAATCTGCGCAATTCTCTCTTCTGTGTGTGAATCCTCCTGGCGGTAGTTTGTTGTCGATGGTTGGGCTCCTGCGTGTGGAGAAATTCATTGAGCATGTGAACAATTTTCAAGTACTCCAACAAATACTTCTGCACAAAGCTGGCAGAGTTCGAAAAAAGAACCAAGAACAAACAAACCTTTCTTGGGTGAAATGGCCTTCAAATTGTGCACGTTCGCTTCATCGAGGACCCAGGCGTGCATCTTCCGGTATGATTCCCTGCCTTTCTCAGTCAGCTTGTCCCAGTGCTTGGGCTTAGACAGCAGTTCACTGACGGTGCCCTGAGATAAACCCAGCACGTGCTTGGCGAACAGGCGCTGTCCAATGTTGTGAGCGCTGAGTACTTCGCGGATCTTTTGAGCAACACTGGCCGTGTCCAGGACCTGGCAGTTGGGAGAGTTGAGCAGGTGTGCGGGCAGCCCCGGCGAGTTGTTATTGTTCGTTTCGCTGCTGGTGCGCGCCAGGCTCTGCAGGCGCTGCAGGCTGACGCCGTCCAGCGGAGATGTGGGCGGCAGCTGCCCGTTGTGGTAGAGGTGTGGGTGAAAAGCAGCTGACGGCGTCGTTGGCGTCGGGGGTTCACCAGCACCGCCGCCGCCTCCGCCGCGCTCGGGCGTGACGCCGCGGTCCCCGCCGCTCACCGAGTTCTTGCTGCTCGCTGCGCTCGAGGCGGCGGGACTCACGGCCTTCCCGGGGGTCTCGGGGCTGCGCTCGCTTTGCAACTGATTCTGATAGTTGGCAACAATTTCCTGTCCCAGCATCGACGCAAAAACTTCCGTATTTTTGGCCAGCGCGTGCTTTGGTGGTTTTGTCCCGGCACCTGAAAGAAAGGTGTAGCTTGCACAGGTTCGTCTGACTGCCTTTTTTCACAGAACGCTGGATTCCTAATCCAAGTTGCAAGTCCGTCAGACAGCTGGCCGGCTTCAACAGAGGAAATTGCAACGTGGAAGAGCAATCCATTCGTCAAGAATGCCTAGTCTGCCATCATATTTTAACTGAAAAATACTGGTGAAAAAATTTGTCATTCAGCAACAATACATTGACAAAGACAAGACTGGAACAAGTTTACGAATCAATGGCAGACTACAGAAATTCCAAAGTAATTAACATCTGGCACGTGTACACCTTTCTTTCACAAAAATCAACGAGAAAACGAAACACCGCAACGTCTGGAAATGTCGGATGCTAAGAAAAATGACCGAATGACACTGTCGCCAATGTTCACGAATGCAACTGGGACATCGAATGGACAATCGGATTTCAGCTGTACAAGGGACGATCAAATGCACCGGAATCAGTGATTGTTAATCGACAGACTTTTGTGAGGATAGCGAAAGTGTTACGCAAATCAAACGAAAAGGTGAAAATGGGAAAAGTCCTATGAACCGAAAAACAAAAATGACCGAAGGTGGGATGTTTGTACAGCTAGAACTAAACTGACCAAAACAGTTTCTGCTGTGTTGTCCCTAGATTCTACCGAAAATCAAAGTCTGTTGTTTTGTTTTTTGCATTGCGGATCAACAACAAATCAAATTCGTGAAAGGTGTACCTATACCAAATAATTAATCACTAACAATTGTCGAAAGCAACTGCAATTGTTTCAACAGCCTTCGCAACTTGTCTGTTCAATTATCGCCAAGATTTTTGTCAAAATGTATACAGAACAACATATTTTTAATCATTATTAATCGAATACTTGCAGAGGAAGGAACGAAATTCTTGGGGTAATCATGCAGATCAAAAGGAATGTGTCAAATGCAGGACATGCACGGAAATTCGAGCATTGAGTTTTGAGGGGGTGAAAAAGCCAAACAACACACCGAGCTTGAGTTTCAACTTTGGGCTCGCTCGAATTGTAGTGACAAGATGGTTCCTATTTTTCTACAAATACGAGGGTTCATTCAGATGTTTCAACGTCGGAGGGAGGTTGTTCTCGGTCGGGATGTCTTCCAAAATGTGAAACGTACCTTCAACAATGGTGTTTTCTACTACATTTCTTCAAATAAAGTGAACCAGCCATGGCAGATAAATAAAAAACGTTTGCAGGCGCTGTGAACCCACAAACTGTCGCAGGCCATGAAAATTCCATTGACACGCGAGGGTTGGGAAGAGGGAAGGGACCAAACACCATTCAGAGGGCTAGGAATGCCACCAACAGCACACCGCTCAACAGACACTTACCTGTCAGTTCGCTGGAGCCCACTTTGAGCTGCGTGTTCTCCGTCTGCAGACTTCTGTTCTTCTCGAGCAGCAGAATCTCCAGCGACTTGGCCTTCACGTTTTCCCCGCTCGTTTTCTCGCCGTCTTCTTCCCCAGAGTGGTTGAATTCAATGGACTTCAGGATGCTGCAAGTCAATTCACCACCAAAAATATTTTTGAACGTTCACGAAGCTTGCACGACAGGAAACTTGAAGGCAAAGCTTTGGTCATGGGCTCGGACCTGAGTTCTCGTTTCATTTCTTCGTAGTCGTCCTGGGTTCTGAGTTTGTCTTCCATGATACTGAACGCACGATTTTTGGCCGCGATTTCCTCTTCCAGTTTCGCCAACTGCAAAATGTGAAGAAAACAGTGAACTCGAATCTTGGGTGTGGAGTCGCTTCACTTGAGCAAAGCATTTCAAACTACTTTTTTTACTGTCGACGATGCACAGCTTGGGGACTTTCGTCCTTTTGTGCTTCAAATTAGCGCAGTTGTGGATAGATCGTCGGCATGGTGTCTAATCTGCCCACATAATGCTGTGCAATTGGAGGTCTAGTGCCGCAAATTACTGTGAAAATTGGCAGGATGCGCGTATTGATGCATCGATCCGTATTACAAATAGGCCCTTGCTATGAATATTTTCAGAAGTGTCGCAAACCCGATGACGTTCATCAAAACTCAATGGAAATTCTACTGGGGAAGCAGCGTTTTGTATGGTTCGCCTGATCGTGATCGTCGACTCAGTCGGAATATCGTAATCTATTCTTCGTGTCTTTGTTATCCCTCTCTCACGAAAAATTCACTGAAGCCTCAATCGTGTCCGTGAGCAACAAAGTGCCTGACGATGCTCAAAGCACCAATAATTTATCAATTTGAAATCTTTAAGTTTCCGGCACCGTTCAATGTAAGTAGCTGCAAGGCAACAGGTAACGCTACACCTCTCGATCGAACTGTCAACTCCCAGTAATCATTGAAAGAAATCCATAACAATTGATTCAACGAACAAAAAAGTGTTTATGTTTCGGCAGTCTGCAGAGGATATTGGCAAATTCAAACCCACATTTATTGATAAAACCTAATGAAAATCATTCAGTGAAAACAGATCACACATGTTGAAAAATCAATTCCCAGTACACAAAGATGTTATCTAAATAAGAAAGTGGAACACCGTTTTTCTGTCGGAAAGCCTTCGTGTTTTTCCACCTTTCTGCGTTTCTGCGGAATGGCTCGAAAATTCGTTTTCTGATGTCCACCCAGAGGAGGAAGCGGATAGAAGGGAATATTGAGCAACAACCGTGCAACATCGATCGAGTCAACACAGTCTGTGCGACAACGTCACACATCCAATAATTTGGGAATCAATACAGAGGACAGGAGACCCTGATTATGCAGATTCACTGCTTCCTCTATTTCCCCCGCCATTGATTTCTGATACGTATCACTGTTCTCGGATGGTGCAACTTTCAGACTGCATCGATTTTCATTACATAGCTTCCGCACATCATCAGAAACACGGCTTGCCGCTCCTGGCGAATTCTATCAGGCCTCTATTGATTGATCAATTTCCAGTGATTGATTCAAAGTTGCCATGGCAACGCTGCAGGACCCTTCCCCTGTGAACAAAGCACTTCTCCCTCGAATCAATGAGCTTCTATTGATTTCGATCAATTTGGCACTAAAATACGGCACATCGATAGAGAGTATGTCTGAGAAAAAATCCTTTAAGGTTGCCATGGAAACGCTGTTTGTGCAGCCGCTTAGAATCAATGCTCAAGATTGATTGGCTGCGATAATTGTGAAACTCGATCACTTGTTGACAGTATTTCGCTCAATGGCATCGACGTTTTCTTGCCACCGCATTTTTTCTGGCTCGGCTGCACTTGCAGGCAGCCAGCTATCTCGATAAAAATCGAGCCAACGTTCAACGTTCGTCGCCTCACCTCTCAAAGACAGACAGAATGTCATGGTGATTTCGGAGCAAGAGAATGGGAAAGCAAACTTCTTTCTTTCGTCTTTCAGTTGAGAGCCAACCACCCGTCCGCCACAACTGTCAGCTGCTGCCACCTTGTTCGGCACCGCTTCTGTCGCTCCTTTGTTCAATATTTCAATACGGTTTTACGTGATCACACAGAATAATCAATCACGTTGTAACAGCTTCTTTTATCTGTCAGCGACATCTTCGGCTTTTCTTTGCGACGTCAGAATTTCTGATCTGCCAATTTTCTCGAGCACAAATGCTGCAAAGGCAGCGGAGCCCATGGAAGCGCGCAGTGCCACTGGTGAAGCTGAAAACACGACCTGCACGTATTGGTGCACATGTGGTGCTTGCGCTGCTTCTCCCCAAAGCGCAACAGGTCGCACGAGCGACTGACTTCTGCCCACACAGCAGATGGTCAGAGGACCCCAACTGCTGCGCGGCGAGGACACGCCACAATTTACCTGCATGACAAGCCGCAGACAGGCAAAAAGCTTTCTCGTAATCACTCAGCTTTGGATCGGCAAGATTCATCGTTTGTGATGTTCTGGAGCAAGAAAGAGGGTGTTCCCCACCACTGGCTGACTCTCCAGCATGTTCAAATTTTGTGTCCCCAATTCTTCCACAAAAGGAAAGCCATGGAGCACGAGAGAAACACGTGATTGGCAACGACAAATATGAAATAAATCTGAACTGTGTGCTCATGCTGTCGACAAACCTGAAACAGAGGCAACAACTGAACGCGCTTGGAGACTTCCAACTTGTCCCATTGCGTCGATGGCCTCAGTACATGAGCCCATTATTGACGCTGCCTTTCGATTTCCAAAGTTTATGGAAACTTGGTGCTGTTGCCAAATTTATAGATGATAAATAGATTTCTGGCTGACACAACCAGCAACGCCATTCAATATTAAAATCGCCAATACCTTCGATCTGTTTGTAATAACTCCGATCACCATTTAATGAACTTCGACACAAATGTCAGTATGCTTGTTCATTGTCATGCCGTTCATAGTTGGATGCAGTTCTGAAGAAGAGGCATTTTAAAAGTTCGTATCAAAAATGTATGAGGCACAGACAAAATGCGATGGTGTTCAATGTGGGGTGAAATCAACAATAGATCGAGTGTATTTTGGGAAGTAAATGCTGATCGGTGCATCAAGCTTGCATCTCTCGAGCAGCTTCTCAAAACTTGAGATCCTGTGCTTCAAACATGCTGGCCCGACAGGTAGAATGCGTCGCATTCTGATGTGGAAAGAATGGAAATCGGTCTGATTTCCCACCCAAGAGCAAGGACCGAGAACGCCAATCGCCAAGGCGTCGAAATACGACTCGGTGGTCTTACTTCGGCAAAGATGTTTGATACATCGACGTGAAATGGACGCGATGTTGTCTGCTATTTATGAAATTCTCTCAGTGCACAATCAACAGCGCTTTCTGCACAGTTCGAAAATAATGGATCAAACACGGTCTGCGGACATATCGACTTCCGATCGATCCGGCTCTGACAATCTGCCTCCTGACATCCATTCAATTTCAATCATTCAGCCAATACAACGAGAGCGCACATCATACTCTTTCACTGAAGACGGCTTGTTCTCATTTTTTTCTGCAAGGAGATCAAATGTCATTTGCAGGTCGATGTGACTGTTCGGGTAAAGGTAAATTGATTCCTTGTCAATTCGAATCTGCCAATAGGTAGCGTAGAACAACACGGTGACGCCGCAAGGCTCCTGCCTCCATCAATATCTTTCCATCACTTTTTCCTCCGATCTTGTTTTCTTCCGCTGCTTTCTTTTCTGTTTTTAACCCAAGTTACCGCTTTCGTTCTGTGGCACGCCTTATTCGTGGCACACGGTAAAAATCGTTGCTCAAGGGCGTGCATACGGATGTTGACGCCATCACAGCAGGTCTGCGAGCCCAAGCGCCGCAAAAAAGTTGAAACAGCACGAGAACAATTCTCGTGGGTACAAAATGTTCGTGGCGTCAAACGTTTGGTGTTCTGCTCCGTCGGTTGTTTTCCTTTTTTCCTTTGCACTGGAGCACAACCGACACACGCCATTCGGCATAGAATTGAGAAGATTCAGTTTTTGACTCGTCTTCTCAGTACAAAGCACTCGAAACCTTTTCTTTCAATCAATGTGGAAAGCAAGTTATGAAAGCGTAAATAATATTGATTCCTAACAAATTGTGCATTTAGCAGCCTGTAAAATCTATGCAATTTCACAGAAGTAGCTGCCAGTTCAACTGTTTACAGCCACCACAATTTGCTACACAATATCGACCCGAAGCTTCAAACTCGCATTCAAGTAATGACTTCTTTTCAAACCGATCTCCTCCTCCCCATGATTCTTCTTCCTTCATTTCACGAGGCTGAAGGTGCACGGGTACATGTGTCAGCGTTGGTGCTGTCGGTAACATTGCCCACCCATCACAAGGGAAATCCAAACCTGCAAAATTTGCAGACCATTGTTGCTCACTGAACACTAGCTTTGCCCGAGACAGAAACAAACCTGAGAAGAACCGGAATCTCTGAGCTTGGTCACGGTTGCTTGCAGTCGGTGGACATCTTCCACCAGCTGTGCGATCTGGAAATACATGTGGAAGCCAATCACCCACAGTGCGTGAACTCAATGCACATGCAACAATTGGCCTGATCCGAAGACAACGCAAACGAGACATTTGCATTCTGACACAAGCGTCCAAAAAGAATGATGCCCTGCTCCAGATCACGCACCTCCTTTTCCTTGGCGGAGAGTTCGACCTCGAGGCTGGAACGCTTGAGAATGTCGATGGCCTGCTCCATGTCGGGCGCCTTGTTCATGTCCTCCGCTTGCTGCAGGTTCTGCGTCGCGGACGCTAGTTGCGCCTTGAGTCGCTCGGCCTCGCGTTCCGCCGCCACCGCCTTCTGCAAGAGCCGACGACACCACGCGCAATGAGACCAGGTCGCGCTGAGAGTTACCACCACAAACAACACGAAAACCTTGTCGTCCTCAAAAGTTTTTCGCCGGCGGGAATGAATAAATCGACGCGATTGCCGAGATGGTCGTCCCTCTGGTGCAAAATCGTCTCCCGATGTTCGGTCTTTCCCGAAACTATTGGTGTCAATGCTAAAAGATTCCACATCTCTGCACTTTTTGTATCAAGGCTAAGCTTCTATTTCGACACAGAAAAACTTGTGTGAATGTTTCGCTCCAAAGCAAAAGATTTTCCAGTCTTGAACAAGGCTTCCTCACTGTAAACTTTTCCATTATTCCAAATCTACAGGAAACGGGGGTTTATGCACCTTTTGGTTTTTTTTCCGCGGGAGAGAGCCTTTATCGTTTGATAACATAGACCTGCATATGTTTTCGCTGAATCAAAAGAATAAGACAAAGTTTCAAAATCCATACAAAAGCAGGCAACATCAATGCGTTTCCCTGTGTGCTGTTCTGGGAACGATTTTTCTATCGGCAGAGCTCAATGAATCACAGCGATGGGATTTATTTAGATCAAAACACATGCTTTGTAAGGCACCGCAACAATGCATTTGCAGGAACTCATACAAACTGCTTACATTTAGATAGACTTTGACAACTCGATACTCATCAATACATTAAGGGAGTTTTCCAAAGGAAGCCTGTTCATCGATCGTTTCCCCACTTTTTCAAGTGTGAGAAACAGCAACAGAAGTTTCCACTTTCAAACCGAAAAACTTTTCTGCATTGTCGAAAACTGCTGTTCCGCTTTTTTCGGTGCGAGATTCAAAACCTTCACAGAGACTGTAAAGATCTTGCTGTGGTATTGATAACTGCGAGTCCATGTAATTGCAGTCGAAGAGTATTCCACTGAAGGTGTATTGAATAGATAAGAGATGCACTGACACGTTAGTTACTCGGTGTTTGAGCGACAAAGTTTGGTCGCCCCTGCTGAGGCTACAAATCCCGAAAAAAACTTCAGCACTTTGTGTCGAATATGAAGCTGAATCAACCAGGGATTGTGGAAGCCACTCGTCGATCTTGCTTTGCCTGGAGTGCGACCGGTAAACTTGCACAAAGCAAACACCAAACGAAGCTTCTGACCGCAAGATGAAGGACGATTTTTGTCACAAAGGAGCCTGGTACTGTGAAGCGTTCTGAACTTACCTCATTCGCCCGCTCAACGTCAGCCATAATAATCTCCACCTCGTCTGATCTGCAAAACAAGAAGGAAGAAACGCAACATATTAATATTGGAGTCGCACTCAAAGAGGATGCTGATTTGAATGGGTACGACAGATGCCTCGCAGGGTTTTATCGGGAATCGAGAGGGAAGTTCACGAATCATACGCTTCACCAGATATCAGTGAATGGGTGGGCCCTCCTTTTGATTTTGTTCACGCTCTTTTGCAAGGATAATAATTATCAATCTGAACAGACTGGTGCCTTACCAAGGCCTGCTCTCAGACCCCCCTTGCTTTATTGATCACTTGTCATCTTGGGTGGCACAAAAGATGAAGCGCTGTGACGCTGTGAAATTCAATATGCAATACATCTGTTATGATTATAAAAAAGAAGTGTTTCTTTTATTTGATGCTTCTTTAGGCAGGAGCCCTTCGCACAAATTCTTTTGAAAGCTGCCAAACCAATATCGCTTTTGCTTTGTTCTCTCTGCCTGATTTGCTGCGGGAAATCAATGCAGGTACTCAGGAGTGGTAATGTGTGTGTTTTAAGGCTCGTAGATTGTGAACAGAAATGTAATGAAAGAGGACAGCAAGGACAAGGTAACTGATTCCCTGAAGTTACAGTCGCTATTAAAAGTTCTGCTGATCAATAACCTGGGGAAGAGTTGATGTGCTATCCATAATAACTGTTTCTTCTGAGTGCGATGTCACTGAAAAAAAGAACTTGGGAAATTCTTCACCCATTCTTCTGTGCAGCTCACGTGAGGAGACTCCGCAACATTTTTGGGATGACAGAAATCCTCATCGCTTTAGTTTCTGTTCCAAAGTTGTCTTCGTGAATGTTTGCTGCAATCTCACCAGCAACCTTCTCGCAAACATCTGCTTTTGTGCAGGCTTTCTTCATTGCACAAACAAACAATTGCGGACAGAAAATAGGTGTTGCACTGTGACGGTCCAACCGAAATGTCTCTTGTTCTTTCCACGTTCAGATTCAGTGGTCTTCAGATATTCAAGCGTATTTTGGTTGTTCCAAATCGTTGTCTGTGAACATGTAGCTTTCCATCTGCGCGTGATCACAAAAAGCCGACGTCAATATTAATCATCTTGCTTCTGTCTTAATTCAAGAAAGGAAGGAAATCCAGGCAATTGACGCGTGTATTGACCGAGATGCCCTGCGTGGTTTCTGCCCAATTGGAGGGCGTTTGATTTTCGACATTTTTTCTCCCCGAACGAAACAGAAGGAAAGCAGCATGCACGGATCTTGTATTCGCCTCACATTATTCCAAATCAATTAGGATAAACCAATTCACCACTTTTGCGTCCCAGCTTGAATCTCGAACAAATAATCTTGGCGTGGTGGGCCGAGAAAATCTATGCAACATGCTGTGCAACAACCCACACCAGAGCCCACACCCCCGAAGGGCGTCAATTTTCTCAATTGTGTGGTCGTCCCTTGCATTTTCTTTTCACGATCAATTATACCCAGTTCAAATGAGACCATTGACAGGTTCATCATTCTCAACACGCAGAATCAACGGACGAGGGTTCCAGCAAGTTTGCCAGAACAACGTGAGGACACGCCAGACTGCGGAGCCACATCGCAGACTCAACCAATAAAGTGTCATGGCCTCATCGTTCTGCAATTTTCTCTCTTGCGAGAGAACTCTCTCCTGCCTGTCACGTTTGCTGAAAGGTTCCGAAAGTTTTGAGCTCGGATTTACAAAGACGCGATTTGGCATTCTTTTCCTGTGTCTTTATTGACCCGAGCAGGGGGCCACCGAGTGAAAACACTCGTATGTATCACTTGTGATGTGCTCTGTTTTATCAATGCTCAAAGGTAGGGAATCTATGCTCATTGGAAATACTGTCCCTGTTAACTTCGCGCTGTAACTGTTTTGTTGCTTTCCATTTCAAAACGCAAACCTGCCTCTCCCGCTGTCGGCTGCAGCAGCAATGAGCTCAAAAGCTTTCTCTCCCAAGAGAACAAAGAGTTCTGCACTACAATAAAATCTTTGGCGAAAGCAAGTGTCATCTTCTGAAATGCCGCACCTGCGGCAGCCTAAAGGTTACAGTCATCTGTATAATAGAACATCGATGTTTTCTGCCTGTATGTATCGTTGATATTTCTTTTCTTGCCTACCTTTGTAGCATGCTTTTGTCACAGAGAATTGTTCAGATATATTGGCAAAATGATTAGAACTTTCATCTCCTCCTTTTCTGCCTTCAGTTAATTTGTTACCCTCAATTTCTTTGAGCTTTCCTTAGATCTACCCTTTATTGGTTTCACCTTCTCTGAAGCAAAGTTCAAGTAGACATTTTATACTTTTCAACATCAGAAATCTTTGCAGACAGCTGCTTCACACAACAACGAACGGGTTGTGGATGTTTCATGACTAATTTCTTCACACAAGGCAAAAATCAGAGCACCAGGTCCCTGCGTAAACGCTGATGAAGGAGTTGAAAAACTCCCTGGCAAGCGCAAGTGCGTGCTCAAAGCGGAAACTGGATTCGTTGTTTTCTTTTGGCACAGAAACCCGTCAGTCAGGCAAAAGACAGCACGAGAACGAACTGAACACAACACAACAAAAACCGCAGGCCCAGGGTTACCTCAAAACAGCACATTTCTCTTTGAATGGAATTCACAATCGGTTCACGTTGAAAACTGTTTTCTTGAAAAATCCCTCACCGACCAGCACACGACCAGCACAAAGTGGACACAAACATGAAAATAATCCAGCTGAACCTGTTGCCGAGATATGTCGAAGTTTAGGAAATGGGATGTCAGTGAAAGGAAAATCGTGTGGGACACCACAGGTTATAATTTTGTGATCAATCCCTGTTCACAAATCGACGCAGGAAGTTGTTATGTGCAAAGCCATCAGAAAACAGGCAACAAATTTGTCGGTCTCGTCAATTCCAACTTCGTTATCGAACGGAGACCTGTGCACAAAAGACATTGTTCCAGTGCAGGTAAAGGGCACCGATCAATACAAGCAACAGTTTCTGTTCCACAGACCAAAAAAGTTTACATGTGAGGCTCTTCTGAACCTCAAAGCTACAAGAACGAAAATCGAACTCAGTTTCAAAGTTCGACAATCGTTTTCACCCCTGGCAACTGAAGTTTGGAGTCAGCATCATTGATTGTTGGGAAACCAAGCTGGTTTGCTGAAACAGCTTCGGTCGTAAGTCATTGTTTTGTTGTTTTATCAGAGTTATTGGCTATCACCTTTCGTTCCTCGCTTTATTGATGACTGCAGAAGTGGATGAGATCATGCCAGCATGATCGAATTCTTTCCTGCTTTTGTCGTTCTGCATGTAAAGGATAAGTTTGTTCCTGTCGTTAGACTGTATCGCTTTCATAGGAAGGCAGCGAAAAAACGACACAAAATCAATCGTGACCTATCAATTGATCGCAATGCATCAGAGCTCAAATCTGATGTCCCTTCTTTCCGTTCTGCGGAGCATTAAGCGGAGAATAAGCTGCAACAATTTATCAATCTCCACTATCCACCTCCGTTTCCTTCCTCTGGCGTGTTCAATAAATCAGCGCTATCGATCTCGCAGGGGAAGTGATTTAACGGTCCTTTGTCGAGGTGCACATCTCACTTCTCCTTCATTCTTCAGCGCTTCAAGAAATCGGTACTTTGCTCCGAGCGGCGTACTACACCACCTCACTCGATTCATCAAAACCGCCTATTGTGCGCAGCGACAGGCGCTCAACCGACAACCTGACAGTCGGAAACCGCGCAACGCTCGAAACTTGGGTCACTGTCGGGACCACAACAGCAAGCAACAGAAAACCCAAGTTTCGAACGTTATCAACGACCAAATTTCACAAGGAACCTCTTCCCCCACTAACCAGCAATGATACGAATGAGCTCAAAAACCGAACATTCGTGGGCCACACCAACCATCTGTTCCTTCGCTCACAGACTCCAGTATTTTCCAAAAATGCCAAAAAAAAAGATGTGATTTCCATTCATCTCACTGATTAATAAAGACCATAAGGTCCATCCCAGATGACAGCCGCGCAGGAAACCAGCCAAGGCCCCGTCAAACACTGTCCTTGATGCCCGCAGAGCCATGCAAACACACTTTCTTAACTTCATTAGTTAATTACTTTAAACCTGTTGCCTGTTCTGGTTATCAAGCAACAGACGTTGTACCTGGGCCTGGCTTGCCTCCGTCACCTTTTATGGCGTGAACTGTGGACACGACTGTCCTCTCATGATGCTGTTTCTGTTTCTTCCGCTTTGTGTGCAAGTCATGTCCAAGTTACCATCAAGGTTTTGCTTGATCACGTTGAAATGCGCTGACTTCAGTGGACACGCCATGGGTGTCACTGACTGGATCACGCCAGCACTGCTGCTTCTTGTGATGAGATATAAACCAACGACTGATTTGAGAAAACAAACACAAAATTTGCATTCCATACCGACGACCAAAAGCCAAGACAAACGGAACTTCCTTGCGCTATCAAAGCCACACAATACACATTGAATCTGCTCTTTCATCCGGATTTTCCACCTGCGACGTGACCAATCGGCTTTGCGGGACCTGGATTAGGCGGAACCCTCGAGGGATGGCCCACTTTGATGGCTCACATAGCGCACTTTGTATCGGAACATCCTCCGATGGGAGTTGCGGGTAAAAGCGAGATGCATTAAACTTGAATGGACCATCTCCACCACGTCTCAGTTTCCCATTTATTTTTATCCAGTTGCATTGGTGTCCAGCTCCATTAGTCATACACGCTAATATCAGCCTTCAATATGCCGATAACAGGAGCCTTCCGAAGAGAAGAAAGCTGATTATGCCCAAACGAAATGTGGACAATATGTCAGTGGATACACTTACATTTACCCATATTGCAAATGTATCATTTCATGATGCTCCTCGAATAACTTCATCTTCGTCATCAATGCGCAATGTGTTGTTTCTTTGGGGTATCTGAAGCTGGATGTGCAACATTTTCTTTCAAGCGATATGTCTTGAAGAAATGGCAAAATCGTTATCAAAAATTAAAGCAAAGACAAATCTCTCAACAAACCACTTCAAAAACTTTTCACCATCAACAACAGAAAAGTTTTCCAAAAAACAAGAAGTCCCATCGCTCGTGGCATCAGCATTCTATGATTATCCCCCCAATAGTCATTACGCATGAATAATACAAGCGGTAAAATCACTCAAAATGTGTATCCTTTGACAGATTGCTCACAATCAGAACCATTTTGATCTACCAAGAGGGCCTGGTTAAATATTCAATGTCACTTCAAAACAGAGCCGGAGGAAACATGAAAAACGTCATTCGCTTTCTTCCCGTTCTACCCGTGTGTGTTCAGAAATATTTCGCAAAGGAAGTAGTCACACAGGATTCGGCGGCAGTAATGAATCGCTATCTCTTGACAAAATATCTTCGTTCAGGCTTCCAGTGTTTTCTTAAGACGTGCAGATATATTTTATTGAATAAAACCCTGCCAAAAAAATCCGCCTGCTTTCCAGACAAGAAGACGCTCACAAACAAAATACAACACTCAACTCCTCCCAGCACAGAAAACAAATTATGGATCTTTTCGAGGAAAACTTTTCAAATCACCAAACTCAGAACATGTAAATGTATTCCACAGTGGAAAGTTTTCCTCTATTTCTCCCCATTTCATTTGATTGATTTTCATTTTTCCATCCTCCAAACTGTATGAATGGTGGGATAAGACACCCATATCGATCGCATACCCTCAGTGATGGGTCTCCCCGAGCTTAGGTCTTTGCTCCCTTTCTCCATATTTCTCCAAAATCTGTCGATCACAGTTATTGATCAGTGATTTTGGGAGTTCCTCCCAGGCATTAACAACAGATGTGGTGAATATTGATCTGCTGCAGCCCAAAATGTCTTTTTTTCTCTCCCCATTGCCACAAAACGACAACACAGTATTTTCAGCACTGCACTGCAAGCAGACGCGAGGCACGGGCTTCTTCATTCAGTTGTCTTCGTCGCACGTTTGGTTTCTTGTGTGTGTGTGTGTGTGTGTGTGTGTGTGTGTGTGTGTGTGTGTGTTTTGTTGCTGTTGTTGTTTATTTTTCTTTTTTTTTTGTAACAATGAAAAGTGCCACCGGGAGCAAAACCACAGTGTTCCCGCATTCTGTCAGCTCTTCATTGGATTGCAGGAATTCACAAGCAAGCTAAATCAGCTGAGAACGGAGACTGGCGTGAAAAGAAAAAGAATAACTTACTTGGCGGAGGTCGCTTCGTCGTACTTCGCTTTCAGATCGAACAGCTCCGACTGCACGCTGTCGAGCGCTGAAGAAAGAGCACGGTAACTGTACCTCGTACACCACTCACCAACCTACACACAACTCATTGTTTCAACGCGGAGAACTTTTGGAGTGATTGTGAGGGGAGCAAGACGCACCACTCTGCAGGGTGGCGACGCGGTGCTCGGCCTCGCCCAGTTTCTTGGCGACGGCCATCTGCGTCTCTTGCAGCTGTCGTTCCTTTTCGGCGAACTGACGCGCCAGCTCCCGTTCCTTCTCCTTCGCCCGCGCCTACAAAGTGCGACATCCGAACTCTTACTCACTTGCGTTACTCAACAGTCTTCCCACAGTGCAGTGTCAAATGAATACGATGCAAAATTTTACCACGTGAAACAAGCAAAGAAGAGGACTGACCTGAGCCGTGGATTCCATTTTTTCTTCATATTCTTTCAGCTTCTCCCGCAGACCTTTGATGGTCACCTCTGCAAGCAACATCAACAATTTTGAGACAGAACGTCGCTGAGTTTTCTGCCAAGCCTTTCTGTCCTCACGGTGGCTTGCTAAAGTGTTTGGTCTGGAACATTCCTGACCTTGGTTCTTCACTTCTGCGAATTCATTGTTGTATTCTTCCAACGTTTCTCTTAGTTTCTTGTTTTCCAAGTCCAAGTCTTGCGCTTTGTTGGCCTTCTTCTGGATTTCCACTGCATGATCCAGCACCGGAGCCGGATCTGGAAACACATGATCAGATAAATTCACCTTTAGAACAACATGGAATCACACAGATTTTCGTTGTACGCTTGGCTTCAGGCAATGTCGACCCGCGGACACAGGGTTTCAGTGACTGGAGGCCCTAAATCAGCACCTGTCTGTATTTTTGTATTTTTTCGAACCAAAGCGAACAACGCTGAGGCGAAACCAGTGAAACAACGGTCAAAAAGGGAACGTTATTAATGTATTTATTTCAACGAGCTTCTCTTGATAGATTCATTCAATGATGTATGAAGCCCTTTGGCTATTTCGTGGGCTTGTCACTGCACTGATACAAGGGCCGAGGTAATAACAATGGAAATTGATGCTCTGTACTTATTACATGTAGTCACAGCCACGTAAAATAATGATCAGCTTCTGTAATATTGCACATTACAGCGAGACATCTGGGCAGAAGCCTGGCAGAAGGGACTTGGGGAGCAGCTCAAGCACAAAATGACTAACGCTTAAAAAGTTCCTGCTTATTTCCCGTTCCAATTCCCATCGAGATTTGCTGATCAACATAAAGAGTCGATTTGCACTTGCAAGGCTCTATTGAATAATGGAGTGGCTCATTATTTGCTTCGAGTGTGTGTACACCTTCATCACTGATTCCACGCGTCCAGGGGCACCCATAACGTGGCTCGATATTGGACATTACACCGTACACTATCAACCTGAGCTGGTGTCTCTTCGACCAGTTCTGCACACGCCAACACGCAGCATTGTCACACGAACGTACTGCACATGAAAGTAAAGCGACCGTTTGTCCTTGTGGATGTCACTCAGTAAATCAGGCTTTCAGTGTCCAACCATAAACCTCCCAGTTGAATGTCACAATCGCATTAACTGAGCGTTCAGAACGCCGCCAACGTGGGTGCGTGCAGGAGGAAGCGCAGTGCCGAAGAGCTGCGCAACGGCGCCCTTGTTCATCCACACGAGAACGGAGAGCAAAGCAATTCAGGCCACCCCACACCCGTCGTCCTTACAAACTGCTCTGAAGTTCAATCTTCACAACATTCACATTTCTTTCCCTGAACTCCTTCTTCTGTTGGTCACAAGTCAGCTGGCAACAACATGAGGAATCGGAATCCAGGCGCCGTAGCGGCCACCCAAAAAACCACGTTTTCGAGAAAAGACAAAACAAAAACAACAAACAAACAAAAACCAAAACACAAACAACAACAGCACACACACACACACACACACACACACACAACACCTAGATCTGAGCACCTTTTTGCCCATATATGGGGGAAATACTGTGAAATTGAAGCCTTTCACAACACAAAGTCCAAACAAACGCATTTTGACAAAGAAAAGTAATGAAAAGTCCTTCCTCAACTCTAAATTTCAAAATTTAAATTTTATTTTAAAATTGTACATGAAAACCTAAAAAAAGCATAAATTTCTGTGAGAACAAAGAAACGTGATATTTTTGAACTGAGAAAAGATTTTTTGTTTTGCTTGCAAAACCAAAAGTGACAATTCACAGAAAACAAGAAAAGTGGGAATTGCCTGTGGAAACCAAACAAAGTGGCATTTACAAGTGAGAAAGAAAAGATAAAAGCACTACAAAAATGGCTCAACATTATTACAAATCTCCTGAGAAAATATCCAAAACTGGAGTAAACACCCAGAAAAAATTGCTCAAATTGCACGCAAATACTAAACCCCCTGAAAAAAAACCAGCAAAATTTAGAAAACCCACCAATCTGGGAAATCTCTGAGAAGCAACAAAATATGACCTCAACAAAAGAAGAAAAGGTTGTAAACGCTACGGGGCTTGGGAATTCTGTGTTGAAAGTACTGAATCAATCGTGGACCACATGTAGATTTTTTCCCCGGTCGTCTCACCGTTTCACCTTTCAACGAGGAACAATCAACCAGACAGAAGGACAGCATGCCACAATTCCAGGTGACCACTACCTGTACCAAGACCATCGGAAAAAGGCTCAGTTCCTTTTTGCCACACGCAGCAAAATAAATCTGTTAATGTGATCAGTACCCAACCAGCAACACATTTCAGGTGTCCTGAACAAACAGCATAAAACTGTGACACACCACATAATTATATGAGGAGCAGGACAAAGGGATTCCTTGAAAACAACAACTCGCAAAGTGAGCAACAGGTCAATGTGTGTTCGGTATTCTGCAGCTTCCACGAGGCATTGAGACAGAATTGTTGGACAGACCCACCTCAAAGCGTCTTACAAAGAACAATGATTACATGTCCTTCAATTTTCCGTCGTCATTGTATTTCTACATCTTCAACGGAACGTCCACAGTTTTCCCATTTCGTCAATAATTTATTTTGGAGACTGGCACCTGATTGGGAAACGGGGCCACAAAGCGAAGCTGCTTCATGTCTTTTACTAATAGACCAGGCAGTAGCAACGTGTGGCAGGGAAACAGCAGATTTCAGGCAGATTCTTAATATCAGGTCACCATTGTTCATCAGCATATTGATTTTCTCTCTCGAACTGCAAAACGCTCGGTGAGCGCAAATGCTCCTTTTTTGCTTCACGTTTCCTCCTCCTTCGCCGAGAGCCAATGGCTAAAAATCGATGCTTGTAATTTTTGACCGTCGGAGTTTTCGAGTCGATACGGCTGTGACGGATGACAATGCTCGTTCCTCGGGAGTGTCGCAGGCGCCGCCCGCCCGCTCGGAGCGCTGCGGCTCTCCCTCCCCTCTTCCTTCCTGCCCGTGTCTCCTCCCTTCAACTGTTCATTAACGATCATCTGCGCATCATTAAAGCTCAACATAATCACTCTTGTGATTACCACGTCTGCGCACATCGATGAGGGCAGCGAGGCTGAGTCAGGGCGCGAGCGAGCGCTCCTTCTCGAGCGCAGCACCGTCGCGGGAACCTGCAGTACCTGCCTGCTTCTTTCCAGCTCCCACACACGGAATAACGGATACACATGCCGCTCTCTCGCTATCTGTTGATCAATCAATTGAAAAGAAAGAGAAATGAGCGGATCATCCGTCTTCGCATCCAACTCATTACGCCGACCAGCCTGTTGCTGCAATTTCTAGGAATGGATGGGAGGGAAGGGACCATTCACAAATTACACCATCCATTACTGTCATTTACCTATAGCAATATGGGACCAATCACGCATTGCATCATCCGCAACTGACCACTCAGACCTATTGCCAAGTCTTGTGTCCTCCATACGAAATAACCTGGCCTTTCTAGCAATTCCATACCTACCTCCCCAGTCATTATGAGAAGCCATACAGAAAAAAAGAATAAACAGAACTTAATGACCCCCATCGGTGAAATAAAACGACAGGATAATTTGCAAAAAGCAAATTCGGGAGTGCATTAAAATTGATAAATGTTTATCGCGGGTATCGTCTCGGGTCCCCTCCTGCCTCCCGGAGCCCTGGTTATGCAGCGGCCTTTATCTCACGGCGGAAGCCGGAGGCTCAGCCTTCGCGTCTCGTGCATTGTTAGCGACCGTATCTCCCTGTTTTATCGATCTCGACCAATGATCTATCACAAATGGAATCTGCGTGATTGACAAAGCTGTCCTGGGATACGAGGCGGAGCGGGGTAGAGGCAGGCCCGTCGACTCGCTCATAAACCACGCTCGCAATCCTCGCTTCATTGTGTCCCGCTCCGAAGCTACTGATTAAAATTACATGAGAACAAAAACGAATTGCCAATAGCGGCTCATCAATTGCTTCAGAATTTTTTCGCCTTTCTTTCGCCCGGGCTTAGCATGAATTATTGATGGAATAACACTCCTCGGCGAATCTGTTCGCTGTAATTTGTTAAGTGTTGGTATAGTAACTGTTGCTTGCCACTCTCCTGCCATTCTTTGTTGACTTCATGATAAATATCACCAAAGCGTTGAGGCAAATTAGATCGAAATTCAAGTTTGGTCTAACAAGATTTCAATGTCGCAATTGCAACGAAAAGCGATGGCACGCTTTCGCAAAGCAAATGAACGTTTTGAGAGAAAAAGAATTTCTGTACCTGGTAAGTCTATGAGTTTTTTGTACACCGACAAAAAGGCTGCTTCTGCGTTTTTGCTCCTTTTTGAAAGCGAGTCGATTTCTCCCTGGAAACTTTTCAACAAGGGCGCCACTAGTTTACGCACGTCCTGAAATGAAAGAAAAAATCGTGAAGTAGCGATGAAATTAAATCAGTTTTTGTAGCTTGGAGCGATACAGTACATTCTCCCACATTCTTGTTGTCGTGACGAGACTTCGTTGAACAATCTATGAACGGCCATTTTGAAGACTCATTGAATTTCATGGAAGTATGACACGTTTGTAACTACGTTGCCCACGCTGCATCAGTTCCCTTTGCGTCCCCCCCCCCACACACACACATACACAGCGATGTTCGAAGATTCAAATCCTTGCTGATAATTTCAGCTGACAAGTGAAATTCCCCTTTCAAGACAGAAGTTCACAACGGGTCTCCCACAGCCACAGCAAAATAAAGATCGAAATTCACTGACCAAGAAGCTTTTTGGCCCGTTGACGCAACCGTGATCGAAATCGGCACAAGTGGGAGCGGAGTCGTCGTGTCCATACTGAGACTGCCACATTTGATTGCCACTTTCGGAACTTTGGGAACCAGCTGGATATCCTCAAAACGCCAAGACAAACACACATCCTGACGACTCAACGCACAGATCGATTTCAAACTGGATTTCAATTGGCATTCACCGGGAATCACGACATTGAAATCACGCAAAAGAAAGAAAAAACTCGAACACACAAGTTCTTCATCAGCAAATCCCCACGTTTGGCAATGTCAAAAAATTACAAACTTTGGAAAGTAATACGTTTACGAGTATCAAATTATGATTGGGTAGTGCCCCAATGGTCAATTTTTATCCATCACTATTCCAGTCCCACATTTTCGAGACAAATTGGAAAGAAATTTCACGTTATCAGAGCTTTCGACCTCGACGCCAAAACATGAAGGTTCAGGTGGCCACAGCGTCATTTCGTTTTGGAAAAATTGTCCACATACAATAATAATGTTAATTGTGAGCTTTTAAGTGGCAAAATTGGGCAATTAGATCAAACTCCATTACATTTGTCAGAATAATGATTGAACATTATTGTCTTTATCCAGACAAATTCTATTCAATGTCGATGTCAGCAGAACGAACAGAAAACAATATCGACGATAGCATAACGCCCATCTGCAAAGCTGCACCTTCACTAAATGCAGCATACATCGAATTTCCCTTTTGTTTGTTATTTTCCGGCATTCTCATTCAGATGAGCATTCAGTGTGCACGAAAACCGCCAGTTTGATCATTGTTGGCCGCACCGAACGATATTCTTGGCACACGGTTCCTGGCAGAACTGGTTTCGCCAAATGATACAGAAACAAAACGAACCGAATCTTCACAGCGAGACAGGAATTATCCCTGGCTGTCCTCTCCCACGTTTCAACAGTGGTATTGTTGCTCGCTTAGGCAGGCCTTTTCAAGTTGTTCAGGTAAAAATGTATTGATCATCATTTATTCCCTGGATGATAGAAATGCAATAAATCCGAGCCAGTGCTTCTTTTCAACAGAGACAGAACTACCTACACCTCAAAAATTTTCTGCCGTGTTGCCTTCATCGACTGCTAACCAAAACTCTTTTGGCTTCACGCGAGACGTGGTGAAAGCATTTTCGCAGGGAAATTATGACCCACAAAAAGGGAGATTCGACACACAAGGTAAACGGCGAAAATGCTGCCAGCAACAAAAGGGAATTTTCTGTGTCACCTGTTGATGTGTTTCACTCGCGTAGGGATTCAACAGGTAGAGTGGAGACAACACCAGCGACAGACATCCACTTCTGTGCAACTGGGGATGATCAAAATGCAGAAATATGCTTCGAAACCTTCTTGCTGTGCCGTACTGTGCTCTTTGGAGTATTTTTTGAAACCTAATGGGGCCGACTACGTTGCTTGCAAAAACAGACTGAGATCTATCCTGAAAATTAAAGCAGGGCTTGTCGAGTTCAGAGCATCATTTCAAAACCTCACACAGGTGGGCTTCAGTTTGCCCTTTAGAAGATGCAGCTTTTCCTGCAGGGTTGGATACAAGAGGCGGCGCAGCTATTATCCCATTAATTAGCGAGCTATACCCCGCAATCTACACCAGTGCCGCCGCCATCCACCTTCCCTCCGTCGGCCAATCACTGCGACTCCAAAAGAGTCTTTTCATTCCCGCTTTCTAGGCAGTTCTGAAAATCAATAGCTCGGGTTCATATCATTCTGGAACCTTTTAATCAATTTGCCGCAGTTATTCAACAGGCAAAGAGACGCGAAGACGTGTATCTAAATGCAAGCTTTGTTCGATATGTGTATTCCCTTTCCTTCTGGCATGGGCACAATGCGATGTGGAACTCTCTTCCATTGATTCCAAATGTCATCGGGTTGTTTTGGTGCTGTTGGATTCAATGTTTTATTAACCCGCAAGATATGTTTTGTGCGTTCGTTTTAATCAAGGTAGCAGAAGCTGGCTTGGAAGTCGTGACAAAATTGTCATTCTATATGTAGTCTTCGTTTCGAGTCGATTTGGTGGAAAACAGAAACAAGGAACACTTGCCAGTGTAGACACACGCCTTACGCCTCATATCGCCCATCTAAACCCAAATTCCAACTGTGCAGGACAATTTTTTTTTCAAGTTTTCAATCCGGAGCCAAAGGAGGCGGCTGCTGGTCGACAATTCCTCAGTCCAACTTTTGCTCCAGAGCCTGTTTTATTTTCAGCAGGAAACCTCTGTCAGGCCAAAATTATCAAAGTCCAATTTTTGCTACAGAGTCTGAGTTTCATTGGGGGGGGGGGGACTGCTGGGCCAAAATGGTCAAAGTCCAAGGGGGGCTCTGGCTTACCAAAATTGTCAAAGTCGAACTTTTGGTCCTCGGCCTGAGTTTTCATTTGCAGAGGGTCCTGATCTGCCAAAATGTTCAAAGTCCAAGGCTCACAGGAGGGAGGGGGTCCACAAACATCATTCTGCCCGAAGCGTGATTTTGTAACACACGCCTATGCACCTTCGGCACAGGTGTGTGAAAATGGAAGTGTTTTCGTACAAGTTGAAACTGCAAAGATGAATTGGTGGGTGACCCACCTCCACTTTCTCTTGCACATTCGAAGCGATCTTTATCAGTGACGACGCGCAATTTAAAATTCACTTGGATTCTCTTCGTGCTGCTAAAGATTCAACCGAATTCTGATTGGAAGCCAAGACTTCCTGAACTGCAGCGGAAAGCCGTGGCGTCACAAAACTTTTCTGGATTGAATACAACCTTTGTAGTCAAAATTTTGTATTGGAAATTACATCCGAATTCAGAAAGGTCAAATTTGCAAAGAAAAACAATTGTTAATCAAAAGGACAGCAACAGGTAATTGTGAGCAAATATCGTGCAGATTTATACTTTTTGCATGCAAGCTTCTCAAATTGAGTAATTCAATCCAAACTAACATTCAAACTGTGCTCACACAAGAACAACATTTCAAAGACCAAAATGTCAAATAGAAGACCTCAATTGACAAATTTTCAATTCAATGTTTCCCTTTGTTCAAAGATGTAACTTCCCGGAGTTTGGACTTCGTGCACTGCAATAGGTCACGTGAAAGACAGTACATTCAAAGAAAGTTTGAACAGAAAACTTCACTTTCACTTGGGGAGTAACCTGTGTTGAAGAGTAAAGCACATAAGAAATGCACATAATGACACCATTGTCACAGAGAATAAATACCGATCAGGCCCGCACCATGATCGGTAAACAAAGCTCTATTTGACATGGAAAATATTTGCATCAAGTCAAAGACGCGTCTCTTCGATTTTAACTGAAAAAGGTGATCACATTGTTGAGAGATGAGCGTTCTTCTTGCGCACCTGAAGAGTGAGACATATGTGCTGGCACAAAGGGTCTCCTGCTTTCATTCTCAAAGAATAATTTGTGGCATGGCTGAAAATGTCTCGCTGATCCAAGTGTGGATCTGTCAGCCACTGGGGTCAGAACCCACAAAATTGACAACACATCACACAGAATTTACCGGCATTTCCAGACGCAATGTACGTTATGTTCGAAGACCAAATCGACGAAATCTCGCTTGTCCTCGTAGGCATTGTACCAAGAACTTTTTCAAAATTAGTGTGCATAACAAAACGTCCCGGGAACCCTGGGTGGGCGGTGAAGAAAATATTTTTTTTCCAGACAGCGTCGCTGCAGTTGTACGGGCTGTGGCCGAGAATGGCGAATTGGTTCGTTCAATCGCTGATGTTTCGCAAATATCAATTGAATTGTACTCTCGACAGGAATCAGGCTGGGCATAATCTTGCCATTCAATCCTCTATCTGCAAACCCCTTTTGGCATAAACAAGTATTTTTGCCGAACTTCAAACAAATGTCGGTGCTCTCGGTGTACGAGTGGAACGCTACACCCAAGCCCAAGTCCGTTGTGTTCACCCCGCACGACTACGAGGTTCAAAACTTGTTGAAATGCGAGAATCAACTTTTCCAACCCAACGAACATCACTTGGGCTTCGGGTCAGCGTCCGAGTGAGCGCTGAAAACAATAAATTGGATCAGAATGGCAGGAGCACACGGGCACACGAACCTGACTGACTGAACAATGCCATCTCTACCATTGACAAACGATTGTGATGCAAGGTACCTGGTGTGGTACTTTATATTCTGATCTGTTGTTGGCAAACCATTTGATAAGCCCTTCTTGGAATAATATTCCATACGTTGTGGTGGCTAAGAAAGCAAACAACTCAATCTATTCATCTTTGCAGCATACTGATGCAGACGTTTAACCCGTGTGGTGTGTGGGGTACACCTTGTTCAACAGGTCAACAGAACAGATTTGTTTTTGCGAAATCCCCACCAACAAAGGAATATGAAAGAGGGTTCCACTGTAAGTGATGGAAATTGCATTCACGGTCAAAAAACGGCAGAAAGATCACCCTGAGGGTGTTGCCTGAGTTACTTGATTGTACTGCGCACCGCCACTGAGTGATCCAAACTGCAATCAGACCTCAAACAGTTATGCAGGTATTGACATAGATACAATATTTGGTTCTAAACAGCGAGGTATTCAAATTGCCAAGGTATCTTCTATCGGCAATCTCGGGTGCACTGCATACATCAATGAAGTCGAGATGCAGGCCCAGTATTCAACGAAAATTCCAACTTCTTGGATGACACTATGACCACAAAACAATGACTGAATGCCACATCCGAATTTCTGCTCAAAGGTGGGAAAATGCCTTCAAATGATGAAGTGTGCACTGCTTGTCTTTCTGATCAAATTTGCTTTCGGACTCGCATCAAAAAGGGCAAGTGAAATTTCGCTTCACTTTTTTCGCATGTGCGATTTTAAATTTCAAACAAATCGAGTTCAATTCTTTCGCATACATTTTCTGTGTTTGCGTTTTTCCGCTTTTTTATGAAAAGGTCTTTAGAGGTCTGACTTGAAGCAAACAAACCAATATGCTCTGAGATGCATTGAGGTATTTGCGAACGCTATTTACTGATCATGTACATCTACAGCTTGCGCACAGCACTTCTTCTTGACAAACACATCATTTTCTTTGAGATTCCTCAGAGCGAACTCGCGCCCTCTTTTTCTCTGCCAAAGTTCTCTCAATAGAAGATTTCTATTGAATAACTTGAGACAGTGCGTCTATTGCTAAACTTTTTCTTCACTTTAGTGCCTTTCATTTCAGCAAACAAAACTGAACGAACACTCGACGAAAGAATTTCTGTGCCAATGTTTCGTCGCAAATCACGTTAATTGTCCACAATGTGGAACTTGTTCCTCACGCAACATTCTCTTGCACCAACAGGAAAAGCAACACAGCGATGACTTACATAATTCAATGCAAATAATCTATCTGGGCCAATCATAGATCATTTTCATTGCTGCAGTTCGACACAGGGTAAGAAAACTGTTTGCAAAAAAGTCTGAGTGAACAGTACCTGTATCAGATCAGAGAAAAAAGTCGAGGCAAACAGAAACTGCCTCCGAAAGATCTACAGCTCAGCAATAGATTGGAAAGCGTTCAGCCTTCGCCAACAAAAAGTCCGATACATCTCCCCGGAAAGTATGTCAAGTGATAGACACAAGTTTGGCAGCCAACGTGTGATCGAAAACTGCGCTTGTTCCGAAGTTAAGACTCTTCTTGTCGCAAATGTCTCCTGTGCTTTCGTTCGGAAAATTGGTCTGTACAAAATTACCGTTTTGATCTTGAAATGACACCAAGTAGATTTGTGTGATCTCTCTGGCCCTCAACGGATATTCGCCGAAGTCAAAGCCAAAAAGCTGCTGGGAACAAAAACTCTTGTGAACATTGGACGTTTGACCCGCGTGCATCTTCCACCGCAGAAGACAAAACACATCCAAAACCTGAACCCGATCGGTGGCGCAAAAATTTGTTCCTCGAATTCGGAATGGACGAATTTCAGCACATCCACAGCCTTTTGTCTCCAATCACATTCTTTCAAAATGGACGGTGCTTCACAGGTGGAGAAACAAAGGGGGACACTGACTTGGGTCAGTTTGACAAAACTCCACGTGTCTCTCTTGTTCAATTTGTTCGCTTCGTTTTTTCCTCTGTTCTCCCCACAAAGCTCCCTCAGCACGTTTCTGCTGCGGCTGCTGCTGTTGATCTCACAAAGAAGTCTCACCAATCCTCTGTGGTCTCACGACAGGAATAACTCTCTCAGGAGGTCAGCTCCGATCGAAATGCGAGTCAATTTCTCGAGTTCGCAGACATTACCAATCCGACGGGGCCAGGGGTGATCCAGCTGTTGTCAAAAAGTTTTCCCTTGAAATATTCAGGAAGCTCTCAGCAGCTGTGGAGCCACAGTAATCACAGTCGACCTGATCCTCAACTTTCTTGTCAATGATTCAGTGCGATATCGACGTGCTCCGAAGGCGCCGAGGTCCGCATACAGTAGCCACAGTGGGGTTTTTTGGTTGGAGTTGGTTTTTTTTTCAATACAAACTTCTGAGGATGCGCTGTCATCTTCTGAACACAATGTGGGGCAATCTCTGCCTGATAATTCTGCATCTTGTCTAGACTTTGACATTTTCTGTTTTCCCCGAAAAAGAACAAAACGCCAGAACGGAGAAGGTTGGGCGGCGCACATGCGCAGGTGCCGACAAACACAAATCACGAGGAATGAGCTGCAGAACCCGAGACAAGGCGCGTCAGGAAATTGACACTTCGCTTTCTTTGTACTGGGACATTACTCGCGCATTCTTACCCCGATTTCAGCTTCTCGCATATCTGAGCCAATGATAGGGCCCAAAGACAGTTATGCAGCCAATTGTGTATATCACTTATTGGTTTCAGGCCTTGTTTTTGCGCTTTGTGTACCTAAACATTAGAGTTTTTTATCTGCGAGTGCTCTATGTAATCGTGAGATAAACGGAGCAAACAAATCAGTTTGTTGTGGTAGCGAAGCTGACTTTGCTTTCATACGTTCTTCGAAGGCATCCAGATACGAACAGGGATTTGGTAAAGTTGGAGTACACAAAGCAACCAGGTAGACCAATTGTCTCCCGACCTGTCGAGATCGTATCTGCTACGCCCCCAAAAAACCAGCAGCAGCTTGTACTCGTACATTGTCAACGATCGTACAGGACAGAAGAGCACATTTTCCCCTGCACTAAATCGGGTGCTCAGTCTTCAATACATCACCCAGCCCCTGATTTACCGACACGAACGATAAATCAATGTTTGAGCTGTCAGTGTAAGAAACCTTTCATCGAACCTTTGACTGTTGCTTGGCGCGCAAAAAGTGAACATCAGATCCGGCCTTTGCAGATTCAAATCTCCATGATCTATTGAGTGACGCTGATCGCACGGGAAAGCGAAGCCAGCTCCACCGCACAAAATAACATGTGGTAATCAAACGCAATATCAAAAACAGTTTATGATTCCATGCCCTCATGCCAATAGCCTTTTTCCTGTTCTTAGTAGCTGCCAGGCTGGAGAAGAGTGGAGAGAGAACAAGGAAAACAAGCATGGAACACGATTGCATGCGAGATCAATATCAGACTAAAATGAACTAGTTCAATGGTGCTTGTAGCAAATGATGGATGGACAATAAAGCACCACCAAATTGTTGCACATTTTCACACGCAACTTCCCATTTTCGACTATTTGAACAGAGCCTTTGGCCTACAAATTGTTCCCACAATATGACAATTATTGGCTGCATGATAACTTATCATTGAACGGCCCAGATAATTTGTCATTAATTGGTAATTACCGACCCATCGAACAGTCGCTCAGGAAAAGAACCATAAACTCCGGGTCTGTCAGAGTTATTATTAACATATCGCATGAACTGTGTGCAAGCCCAATTGGCATGACCTTATTTGCCGAAGTTTGCTGGGCAATGATCATGTGTTTTTATGGCAAAAACGTCCATCATTTTCCAAGCACAAGGTGCACTTTGATTGCCATAAATAGGCTCTTGACAGTTTTTGCCCAACATAATGTTGCGACTGACATTGACTCATCTGGAACAAAACTCAGAAAAATTTTGACAGACGTGTACGAAGCAATACAGATCAATTTTGGGCACTAAATTACCACGATATTGCAGAGGGAAAAGGACACCATGTCACGTCACATTGTCCCACGACTGTCAGCGAAAAAGATTCAAATGCAATCAATGTCTCTCAGAAATTGAGCGCAACTTGAAATACCGAAATAATGAAGCGAATGGTGGAAGGAGACATCAATGTAAGACCGGTCCCCTTCCTTCAGCCATTTGTCAATATGCTAAAACTTGGCAAAACGCAATCCTACGGCCACACTTTACCAAAATTCAATAATATTGACAAGCTGAATGGAAGAACATGGGAACCTTATCAGGCCGTGTCGCACAGACGGGCCGACTACTTTCAAATTGTTCTTTACTCGAGGGATGATGAACGAATCGCCGCTGGGATGGGGTGCAAGTGGGTGATACTCCACCACGACAGGAGCGCTGCTTTGTCGCGGAATGCGGTATTCGAACGGAAAGGGCGATCAGCAGAACACATTTTTTGCACCACTTACGAAGTGGCTGTCGTGAGACTTTCAGCCAAAAGAATTGTCTCCTCAATTAGTCGCGAACTTCCACAACTTAATCTCGCCCCACCCAGTTTTCTGCTGGAAACCACAAGAAATGAATTTCGAGACCGCCCCTTGCTTTTTGTTTCTCAAACAAAACATTGGGGAATGAAGAACAGTTTTCCCTGGAGAGAATCGCTCACATCCATCGCCCAAAGATTAGACTCGACCACTGACAAGGAGGGAGTTGCGTCACTTGCAATACTTGTTCGCCAAATTGATCCGACTGGAGCCAAATAGGGGACCGGGCCTGGATCAATAGGGCCCATTGATCCAGGAGACGATCAATATAATCGCAGAATTCAACAGCTGCGAGTGACCGAAGGGCTTCAGAAAGGAACCCCATTTCTCTTCGAGGCCCATTTCCATTCTCTGCCCGAAGATCTGTTATTGACATCCAGCAACCACCAAATACCAGCCTCGGCTCCCTGAAATGCATTTCTCTTCCTTTGCCTGCAACCCAGAGCTTCAAGTTTCACCACAAGAAGTAAAAGGCCCAAATCTCAACAATTTCTGCAGTGCAGCTAAGTTCAAACATTTTTCCTTGCCTCCCCACCTGCTCAACCACGGTACATTGCGGGTTACGTTTTGTCAACTGGCCAATGAAAACAAAAACTTTGAAAGGCCTGCGTTTGTTGTTTTCGAATCAAACTATTCTCTGGAATCACACAAGTGATGGAGCTGCACTGCACACTGAAGCCCTGCAGTAAAAGCACAAATCTCCGATCTGACTCTGTGTCCCTAAAATGAATAAATAATAGGCGCAAGGCACCTGCACCGCTCCGTCAAATGTCATTCCATTTTGTTTCCTGTGTGGGTTGATTGTCTTGCTGGGTATTGCGTTTGACCACCCTTTGACTTTCGAGATTTGTCATCAGAGAAAATCACTTATCTGTTGCTGAAATATTGATGACATTGCCTCCGTTCCTACCAACGCACGTTTGATAGGATGTGCCTTTTCCCCAAATGGACCGGAATCAAAATAAATGAGACAATAAGGGGCTATACTAAATTACTGACAAATCACCATTCCAATGAAAGAATGATGATCATTTGCCCAAATACTACACTGGTAAGGGTTCCCCCTGTACTCGCCGAGAGAGACATGAAAAATTGATGATTCGCGCTTTTTCCGGCGGGTGCTGAAAGATTGTTTCAATTCACAATGAAACAAAACATCGTGATAGGCAATTTACCAAGTCAAATCAGTCGGAAATGGAAAATTACCCAAGAAACAGACAAATGTGTAACAATAACTGCAATCATCTGTCTCTAATGGTCATTCGCAAAAATTCCGTACAGCCCATCAAATCTTTTGCATTTATCCTGATTATTTCCAGAAACTGACGCTTTTTCCCCTGCGCATGTAATTTTGGGTACGATGCACATTTTAGTTAATTTATCTATTGGACAATCTCGCCGCATATTATCTACAAATTGTATTACATTACCGTATTTACATTTTATCACTTTCAGTTAAAAGACTATTGTAGCAAGCCTTGTGTAAAATGACGCTTGGTAAAGATATGTATGTTTATGATGGATAGAACACAGCATTTTCGCAGAAGAATACAACAACGGTTTACGACTCGCCCAGGTAATAGCTATTTGAGGCCTTCACTGATCCACACAGGCAAACAAACAATTTACCCAACACCGAGCAACAGCTATTTGCCTTATTGTCTTTTCTATTCGGTGTCAGTTTTTGCCTGCTCTGACACAAAGAGGTCAGCGTGTTTTTGGGCTGCCTGGTCAGACAGTAAGAGATGAGCTTGGAAAGTAGCGCTGAACAAAGACCAAGTCTGAAAAAAAAAATTCGACTGTCATTGGCTATTGATGCGAACTTGGGCCCTCCGGCTATCTTCAGTGCGGACAATCACCGCTCTCCTTTGCCTGGACGCCAAAAACATGAGGCTGATTTTTGTCAGTGCAAAAGAACAAAATGTGTCGGCTGATCACCTCTGACCTCCGTGGGTAACACGGCCATATAGGGAATCGGTGCTTATTGCTTACCAGCCCATCAAATATTCAGTCCCATCATAAATTCAGCGCACATCTCGATTCCTCTCTTGATCCACTGGTCCCTATATTATTCCGCCACTGTAGTGCGTTAATAATTTCTGGACAAGCAGTATGACCAAACAGCAAAGCATTTCTGAGGCGTCAAGTAACACCAAAAGTGATGTTGCCCAGATACTTGCAAGAAAGTGTGTCGCACAATTGACAGCGAAAAGTTGCGTGCGCTCGAACTTCGTTCAACTTGATCCACAACCAAATGGAACTTTCACTTTGAAATACAGCCATGATGCAACATTTCGAGCTCCACAAAAATTCTTTCGGACAAACACGCGTTGGTCTACAGTTCAGACATTACAATGATTTATAGCCATACTTATTTGGCCATTGGTTTGGTACACACAGACATCGGTGATTTTCGGCCTGCGGCTATGTTTGTCAACTTTCAGTGACACTGATAGCTTGCCACTGAAATATTTAGTCTTTTGTACCAGCCAGAAAAATACCTGAAGCACAGCTGACCAATATCGAATATTAATGTGGACCAGTAATAACTGCCGCAGTCCAACTATCTGTAACTCGGTCGTAAACTTGTCGTTATTGCATTTTAAAATGCGATGCTGTCCAGAAACTTCGACTGATGTTTCAACACCGAAAAGGCAGAACTGCATCTATCATCTGTTCACATCGTTGTGAACCCAACTGCGTGTTGTTTGTGCCAGCGCGTACGAACTGCAAAAGAGATGCACAAAAAGACCATCGCGCTTGCATCCCGCGTCCAGCTGCACGTCCTCGATGCTTCAAGTCACAACAGTTGAAGAACAACATGTTAGCGCGCAAGCAATGACTTGGAGAAAAACACGTGTGCAAAAGCAACATCACAAAGGCAGTGAAAGAGGAAAACAGGACCACGGGGTTTGACCCAATCGGCAAATCCTCACATCTGAATCACTCGCACTGACGACTGACTGCTGATCAACACGGGAACGACAAGTTACTCGTACCATTTTCAGCCCACGTTCCACCTGTTGCCTTTCGAGTTCCCTGTTACCTGGTGCTGTTGGAGGGCACATGGTTTTTCGCGGGCTGCTGTACATTTGAACTGCAGCTAGTTTCGATCACTTTGAACGCGTACATCTTTTCTGCGACAAAGAACCTACCTCTGGGGTGGATTTCTTGAAGTCTCGACTCAGATCCACCAGTTTCTTCCTGTTGGCATCGCTTTCATCTTGACGGCCAGCGAGCTCTGTCGCTGTGCTATCAAGTTCTTTCTGCAACACAAACGAAGACAAAAGTGTGAGCTCACGGCATCCAAAATAAAATCAGCCCTTACATTTCAACAACTGTGCGAGTACTTCGGCGTGGCCACAATCACACATCTGCACAAGAAATCGAGGCGAGTCAGAACGACAAAAAGATGAAAAGCCATCAACCGGTCCCCATCGGACCCTCTCCACAGCAATGCCGTATCAATATTGTATGAAGCCATCCATTTCAGTCGATCCATTCTGAACTCCCATTCGAACCATCAAAGCATACAAGTCAACTTGAAGCGACAGCACACAATCCTTTCAAACAGAAACAATTTTTTCTCTTTTTCGCTTTCTTTCCCTTGTTTCTTCAAACAGGCGAATCAAATCAAAAGGAACAAAACTGCGCGGACTGTGTCCATTCCCCACAAAATGCCGCGAGTTGAACATTCAAATTGGAGAAAAGTCTGGTGTTTTTCTGCAGTTTTGTGTGAACCCTCCTGTCTATCGACTTCTCAAACTATCATTGATGACGCGCTGGTGCACATCTCCAATTTTCAATCGTCTTTTTCTTTTCCGAATCCGGAACAACGGTTGTCGCAGACCGGGTTTTTTTTTCGTTCCAAGTTCATTGTGTTTTCACTGCCACAAAGAAATAAACACCGCAGGGAGAAAAAGGGGCATCGGGTCACATGCATGTGCGTGTGCTGTGTTTAGTTCTGGATCTCACACAAGAACTTTCCCACCGTCGCAGTGAGGCAGGCAGGAAATGATTTAGGTAGGCAGGGGAAAAGACAAAGAGACGTTACATGACCCTACTTGACGTGCCGAGTGAGAGACTGCGGGTCTGCAGTGATCAAACCCACCAACTGAACCAATACATATTGAAGTGACAGCTTCCGATATGCCTTTCTGCTTTGTGAAAAATCAGAACAGTTTTCTCCTTTGTATGGGTAATGACTGGAGCCACATGTTTCCACACCGACGAGGAGTGCTTGTGTTGAACACTTGATGATCAACGAAAAAAGTTCTTCAATCTCGATGCTCGCAATTGCCAGGGGTGAATTTCCTTTTTCTTTTATGTCCTTCGCTAAACTTCACCAAGAACACACGCGAACAGACAACTGTTCTCTGATCCACTGTGTGTGCTGATCTGGACTTCTTTTGCTGCGAAGAGAGACATTTCCAAGCGCTTGTGCGGCAAGCGCAATCTGATGACCGAAATTTAATTACGCTGTCTGTGCCTCCGTCGTCAGGTCGAGCATCGGTAACATCATGTAACATTTGACAAGAGACAAATGCTCTGATGTATTGAGACGCGGCAGGTCACAGGTCACAATGGGAGCTGGGTGATATATTGGAGGAGAGCAGGTCAAAGCCAGGGCTGCAGCCATTAAACCGCTGATCACGATCAGTTGACAGACAAGAGCAGCCGCTCTTTCCAGTCACACACATTTCAGATAGAACTAACAAAGGACTGTCCCGATACTTTGATCAAGAATATCACTGGGAGAGGGAGGCAAAATGACTTCGCAACACACTGTCTTTCCGCTCGCTTGACGACCTGTGAAAGTGAAAGCTTGCGCGAGTCTGCTCGTACGTTCCAATGAACTGGTGTGTTCGCGTCTGTTGCGCTTTCAGCGCAGGAAGCGAGCGCTGCGACACATGGAGCACGCTTCACTTCAACTGGAACTGCGACTAATGCTGACTGGCTTGAGTGGTGTTGCCCGAGCCTCTCGTCAACACAACTCGATCTGCTGCTTGTCATCTGTATTATTTCTGACTGATTTCATAAGTACTTCGCTGTGCCAAACGGCGTCGCCTGTTGCGCATTGGGATCAATGCCATAAATTAGGCTCCGATCTGTTCTATTGATGTCTAGCCAGGCAATATCACTTCACATCATAATTTGATTTACCCCGGCTTTTTTATCACCGGAGATTGCAGTAGATTTTTTCAATTTTGGCTGTCGTTTTCAGAATGTGTTTTCACTTTCCGGTCACGTCAATGCAACGGCCAATATTGCCAAACATATGGGGGAGAATCAATGAGAAGTTACAACGAGTTCGTCCAATCAATGGGGCATCGCTCTAATGATGTCGCAGACCTGAACCGTCGTCCCATTCAAGTCAACTCTGAGGCTCGAACAAAGAGCTATTTGAGCTCTGCAAGCTTTCCACGATGATGAAGCTGGGTCGGCTGCTGCCATCTTCTTTGGTGACAAAAATCGGGTTTCATCAATACCATCCTTTTCTGTGACGCACTCAAATAATGGGTGATCAAATATGAAATATTCAATAGGAAATGCCTGTTTTCATAAATAAACATAATAAAGCTCGAGAAATTTGTCACAAATTGGCCATTAACAGTTCAGCCAAATACGCTGCCTGATTACTGATTCAGATCAGGTTTTTATTGAGCATCCATTCAGTAGATTTCGCAGCGCAAATGACTTGCAGTTGAAACTGCAGTGGCAGGACGGGCTTGCCGGGATGAGAGACCCCCACAGGGAATCCGTCCTAAGTCCATACAGTTGATGAACGAATAAATAAGCCACGATCCGCGGGGAACCAATACATTCACCCATCAATAAATCAATAGCGGCCCTCCCGACGGGTTGACCCCCAAATTGCATACACCTCGGATGAAAAATATTGATTCTAAGCCGCAGCGACGCCTTGCCCATAAAAAGTACTCATTACTGTGTGTGGAAGAACACTACATAAAAGATGAGAGCGGCGCGCAATGCTTTTTCGCAAAGGTTCACGAAGAAATGCAACTGTTGCAGTGCCAAGAAAGAAAGTGTCATCGAACCATTCCAATACATGTAAAGGGGGGATGCCTTGATACCTTCCACACAAAGGAAAAGGCGCACGACTCAATGGCGAAAGGAATGCACAGAGCCATAATGAAGGTCTCGCATGCAACAAGTGGCACAGGCCGCAGTCCAAAGCCTTATAAAGTCAATTTCAGCAAGTCCGCATGAGGGCTTCTTCAGCCGAGTGTCAGCACGGATATGAACAAGAAAGCGGCCAGGAGACAACAAACGCGTACACGACCAAAAATTTGACGTGGCAAAATCACGAACTCTTCATTGTCTTTAGAAAAGCATGCGCAGGCATCAATTGATCTGTTGCCAATGGATGTGTATGGCAAATCAATGGCGTCAGTGCAGATTTCCCAGCCCTTCTGCCTGTTGACAACGCCGTATGATTAGCCCGAGTGCACCGCTTCATTATTAAAAACTGTAGAGAAGCTGTCACCAGATCTATTTTGCAAATAATAAAAAGAAGGCAAGTAAATTATTGATTTCTTTTCAGGCAAATCAATATTGCATTAGAGAATCCATGGGAGGAAGCGCGACAGTGTCTAAGCCGCTGCAGATGCGCTGTCTCCTTATTGCCACAGCACTCTGCTTCGGGGAGAAGCGAGGTAAACGCCTTTTTCAAATCAATAAGCTAACAGATAACGCAGTTTTGTCATTAGAAAAATAATCAATGAGCATCTAAGGACCCCGATCCATCAATCAATGAGGCGTAATATCGCCATATGTCATCAAATTTCTCAGGGAGCACATTGTGAAGGCTGTGTTGCCGCCATGTGATCGATGGCCTCAAATCAATATTCACATCTCAATTTGTCCTTTCTCCCTGCTCCCAAATGATTAATGGTGCGAGCACCAAATTTCAAAAGGGGAATAAATCAATGGTGTAGCATCATTAAAAACATGATATCGAATTGGAAACCACTGAGGCCCGAGATGATCCATCAAGAGTCCTGGGAACAAAGGCGTTCATATATTACCGTTTTAGATCCATCCCTTTCATTTGCGCTCCATGGCGGGACTCAACTTGTGGAAGATTATGAAACCATCAGTCACCCATCTTACAATATGGGTTGTCCCCATAGAAAAGGCAAGCTTTGTGTCTCATCAATTTGCCTCATTGAAAGCTATCCTTTGTGCGCAACAAACAAATGGAGCACATTTTCTCTGGGGTTCAGGTCAAAGAAGGCCACGCAAACGCTTCACTCGGAAATTTTGAGAAAACACGGACTAGATTCAGAGCGCAAAATTTCAAGGTGTGTGTGTGTGTGTGTGTGTGTGTGTGTGTGTGATCTACATTCTTTGTCAACGGAATTCGAAAGAAAACTTTCTGTGACGTAACGGCAAGGGAATCAAGTTTGGCTGCGAGCGTGCGGGATTTCCGATCGCTATTGCAACCGTCGAGGATCTTGAAAACACGCGCGAAGTAAGGGACGTCTTCAGCACGAAACTACCTTGCTGCTTCAGCTTAATATGGCTTTGCAAGCGACAGGAGCGAGGACATCTTTTTCAGCTTAATCAATATTCATTAACAGTTCAATTATTGCGATGAGCAGGAGAAAGGGGAAGGCGCAAAAAGGAGTGCATTATGCAGCCAGATTGTCGCAGGCTCCGGGGCATTCGCAGTGTTGTCTCATCTTTCCTGCTCCTACGCTCCATTGCATGAAAATTATCAGCGCGACTACCACCACATCCCTTTATCATCCAAATCACTCTGTATGCTACCCATGTCCCCGATTCAAAACCTCTCTCCTCAATACACACACATCGCATTCTACAAGCTCACTGATCCGTTTCAATCGTAGGGACACTCTTACTGTTCAACAACTCTGTGTGCTTGTCATAGTCGACTGCTCACAATAAAAAGCCATTTATGCAAATCAGAACTCTGTGATTCGTAAAGAACAGCAGGCTGACAGCCCCACTCAACTGGCACAGTTCTTTTTTTCTCCTGTTGCTTCAGCGGCCTGGCTCACCTCAGCAGAACTCAAAGTATTTGTTACCTTTTCAGCAAGCCGTATCCAAAAGCCAGTGGCCCAAGTGAACGACTGACATTGTTTCTTCTTGATCATCACTTGTTCAAACCGATCTTACGCTGCGAGCACCGCACGGTTCAGACAGAATATTTTGACACAGCAGATCGCCATATTTGATTTCTGATAGATCTATGCAGTCGATACTTGTAGTCAATGCTGTGTGGTGCAGGATTTGAGACCACAATCTGTCGCTTCAGTCAAGTCAAGTCGTGCCAAAAGTTTCAGTAACTTCAGCTGCACATCATATAAAATCTTTCGCAAAAACTTGAAAGGCTATCACTCACTTGCAACGCAGGTAGATCGAAGTTTTTCCAGAAGTGTTTCACAGACTCGAGGGCTGCTGCCATATCGATTGCTCACATGACCAGCCAGCGAGATCGAATCATTGATCCACTTCCAATCACCCTCGACCGGTTCAGTGGTGCCGTGGTTGACAGCTCAGGTGATTGTCAATGTGTCTCGCCCAACATGTTTGAGCAAATGAGCCGAATAACCGAACCTCTTAAGCTTCTTCGGCACCGATCTCTCCGTCGAAGTGGAGCGCTTCGCAAATTGATCGGAGGCGAGAAAGAGATGCTGTAAATTGTGAGACGGAAATATCATTGAACGCACCAAGACGGCGAAAATGTAAAATGTTGAGTTTGTTCGATGTTTTCTACGAAGTTGTCAATTTGACAAGAAATGGTACAGAATATTTGTGTAAGTGAGCTGGTTACTCTTGAAAGAACACCATTGTGTCGGATTATTTTTTACGGGAGAGCGAGGCCATTGCGCTTGTTCCGTTTTCGTTCTGTCTCACGATTTACAAATATTGCTCAAGATGGCGGCGCCCGTGGACTGGCGGAAAAATTTAAATAAACATGTGATATTTAGCGGTTTACGTGAAACATTGACGAAGTCCAAACCTTTGAAAGAATCAAAGAGGCTGCTTGCAGTGAAGAATGGGGAAATTTTTCTCTGGGACCGCTACAGTATTTGTGTTTTGACAACAAACGTGAAAAGTTCTTGTCTGAAAAATGAAGACCGGCCACCCAAAAGTCAGGTAAGTTCACCACCCGTGCGGTGTCATTCCTTCCGAAGCATCCCCACCACGGGTGGAGGAAGTAAGAGTTCACACACACTACAAAAATGGTTCCTGTGAAATCATATAACGATTTTTCGAGACCTTTGGTCGAGAAAAGAGTTGTATGATTGAACAGAAACCATTTTTGCAGTGTGTGTGAACTCACTTCTACCACAATGAGGTCATGTACGAGAGGCCTCATGATCGCAGCGTGGTAGAATTAGGAATGCAATTCATTGGTGCCATTCGTTTACAAGTGTTCTCCAAATCCCGGTTTATTATACCCACTTCCTGTTCCAAAACATCTGGGGCACAGGTCCCGGGATTCAGATTGGAGCTTGGGATGCAAAGGGGAGAGGATTGTGCACCGTCACTCACTTCCAGGGCACGGACCATCGTGTTGCAACCCGTACCCCCTCGATCTGTGTTCATTTTTCAAGAAGAACGTTGAAAGAAAAACAAACCCCGGCACCATTGTGTACAACGTGGGTCTACTTTGCGTATTTATCAGCCGCGGGGGGGGGGGGGGGGGGGGGGGGGGGGGGGGGGGGGGGGGGGGGGGGGGGGGGGGGGGGGGGGGGGGGGGGGGGGGGGGGGGGGGGGGGGGGGGGGGGGGGGGGG
>JAAUXT010050932.1_pt1 | contig 50541 bp, 64 predicted proteins | sample 7278171 | NCBI WGS metagenome assembly JAAUXT01 (sample SAMN14350112, study PRJNA611818) | marine sediment metagenome | isolation source: surface marine sediment (1.8m) | place: French Polynesia: Moorea | collected 2018-08
TAAATTTTCCAACAATCATTTACACCCACAAAAAAAAAAAAAAAAAAATTGGGCCCCCCCCCAGGTTGCGTGGGGGGGGGGGGGGCTAGCCCCCCCAAACTCAACAAACCTAAAAAACCAAAAATGCTTAAAAAGGCTCAAAAATGACCCAAGTTGATTTTCACCATGTTGAGTTACCCCCCCCCCCTTACTCAACATGTCCACATACAGACTGATGGTGTAGTAAGCGCGTAGTAACACCCTTCGGGACCACACGCTTAAAAAGGAACACGTTCTTGGACGAGAATTTTGACCTTTTGTGGGATCGATCTTGACAACCTGGACGACACGTGGCGACCAAACGGAGAAAAGAAAAGCAACAAGTGGGAAGTAAACAAAGCAATAAATGTAGGAGTTGTGGGAGAGAAACCAATCAGAAGTCCTGACTCCAGAACTCACTCTGTCAGAGACCACCTGATTGAAAGAGACTGAGTCACGAGTGTGATGGTACTGAGTCATGCACATCTGGAAGTAAGAGATAAAACACAAGAGCCAGGTTTCAGACGCAACAAACAAAATTTCCAGACATTAGATTGCGCGATGCACAGTTCCCACAACGTATCTTTCTGCGCATAAACTCACCTCTGGTGTGAGACAGTCAACAGAGTCTCACACATCGTCAAGGAAGTTTCACACGGCCTTCGTCGTTCGGTGATGTTTTTGAAGTTTCAATGGGGTATTCTTTGCATCGGGTCAAAACATGTTTGTTTTGTCTCTGACGTACTGAAGAACCTTCACACGGGCAGACACGCGAGGGGGGAAAACAAAGTTCTTCAGTCCCCAGAACAATGGGTAGAGGTAGCCCAAACCAAACTGGTGGAATGTGGTGGCAAACCACGGTATTTAATGTTGTTCCCTGTTTTTCGTAAAACGGAACATGGCCTTGCCTTGAAAGAGCAAGTCTGGTCTTTTTGTCAGCTGCTACGGGGGAAAACACAACAGGATGCAATCACTGAGAAAGGCGAGGTGAGCAGCTTGGGCTGAAAGCTGTTTTCACCTCTGTAGTTTTTGTCTCCCGCGGAGAGTGTAACAGGAATGAGATGCAATGTATGAGGAAAGCTGTAATGAAAACGTAGTGGTCTTTAAACTCCTTTTACGGCTTTGTAAATTACCCTCATTTCGGTAATGTATCCACTGCAGCTGACAGTAAGCACTTGGAAACAGGAAGTCACTGTATGGCAGCGTGCTGGGATTAAGTGCGGGCAATTGTGTGAGACATTTAATCATGTCGCCTCGTGTCTTGTGCCCAAAAAGCGGAAATGTGTTGTCCCTGACCCACTTAATGAGAAGAGGTTGCGAGTGACCCGAAGCATCGGATGTGTTGAGACTTGCGAGTCTCGCTTCTGTCAGACTGATGCAAAGAGCTGTTTTCGTGACAACGCCGACGGTAAACGAGGGGTTCGATCTGTCGCGCTTCATTTTCTGCCACTGAAATCATAAATGTCACAGCGACATTATTTTTCATCTTTTACTGCAACGTTAAATTGTTTCCCGCACGCACAAGGACGCACACATAAACACACACACACACGCACTCATACTCGTACACACACAAACACACAGAAAGTACAGCTGCGTCAAATTCACAGAGAAAAGCGTTCTCACGGATGTACAGCAGTTCGAGTTCATCGCACAAATGTACCACCGCTTATGAGCATGGCCGTAGCTCAGACTGTGAGGAAAAAAGGCAGAAATACAAGCGAAGTCGGACGATGACCCTGACCCTGACAGAAAGGAATCGAACCGTTCTTCGTGCGGACTTTGCTTGGCGTCGGAGGCTTCAGTTGTGATTTGCGGTAAACAACATCAACGTCACAATCTGAACATTGTCATTATTACTGATTTATTCGTGTTGTTTCACTCGTTCGCCCGACGTGGTTTCAATAACAGGGCCGCCAGAAGCCCTTTTCGTTGAAAACAAGACCATAAAATATTCCACTTCGATTCCGTCTGTTTGGCTCTCAGAAGGAGAGGGATCACAACATGTGTCGTGTCTTGACACTTATTCTTTCTGTCTGCCTTCCAAAAGAAGTGGGGCTTCGCTGTAACAAGACGACGGTTTTGACCACATTTTGTGAACATGTCAGAACTAGGTCAAGGAAGTTTTTGTCGTCTCCGAACCTTTCTGCACCCTCAATCAAGGCCCCGTTGTTCTCACAGGCCCTCGTAAATTTACAACTTTTTCATTACTGGGGGTGTTCAGTCGCCAAATAAGGAGTGCTTCAGCGCGTCAACAGCGAAACCTTTTTCTCGAGTCACCAAAGTCCCAAAACCAGGGGAGTCTGGAGGGGACAGTTCGTTCGAATCTCAAAAACACACCAACTGAGTTGACACAAGGACCTGATCAAACCAAAGTGCAAGTAAGGAGACGAGCGTGGTAAACATACAAGCCACAACGCACATTCAGTTCGGCGCAGTGAAAACACTTAGGGAGACAGAAAAAAACACCACCCAGCCTCAAAATCGCTGGGTTTGTGGGGAAAGTTTGTCGGGACGTCATTTCCAGTCGTACACTGATTCTTCGAGGAGGCGGCGATCAACGGAAGCAGCAGAGCATCACTCGCTGTTGTCGAGACGCGCCCACAGACCCAACGAGTTGCGCTGCCGTGTCGTCACACTGAAGTACGTCTGCCAGAAATTCAGACACTCGCACCTTTGAAAATCACGAATCAAAATTTTCTTTTCAGATTCCTCGTGAAAACTTTGGTCTCTCGCAGAAATTCAAAGGCAAGCTGGTTGAAGTTTCACATCAGTGTACAAAAGAAAGTGTGGATGTTTTAACTATCCTCATCTGGCACAGAAGCATAATCGTGCACCCCTGGGCTAATCAGACACTGAGAACTCTCGCGGAGATCATCTTACGACGTGTTCAAACAGGAAACTTTTCTTTGTAACTTTTTTCCCTTCTGTGAACCGCCCAGGTCCTTGACCCTTTTGTTTTCTTTGCTGATTCCGAACTTCCTGGTGAAGTGAGGAAGCGAAGACTGCGCAGCTTGATGACGTTACGTGATTAGTGTGAAGCCCAGAGAGACTTCACCGTCTGACAGACGAGGAGAAGCTGGATACGGCATAAAACATTCATTTTTTCTGTTATGGATGTTTCTCTCACAGCAAATGCAGTCACCTGTTTCTCAGGACTCTGGAGATTAGGACATGGTTTCCGGTTCCACACAAATTAGTCCAAGGGATTAAGTTCTCCTTGTTGCAGATTCCCTGGGTTATTTCCAACTAAGTCTTTGGAGCAACATGCATTTGTTCGTACTGTTTTGCACCGACGATCTCGAATGTTTCAGGACACCGGCCAGGACAATGGCAAAGTCACGAACTGTTCACAGGCTGTGAAAAACTGACACTATATTTTTTGGCCTGGCAGAACTTGGGACACCCCACAGTCTGAAAGAACAATTCCCCCCTTTTTCATGTGTGCGATACCTGTCTGTCTGTCTGTCTGTCTGTCTGTCTGTCTGTCTGTCTGTCTGAATGCGAAGTCCTCACGTGAAAGGAGCAGTGTTGTCGAGTCGAGTTTTTCACAAAACCAGCCCAAGCAGAAGTCCAGTGCTCGGCACAAAGCATGTGAGTACATCAGAGGAAATGAGAAAGACAATTAAATTAATTACATGTGTGCATCGCTCACGTTTCGGCCAGTTTCACTGCAAGCACTGAGGCAATCAATACACACGGCCATCGACCTGCTTCTGTGACAACCCGAGAGATTTATCAATTGATGACTGACTGGCACTTGCCGAACACTGCTGACCCAAAATGGTAAATGCAGCATCAACAGTCCCGAAGAAATGGGCAGGACACTGGTTCCATGTCAGCACCAGCTTTGATGATTGGGACTCAACCCAGGGTGGACTTGGTTGAACGACACAAGCAAGGGACGCGTGGTCATTTGAGCAGTGTGTTCACAGCCCACGGTGCAGTGCAGAACTCTCTTCACAAGTGCGCAGCTGTCAGCCGTGTCTCCCATCCGCATCCTTCAGAACGACGACGACAACTTGCCAGCTTCCTCTGGGCCTGAAAGTGCTGGCAACATTTCAGACGCACAAGGCAGATGATAGCCACGGCAGATTGTCCACCGGGCGGCACGGAGATGTGTTCAAGTTTGGTTTCGTCCTTGAAAATTGGAAGCCAAAGCTGTGCATTACCAACAACATCCTTTTTCGTCGGGTTACGTACTCAAGCGACACAAATACGGTCATCATCGCTTCCAAATGCTTTGATCATGCTTCCACCCGCCTTTCCCTGCGCCAGTAGGAGGAAGAGAGACATAATGCAAGGATCTCCTGCAGCCTTGCTCGCTATCTTGTTGAGCAATCAATTCAATTTCCAGCAGTTGATTTGCAAGCACTTGGCAACAGAAGGAAGTGACTTCTGTTCCAGCGGAGATAAATCAAGTGAATATCACTGCACACAAGCGACAGCGAGGTGACAGGAAAAATCTCGGGAGAAAAGGGGAATTCTCGAGATTCTTCCGGTCAAATCTGCAATTTTCACGAACCCCTGGACGGACAATCCTGGATCGACCACCTGCAAAATGCTTTTCGAAAGTGAGAGAGTGACAGACAAAAATATCCAAAAGGGGAGCGTGGCGCCTTCAGCACGTGAAATTCAGCACATGAAAATGGGCACGAAATGCACACTTGGAAAATAGTTCCCGCGACTCTTACTGAAATTTAGTCCACAACACAAAGCAGGAAAAACAACGAAGACTCTGTTTTCACTTGGAGGAGACAAAGTGAAACGTCTGACGAGAAGCCTGACTCCAAGAGCACACAGAACACCGACTGATGGTCTGCGTCTGCCATTTGAGGCAAATCAATATGGTCGTGTTTGAACTGATCCAGCTTTGCCTGGTATTGTTTGCTTGTCCTGAATACTCACGCGATGATCGTTTATGAGAGGATATGATCCTCTTGCTACAGATTCATGATATGAATTTCGCATGTCAGGAGGCAAATGTCTGCATACCAAGTGTGCGGAAAGTGACCGGGTTTGTCAGAACGAATTGGTCTTCACACCGCGATGCTGCCTTTTGGGAAAACACTTCAAAACAGTAATTACAAACATGTATTTGGTCTCAGGGACAGAAGGACGAGAACGTTTTGTCCGTCTTTGGTTGTTGGGAAAAGCAGCTTTTGTCGGCGAAATCGAAAGTAACGTTGACTGCACCAAATTTGATGCCGGAATTCTTTACGACCAGTTATTTAGACACAGCAGGCACATAAAAGCTGATTAGTTGTGAGAGATAGATTTAGGAGACCGAAAGCTGTTTGGGTTACTTTAAATAACAATGAAAACCAAATGAGCGAGTTACCCTCCCCAGACCAAGATTTTTTTCAAGAAGCACAAGTTTCTTTTGATGTGTCTCACAATGAACCAAAGAGCTGGAATTCTTGAAAGTCAGACGTTCCTGCCACGACACTGAGTCTACTGAGAATCCTCCAGGTTCAGAAGGATTTTAATTGTGAATTGAGTAAAATCTGGACAAGTCAGATTCTGCTTGAGGCGCAACATCCTTTTTCACAGCTTGATTTTCTTCTGACGGCAAAAATGCATGTTGTTCCTCACGGTGTGTTCTGAACGTTGTTTGATGCGCAATGAAAGCTGCAAAGCCTCTCCGCAGTTTCTCTCCTGAAACTTAAAGCAGACCTATCTGTCTTCATGTGACTGCGACAGCTTATCCATTCCCAGCGCATTTTGCTCTCGGAGTTGTCAGACGCCTGGACCTCAGACTTATTGGAACTTACAATGCAGCGATAACTTAAAGCGGCTCTCCGAGGAAAAAAGGCCTCAACTAATTACTGTGGCTGGAGCTGCCGCTGAAATGAATCTTTCCAAACCAGATGTGTTTCGGCTTCATTCCGTATGAACTGTGAACAAAACACAAAGGTCACAAGATCACGAGAGAAACGACAACTGATTGAACTGGTCATCTCACCATGCAGCGTGAAAAGGAACAAACTTATCCCCGCAACCGTCATTCACCTGGAGATCCACGCTTCATGGATTGCTAGTTCCGCAGATCGGCAGAACTGTCTTGTCAAAAGGGTGGTCTTTGGGCCACATATTGAAGCTCTCTTGGGATCGGGGGATGGGGCGGCCAAGATGCATCCCCCCAGTTGTGGTTTCCAACAATCAGAGCTTGCCCGTCCCTGAACCCGGTACTAGACCCGCCAGAGGGGAGACACACTCCCTTGAGGAGAGACTTCCGGAAATGGAAATTCCGGATGTTTGTAGAAGGCTGTCGGTATGCAAGGAGGTGGGGTTTGGGATCATTAGATCTCTCAACCTCAAGGAGGGTCGTCCACGAGGGTAAAAGTCTGACCACAGCAAAGCAAATTCCTCTGAACCCCTGAAAGCAGGGTTCTTTCTGCAGGGAAGGCCTGTCTGGGTGAGGTTGTTGGTTGTGCCACCTCACCACAAAGTGGTACGAACGGAGTTCTTTCACCTCAAACTTGGCAACACGCTCACCTATTTGGCACCAGTGGACATTCATCAGAACTCAACAAGAATGACATGATCATAATGCACGATTCAGCCACAAGTCGAACCTCAAGTCCCCGCGAGTTGAACAGCCAGAGCCGTAGTTCACTCAAGAAAAAAGGAATGTGGATGAGCCTCGTGCACTTGTGTGTTGAGAACTTGTGCAGTGGAAGGCAAACGTCTGAGCGGCCATGCAGCTTCAGAACAAGAAAAAGAGCCAATAAATAAGGTGTTTATCAGGGATGAAAAAGCCGTGTAATTCCGGATGTTTTCTGCCGATGATGTATCACTTAGTACTCGAGCGCTCTATTGTAATTGATCGCTGCAGCTTCATTTATATTGATGGTATTTAGATGAAGCAGCGCCAAGCCAGCCCTCTCTGCCCTGTAGATTGGTATTCTCCCGAACTTCAATTCCGACCTAAGTAACTCAGATGACTTGCACTTGCCATCAGCTTTAAATCAAACAACTCAAGGCCCATTGTGGTGTTCTCAGTGCAGAAAGTAGTGTCCCTGCGTGAGTTCAGCGTAGGGTAAGCACTCTTCAGCGTTGCAGCTGCATTGACAAACATCATCGAATGGCATGGTTTTCTCTGTTTCTTTCCCTTGACGGAGAAAGGCAGCGTCTGCAATGTGACTTGTTGGAAGTCTTGACAAAACAGTGGACTGTTTATGAGAGACAGGCATAATTGTGATCAAATTTCTAAGACATTGGTCTGTTGCATGAGAAGGGTATCATTGCATTTTCCATCTTGCTGCAGACCGCCCCAAATCGAAAGAACAAACGTCGCCAAGTGACAAATCGCGTGTTCAGTTTCCAGTCCCTGCACACCTGAATTCTTGCAATCACAAGTCAGACGTAATGAACTAATTTATCGCTCACAGGCAGACCCCGAGGAGCTGCGCTTTCTGTGAGGCTGCTCTCTGTTTTTGATTGTGAGACACGTCATTTTCCCGAGAAGCCTGTACTCATTGCGTGACAAAAGGCTGAAGGTTCACGTAGATCTACACCGACGTACGTCATGTTTTGCAAGATCGGCCTATGTGAACCCAAAACAACAACAATTCCACCAGGAAACAAAACATCTGAGCTTGATGTTGCTGGAGAGAGGTAAATCTCTTCTGAATGATCCTGACTTTTGTCGTGCCATTGAACACAATTCTCTGATGAATCAATGAGGCTCCACCTGGGACAGGCTTTTGTCCGACCCTGAGGAGCTAAACTGTTCAAAACACTTCCTGTGCAAAAAACAACAACAAACAAACAAATGCGCCGTCGGGAAAAATGAGGGAGAGGAGTGCCGGCGTTGGTCGGCCGGAATGGTCAGAGAACTTTCCCTTGACCAAGTCAGGGGGCAACCTCAGCCTCTCTACTTGTGAAGTAAAATTCTCAAAATTGCACCTTCAGGGTAACGGTGAAGGGTAACATGTTCTTGGGTCCCCTGGCCCCCTGGATCCGCCCATGGCTGGATGTAGCCCATTTTGGATGGTTCCCCCTTGGGAACCTATTTCACCGCACAGTCCCATTTGGTAAGCAGTGGCAAAATGAAATGATAAAACACTCATGCCTGAGTTTTGTTGAACGAACAAAATATGGCACCGAGGGTTTGGAGGACCCATGCAGAACGACGCCATTTGGGCAGCCGTGCTGGAAAACTCACTTTCACAGAGAATCTGGGTGCATCTCAGACCAAGATGCCACTTTCTTCGAAAGACAAACAATGAATGCTGGGTTATTGGAGCTTGGTCAAAAGTGAAGAAAATGTGAAGCCCAGGAGTCCAAACTGTCTATCCTGCAAACCATTTGTGGTGCACAGAACTATTATTTCAGTTTATCACAGGACAAACACTTTGGTCCAAAGCACATGAAGTCCACAATACAAAAGTAGCAATCCTCTGAGCCTGAAATGTTCAGTCAAATTGTGGAAATTGGTCCTGTCATTGTGAGATCCTACTTTTTGGTGCTTTGGATTTTCAGGTGGTTTGAATTCGGCTTGCAAAGCAAGCTCATTATCAACTAAGGCATTATTTTGGAAATTCATGCACGTTTTTCTTCAGTTGTGCTGAAAGAGCGCAAACGAATAACAAACGAACAAAACAATGTCATTCACAACAGGGCCCGGGTGAAATGCATTTTTCCCTTCCAATCGGAAGAAGGAAAAATGTACGGCGTGCAGAATTTTTTGGATACACAGTTTCCTTTTGTCAGTGCATTCCCTTAAACAGATTGGCATTTGATCTGACAAGGACTCCATGACATGACAGCTAAACAGCTTTCTTGATATTACAGAGCAGCGGCACATCTGTAGGCAAACTGCAAGGCAAGAGAGGTGATTGTGCAGCTTTTCTCTTTTGATATATCCCCGCCTTTGATTTTGAGGCATGTGCAATTACTTGATGCAGTTACACCGAGATGCTTTTGTGTTATTTTATTTCTCCGCTGAAGAAGATTCACTGCATGGATCTGGCTGGTCACACAATCCACAGAGGAACCTCCACAGCCCCCCCCCCCAAAAAAAAAAAAAAACAAGGCAGCCCCAGCACACACACTTCCCCCTTGGGAAACAGGACCTTTTTCTGGTGTCGCCTCCCTGACCAATCCAAGATCTGCCCCTGCAGTCATTTTTGCACAAGTTTTGGAAGCAAATGTATTTTCAGATGACTTCAGCGCCTTTGCCTGAGCTGAGAACCCTCTTGCGGCCTGGCGTGACAGGCACAACTCAGCGAGTCAATTCTCAGTTGCCGCCGCAGAAGCACCTCCACCTGTGTGTACTCGCATGCTACCTTGTACACTCTGCAGTGTATTGAGCCACCCTGGTCTTGTCATTGATTTCTTGGATCGTGCCTAAATATTATTCCATAATGGAATTACAGGCTAAATGGATCCTATGATAAAATCCATGACTCGCATGCCAATGAGCAGCTTCATCCCAGCATCTTGCAATCTGAAATATCAATCTGCGTAAAGAGACCCGATATTTTGTGGTAGCGAGTGCTCGTTATCAAACAGATTGCTACGCAAGGAAAAGCTGTTGTAGACTCGATGCTCACAAGAAAACATGCGCACTCAAACCTTGTGTTTCGGATCACACATATTCAAATGAGCAACGAGCGCCCAACAAGTTTCCCCTTGTCTGTCAAAACCGCAACGTCCAGCAACACTATTTTCCAAGCACACACGAAGTGGATGTGTCAGATATGAAGGACATGACACAACACAGAAGGTGGACAAACCTATGTGGACTTTTCTTGCTCTAATCGGTGGTAAATTGGTGCCCAGCGTGACGGAAGTGGAGGCTTTCCTTCACACAGAACCCGACACGAGCTGCAGGGCTTCCTGTGATAAGGAAAGCAACTGGAAATGTTAATTGCCATTTGAAAAGGATGAGACGACTTCCCATCGAGTGGGTGTCGAAAGCCTGCTCCTTCCAGGTAGCTGTGGGCCTGGTCTTCAGTGACAATGAGCCGTCGTCGACTGGAAAGATGTGAACTGAGCCAGAAAAATCCACACACAGAAGCTGGAGACTTTGAATTCGGACTCACGGTAGCAAAAAAGTTACAAGCAAAGAATTTGAGGTTTGCGATACGAGGTGAAGACGCGCCGCGGCAATTCTGACGCTGAAGACTCGGCCGTCCTGCCAATGACTGATATTCCGCCAAGATTCAGCACAAGAGCGACTGAAGGCAAATTAGAAGGTGAACAGCAGCTGCGAAAAGGAACATGAAACACGGCGAAGCGAACGTTTATCAAGACGAATGAAGCTGTAGTACTCTACTGGGAGATATCGATTCAAGTGATAAATGATTTATTTGTTCAGCTACAATGTCTTTCTCTGAAAGAATAATTTAAATTTGATGCTTGATGTAAGATTACGATCAGGTTGATTCAATTTCCTGTGATGGCTTCCTTCGAAACAGGAAGGAGAACGGCACCATTTCCGTCCACTTTTTTCAATCTCGGTGAATGAACTTCCTGTAAAACAATCGGAATGGAAAGGAATCTCCCACTTCCCACTCTTGTCCAAATCTGAGCCACCGTTGGATCAAGTTGCGTCAACTCCTCTGTGATTGCTTCTCGATAAACATGGTCGCACACGTGATAATTTGTCTTCGATTTCTCTTTTGCAACTCATCTGTGGTTTCTGCTGTTTTTCTTCATTTGTTTCTGTGCAAAAATCGCTCCACATTGGTGAAAATCTGAAGCCGGTACAGTGATACTTCCGCAATATCGAGTTTGTTCCACGTCCACGTGCATGGGCGTCACGCAATTTCCCCTGCCCTTGCTTCAGTCTCTCTACAGGACAGTTCGAATCAAAGACAGTCCTTGGTCTCACAGTTGTGCATGGCTGGAGGAGGGAATGCAGCAGCACAACGACCGTTGACATTAGAAGAGATGTAGGTGTTTTCTCTGACAAATTACTGTGTTGAGACAAACTGCTGTCACGTTTTCGGGTCCGTGACAGGAGTGGGAGCTCTACGTATAAGATTTCAGCCACAAAACAGAACTTGGCAATGAAGTCCTAAAATCAGCCATTGTTTTCTCCTTGAGAAGATGATACGCACCCGCATCACTGACATGTGTGCTCCAGCCATCCTCGCACAATGCGTCACAAATGTCAAAAGCTGGGCGCAATGACGTTCAAGTTGTCCATCAGGAAATAAATTGCAGTTGTGTCTCCGGCAGCGTGGAAATATTACACATGCATAGACCCTCAGCGATGGTCATTGTCTGCGAAGTGCCAAACACAGGTCATTAGTCCACTTATTCTGCAAGGGAAGCCTTTATTGCAGAGTTATGTGTCCACCGAGAAAAGCGGCTTCCACTGATTATCCCTCACACAACCGTCGCCTGAGTCGTCCACTTCCAGAAACGTAACGGCCCCCGAAATCCATTCAAGCAATTTGCGACTCCATTCAACTATTCCTGGATGCACATGTGTGAGCTGCGTACGTCTGATCGGTCCAGTTCGTATGACAGAGCCACCAGGAAGACGGACGATTCACATGTGGGTTTTGCAACCAGGGAGCAAACGAAGAAGATCCCAAGGCAGAGACTTGGCTCTTGAACTTTAGTTTCAGAAGCAAGCACAAGAACTTGCTTCAGAGCACCTGGACACCTCCTGACAGGCGTCATCCCGGTTTCATCCTGATTCCCCAGGACCCAGGTCTTTGCAGTTGACAGGCTTTCCGGTATCTGAGAATTTCCCCCTTCTTTTCAAAAAATGTCAACAAATGGAACCATGAAATCAGTCCAGGGTCCTGTGCCCCCTCTTCCCGAACAGGTTTTGTCCTCCGCACCCAAACTGAAGGCCGCAGGCACAGATACGAGTATCAACTTGCACAAACCTACAATTTATCAGGTCAAGTGGGACATTGGGGTTCTGGGACCCCAAAACGCAAGCCCCAGTCGCCGGGGCGGTAGCTTTTGAAAGAGGCGGCGAAGTTCGTTTTCACTGGGTCCAGTGGACCACCAGGTGAAAAGTCATGGCAGAAACATAAGTTTCAACACTGAGCGACGTTTAGGTCGTGGTCTCCACGCAGAACCACAGGAATGAGCAGCAAAGACACGCGGAGTGCTCGGGAACTCCTTTCTGTGTTTGCACAGTCTGCGCAGATTCTTTTTTCTTGACTGTGGAGCCTCGGGGATAAATCCATATCATTGGTGGTATGGGTCGCAATCTCTTTGTTCTCTCGAATTAAGTTGGTTCAATGAACAAACCAATTATCTCTTCACAATGATATCTCTGCCGCTTCTGCGCAACACGCCCATCCAAAACAGGGGCCAAATCCATAGATGGTAATTCGGCATTTGAAGGCTGGGCTTCGGTGCGATCCTCTCCTTCTTCACTTCCTGTCAAAACAGAATGGACACAGATGCAGACCATGCCCCACCACAAAGTAAAGTCTTCGAAATCAAGATTTGTGAAATATTTCCTCGTCTGTTGTCGCCTGCACGACACTGCTGTCCTCCATGGCCTTCGCGGCAGTTGACTCAAAGTGCAAACTGTGCTCGCTCGTGAGCAGCTTGGCCAATGTCTCGTCTTTGCAACACAAGCTGGTCATTATGCAAAAGTATATTATGACAGATGGCTCTGGTAGATAAACTATCATTGTACACTAAATTGGGTTCTGTTCTGTAGAAGCTGTCTGTTCCCAGTGGCCACATTATTGGCGTAATAAATACTGCGGTTGCACTCCAAGTAGACTCTACATTCTTCCACTGACAAAATCTGCATGTTGGACTGACAGTGAGGTCTCTTGCAACATCCTGTATCACGCGACAATCACCACACAGCCTGGAATGGTTGTGAAAACGGCAATCAATGCGTAACTCCTCAGAACTTTGATATTGACAGAATGAAATGTACAGAGACGAGACAAGGAAGTTGGGTGGTTGACCTGACAAACTGCTCAAACCCAACACTTTGTTCAAGACACTAGCTCTTGTCGAATTTGGGGTGTTTCGTGTTTCCAATACCTTGAATGGTGAAGCTGCGTACAAAACGGACAGCATCACTAATCTACATGTGTGTGCCCTGCTCAGGATGAATTGATGTCTCTGAAGAGAGCTTTATGATTGGAGGAATACCGCTTGTTGTGCCGATACGGAGACATGCGGCTCCAAATTGACATCAGTTCTGTTTAAAATGTTTAATCATTCTTGTCACACATTGCCTGACAGGACAAAGGACTTGTAACGTCTCCTGCATGTAATATGGATTTGTTCCCCTGAGCAAAGGAAAGCTATCCAATCATACCGGAGCAAATGCTGCTGCCTCAGTGAAGCTCCAATTGACTGTCAATCTGAATTACAACTGGAAGCCGACCTTTCGGGGAATGGACTCGTAGACCGGGGACAGTATTAATTCGTGGCCCACGACAGTCTTTCAGGTGAAACGAGTAATTCACGCACGGTGAACATTTTCGTTGGTTGCACAAAGGTAACTGCTGGATTTTGGGAGAACACCGACCAGCTGCTTCCGCGTGGAGAAAGGACGAAGATTCGGGTTGCAAGTTCCACAAAATGGTTCGTGTGTGGCAATTGATTGTGCGATGTCCCTTCAGGGCAAGAGCACCACGTGGTTGAAACCAAAAAGTTCTTTTTTTGGAATGGCATCTCATATCGTGTGTCTTGTCCTGTTGCATTGCATATCACCCTGCACAGGGGCTTATGAAGGGGTTTCAAAGGGAGCACGCCAAGGGGGTACGCGAAGGTACATGGCATCTTGGCTTGGATATCCCTTGTCATGTCACATCGTGTTGCAATGCGTCCCACAAGGGGAGGGGTGCACAAGGGTATGCAAAGGGAGCACACGAAGGGGTGAGCATGGGTGAGCAAAGGGGGGGGGGGGGCGCCTGTGACATGGCACCCGCGAATGTACCCGCTATTGCCTTTCGGACTGCTTCCTGTTGATCTTGCATTTCACTTTTTCTGAAAGATGTTTGAATTTTCCCGTGTGGAGATGTGAGAGAGCACAATTGGGACTGTCAATTGTTTGTGTTACAACCTTTGTGCAAAGATGTGATTTTCACGTTGCACAAATGTCTTGACTCCTCTCATCACGGTCTGAACACGAGACGTGATGCACAACATTGCCGAAGCGTGACGTCGAGCGTGCAACTTCAGTGAGATCGTGCAGTCACCAAGGTGTTCGGTGTCCAGCGTGCTGCAGACCGGAGTGAGCGTGACTCGCGGACTCCCACGTGCGTCTGAACCAGGCCACGATCTCGGACTACAAACACGTTCATCGTGAGTTGTGGAAATTCAGGAACACACGACTGTGCAAAAAATGGTTTGATGCGTATATTTTGCTGTCTGATCTGAATCAACCTTCAAGACAAAGTATCCTGGGACTTGAAGCTCAAACGTAAAACAGGACGAGCCAGAGCTGAAATATATTCACAACGCAATTTGGTCACGTGGCTATCTTCGCGATCTATTTTCATTTTCTTTGGAACGTCAATCTTTCATTGAAACTAAATAAAGCTGCTCAGACTAAAAGGGACATTTATTTCGTGACAACTGAAAGACCACATGTGGTTCCCTCAGCTCAACTGACTTTGAAAACACGCATCGGACAGGTGTGAAACAAATCTTCCTTCTCCTGGCATGCGAAGTCGAACCTTCACACCAAACAACAGAGAAACTTCAAACTGGACCATGTTCTCTCACCAGTCTTGGACAAAAACGTCAGCTGAACTTGTAACCTTGCACTCTTTTTTGGGATCAGACGGCCACCAACCTGTTTTTGAAATGTTGCATTTTATGTCAACTCAGGCGCTTGCGTGGAACGGACACTTTGCTTTTACTCCAGCACTGACAAAGCTGTTGGACGAGTAATAGCTACCTTTGAAGCATAAATGCTCAATCCATCAAATCAATGTGTAACAAGCTTTATTATCCGTCTATTGTGGCAAGATGATAGCTGTGGGTGGTCTTATGAAAATTCATGAGAAACACGGTGCTTTAAAGTGACCTTTTCACAACACACAACACCATACGATCACATCCATATTTCCCGTCTGTTGTGAAAATATGCATAATTGTGCAGATTGGCGCGATGGGATTGTTGTGACTTATTCCACCACCAAAATGTTTGACCTCAGTGTTTTTGTTGGAATAGTTTTTTCGTTTGCACTGCACCTCTTCACGATTTTGATGACTGCAAGGGTTCGACCAGACCCTATACCCCAGGCCCAGGGGAGAAACCAACATATCTTTTGTGAACACGCTGGACTTTTCTTCGATACACTTTCTGGTCTGAAATGAAACCTTTCCGTCTGTGCCCCACAACTTGATCACAGAACGGTTTGCAAAGTGTGTCATCGAACCTGAAGGAAGGCGTTGACCCGGCGGTGAAGCGGCGGCACAGCTCGAGTGGAATGGCGGGAGGAATCAATAGTTTGCATTGGTGAGTAAATCACACTCGCTTTAACAGCTTCATTTGATGATCAATTACTAGTCACGTCCAATCTCTCTCCTCACGCTTTTTCACTGAAACCCGTGATGTCAATTCCTTGATCTTCTTTTGCCAACGTCCGACAAGAACAGGTGAACGCTTTGATTTGGTCACAGGAGTGTCGTCAGCGTTTCATGGACGAACGCAATGTGCTGCGACAGAAAATATCCTTTTTTTTTTTGGCCTTTGCTTTCCTTCCCTGCACAAGGTCAACATCTCAATGATTGGCGCGGTCAGTGCGTGGTTGTTTTGAAGTTTGCTTTGAGCACGGACGAAGGCAAAACATATTTGTCTCCGTGTTTTCATCTCAGAACACAGAAAAGCGTTAAAGCAGCAACACGTTGATCATCAATACAACTGATTTTCTCTCACTGTGAAATGAAGCCTCTTGCAAAAAAAGTAATGGGATGGTTAATGATGAAGTGCATGCAAAGTGAAGTACATTATCTCAATCAATATTTCCTACCAGAAGCTGTACACAGGAACCAAGCTGAATGTTTCTCATGTTCTATTAAATCACTGTGAAAGGGGCAAAAGCGCTATTGATTTGGAAGGCTCGACGACGTTTCTTCACAAATGTTGCTTTTGTGTGAAACGGCTTTGAGAAAACTTCACATGGCGCTCAAATGTCTTCTGATCTTTTCTGAACCTGCTCACTTGCCAATTTAGTCAGTGTTGAACCAAAATTTGAACGAAAGCTGCTGTCATCTCAACACGAAGACGAGCAAGCCATTTCTGTGAATGGCAAGTTCGTTGGTAGCATAGCAAAAAACAAACCCAAAATAAGAAGTAATTATGTAAAAGCATTTTGTCGTCGTCACTTGTCTGGAATAATCAATTTTGCCGCGATGAATGTTTCATGACGTTGTGGGTGCTTCACTGCGGCGCGGTTCGTTCACGAGTTGGTCGCGTCCTGGGCAGATGCAACTGCAGGAAATTCCGAGCCAAAAGTGTTCCATCCTTGAGGCATTCTCGGTTGACGGATCACCGCGGGTGCGATCAGCCAAGCTTCAATATGACCCTCGTTCCTGAAAACGCACTGCGCCAAACATCTGCCAGACGCCAGAAATGCGATCAACTTGACCTAAAGTCCTCCACAAAGAATCGTTTGGTCCGCAAAGCACATGGAATGGTTGACGGCGTCCGCATCAAGACGTGACTTGTCTGCACAGCTACCCAGGTGAGGAACAGTTTGCTAAACTGCTCAATGATAAGGGCGAGAAACGAGGAAAGGAGTGGGCAGAGGAGTGGAATCCCTCTCGTCGCCAGACCCTTTTCTGTCGTCGTGTCGTGCAGTCGACCTTTTTTGGAAAGACCCGTCTGTCATGCAGAAGAATTTGGTGTTGATGTTTGCTTGCTCAGTGTGCAAAAATGTGAATGCGTTTTGGCGATTGCGCCCAGATGATCGCCGCACCACGAACGACTCTTTCTACCTCCAGTAGTGCCTGAAAAAGCAACACAGTTCTTGATCAGTGATGATGACAACCTGATTCACTATCGGCAGTGACACCGTTGCGCAAGTTCGTCGTGCTAGTGTTTAACCGTGAGTTTCAACACGTGAAGCTGTTTTTGAAGACATCAGGGATCATCTGAGAGAATCCCATTGTGCGCGGAACAATCGTTGGGGTAAAAATACTTTCATGACGAAAGCCTTGTGACGCTCCGACATTGACGCAAAGTTGTCCCAGTTCAGCTGAACCTGAATCACGCAACTGACTGGGACTCTGGAAGCTTGACGCTGCGACAATGGTCACCTGCTGGATCAAGAAGACGGCATCTCTCGAAAACAAAGGTTTACCCGCACCCCAAAAATAGACCCCCTGTTTTGACGCATTTATCCATCCACCGCAAAGGCAACAAAGCTGCTGCACACACCTGCGGATCCAGGTTCCTCAGAGTTCTTGGAGACAGCTTGTTCCAGGTTTGCTTGGTAGGGGATCCGGTCCCTCGCACGGGTTCTGATCAAAACATGTTTGGATGCTGTTTGGCTCAAAACAATGTCTTGCTGCCAACTAAAATGAACACTGTCTTGCATCACTCCCCTGCCTGTCACAGTCGTGCTTTTCTCCGCTCAGCTTCTTGCAGAAATCACAAGAAGTCACAAGGAGATGTCACACTGATGGTCTCACCCACAGGCGCGACCAACATAACCCCGTGGTCATAAAACAAAGTGGTGATCTTGATGCTCTTCCATTCACCTGGGTGTGTCTGAGAACCACAGGCCAACCGTCCTTCTTGAGCCCTTGGAAGACGCTCACCTGTGACTCAGCTGTGATAACTTGGCGAAAAGCTGGGTCTAGCCTCAGCAATCTATTCGTCCTCCTCTCCATTCTTGCCTTCAACACCTCCTGGCCACTGATAACACAACTGCATGAACAACACTCAAAATGAACAAACAAAACAAGACTCTGTATTGGTGTCCATGCAACACGCCCGTTCTGTGGGATTTTGCGTCAGACCAAAAAAACCATCTGTGAGATCGACCAGGTGTCACAAGACAAAGAGGAAGGAGGATCCCAACAGCCTATTCCCTGCCTGCGCAGGTTGACATTTTTGTGACCGACACGCTATGTACAGCAAAACCGGTTCTTTCAGACGACCCGCAGATGATGATTTTGCTAACGTTCCTGATCAGTGTTATTTCCCGAAGCTGGTGTGCTTTTGCAAGAAACCCATCCACGGGTCAGTCTCCCTGCGAGCAGAGGACTGACATAAATGCCAAGTGAGCAGCATGCAATCAATGTCCTCATTCTGCTCAACGCGCTCTCTCTAATAATCTTGCGCTTTGTGAGCCCATCCTTGATTGCATCAAGTTGTACGAATTAGGCCAAGCAAAATATCGGAATTTCATCCAATTTGCCATTCACAAGGTCCAGTTTCTTTTCTCGCAGAAAGAATCCGAAGAATCGAAAATTTTCCTCGAAAATGTAGCACATGTACTTTGCTATGAAAGCCGAGGGAAAACTGTGTGAGAGCACCCAGAAGGGTGAAGTGGTCCGGAAGCACACCGGACTCCAGCCCAACGCACTGCACTTCGTCATCCGTGGCTCTTCTTCGAATGATTGAAACGAATGAGGTGTCATCTCAGAGCGTGCACGCCACTTTGTGCTGAAGCCCCAAAGTCGAAGAACAACCCAAGATGCCCAACGTGCTCGCAAAGCTGGGACATTCTCCATCCTGTGCACATGTGGTTGAAAGGAGCGAAGCCCTGGACACAGAGAGGACGCAATGTGATTCTTCTCTAAAACGACCATGCGTCTGAACCACGAATGAGACAGTGGTTCAAATGAACTTGACGCACCACTGCAGAAATGTTGCCAAATTCCAAAAGCAATTACTCCGTGGAAAGAGTTATATTGTGGTGAGTAAAATTATCTAAAATATCATTTATTCGGTAATGCATCTTGTCTCCTGTTCAAATAACTGATATTCATGATCACATCCTCTGCAATGATGTGATGAGCCGGGGAGCGACATTAATCTCTTTGTTTGGTCCAATCAATACTGATGCTATTTTGTGAGGCTTATTGGCTCTCGCAGAAGGACTTCAGTTGCACAGATGAACCTTTTGCTCCAAACTTGATCGTGCATACTGGTATTCCAGCCCGTGGCTGGAATAACGAGAAACGAGGAAGACCGTCTATCCTCGTGGATATTATGGATTACGTGTTTTGTTTTGTACAAAAATTCACGCAGATGTCAAGTCAGAGCGGCTTGTAGTGGCCCAGGACATTTTAGCACTTCGTGAGAAAATGTACGAAAATAATGTCCAGGACATGTTCGCCTTTGCAACATGTTGTTTGACAAAGACAGATAGATGAATCTGGGAAAGTATTATCCGTCGTTGTCCCAATGTCCTGACAAGAGCCGATTGGATGGCTGGGTCTTTGTCCCTGTTGCGCGAACGCATGGTGTCACTGGCTCAATCTGACAGCTTCAGGGATTCCTAATTATCTGCTTGATTAGAGATGGGTCGCATCTGCCCTAATCTTTCAAGATGTCTTGCTGCAAATAGCTTTTCTGTTCCTTGCTACAGTTTCCCCGCAAATACCTTGCTCATACTTCGCCTTGGGAAGTCACATCACATCACACACACACACACACACACACCTCGACTTTCTTGTGCTCTCAATCTTGAGCCTCGAATTCCCACGCAGCTTGAGGTGGCAGGCTGCGCCCTAAATTGGGTGCTCACGTCAGTTTCAGTGTTTTCTCCAGGCACAAGCACATTCTTGTGCATGTTTTGACAAGAAAGTTGGGGCAAGCTTCAGAAAGCAGGTATCAGGTGGTTTTGTTCCATTTGTTTTGATATTCTCATTGAGTGACAATGGGTGCACGAACAAAGTGGATCATCAGAGAGAAGTTGCACCCGGGGCAATTTTGAACATCCTGGGTGCGTCGAGTCAAGCAAGGTTACTGCGGTTGGACGCGGTTTCTGCTGCTCCTGATTGACTTTTCATCCAACAAAACTCCAAAACCATTCAAATCCAGCCTGCAGACACAAGGAGGAAAATGGCGCCAATCTGTTCTGTCGGACACCAAAAAGAAGCACCACAAATCCACACCTGGCAAAAAGGCAACAAAAACTAAACGGTTACAAGAGAGAACTGATTTGAGTCCACATCTCGTCGCGTTTGTTCGGCGCAGATCACGCGCTTACGCCTTTTGGTTTCCGATCAAAACTTGCATTTTACACAGGGAAGAAATCTTTGTTTTTGACAAGAGTGTTTCAGCATCAATAATTCTCAAGCGACTCAATTACATTTGGCCGCAACACGAGGTGCTGGTTGATGCGATTGATTTTTGCAGCTTTTGCCGGTCGAGCTCGTGTCTCATTGAGATAAATCTGCTTTGTCGCCTTCATGCATAATTCATTGCGTTCAGAAATCTTTGAATAAGCCCTGGTAACATCAGCTGAAAGCAGGTGAAACCTTTGTCTCGCTGTCGCTCTCATTGTCCGCAAAATGGCCAAGTTAGTACAAACAGATACCTTCACCTCAGTCGACGTTTTGCACAGCGCACCACACCACGCATCAAACTGGACGCCCGACTGAGTTTTTGCACTCCGTTCCACCAAGCTGCGAAGAATTCTTTGGTTTGGGCTGTCGACGCAGCACCCATTGCAGTGTTCGTCAAGCAAGCTCATGCTCTTGAGCAGAGTTCCAAAAGATCCAATGCGGGAGTACACAGTGTGCAAGCAGAAAAATATTTTCAAACATTGAGCGTTCAGTTCGGTAACGACTATGCGAGTCGATGGCTTCAGGTTAACTTGCTTTGCTGCACTGGAAATCTAACTGGTGACACGCACATGTCACGCAATCCGACCAAAAAACAATCGCCACTGAAATCTTGCCAAGCTCAGCTGCTCATTGGCAAAGGAAAGGGTTAGGCGACTTGGGTGAAGACAACCTTTTCTGTTTCGGTTCCATCTCTGGCGCGGCGCAGCAGCGACGTTAATTGGGTTTATTATCACTGCCTCCGAACGGAAACACATTCGCTTTTTCCCGCTTCACGCACACATCTGCTCCGAAGATCTCCCTGTGTGTAATTCAAAATAATCAATAGCGACTAATGCGGCTGTGTTACTTTGGTCTCACACAAGATCTCAGATGTCTTATTGATTGGTGAGCTTCTCACCAAGGACATCTGGATTATCCGCGTGATACATGGAAGGTGGAAACCCGCGTGAAGATCTTGTCATCCTTTGTGTAGGAAGCCCGACAGGCGTTTGCCTGCTGAGAGCGGAGATCAGACCGAGACCCCCTGTTTTCTAATGGAGCGGGATGATTGAACGCTGCACTTGTCAGGTGAGAGATCAGATGGAGATCCAATGCTCGCCAAAGAGCCAGTGCGTATTTTCTGTTCGTCAAGCAGGTTGCTCTTTGTGAAAAGAAGAAAGGTGTTCCTTTGTGTATATCAAACACTCTTTGTGAAGTCCAGACGCTTTTAATCACTCCGTGTCCCAGCCACTCCGTGTCTCAGCTTGCCATGGTTCGTCTGTCAGCAAAGCTCCTATTCCGTCCCCATCTCGCCAAGCAATTGGCTGTTTATCTTTTCAACCGGCTCCAGCGAGACGGTCGAACTGAGAGAATTTGTGGTGCGTTTTTCTTTCAAAGAAATTAAGAGCGGATGATATCACCCATTTCCACCAGAAATTTTGTTTGCCGAACCCTTTGTCTGGGGACTTGCAAGTACATGTGTCATCCCGGGGTCATGTCTTGCACTGACTCTCCAGTCTTCGGTTTTCATGCAAATTTTCCTTGAAAGTAAATCAGATGCCTGGTTGATCTGTTGCAGCCGGACGTGGAGAAAGGCAGGTTGTTGGCTCCCTGTCCACCTGGATTAATAATACATGGCCATCTTCGCTTGGCATCCATTTCCTGTCTGGAGCTGCAGACACGTCAATGGCAACTGCAATTGGCAGCCTTTGGGATTGCTTGACCCAAGCCGTGAAAGATTTCAGCTTTCTTGGTTTCATTCCAAAAGGTGGGCACACACGCAGATGAAATCCACTACAGATGATTGTACACCCAGCCACGTGCATCTGATTCTCCCAGGATCTGGTCAACCAAGAACCCCCTCCCCCAGGCGACCGATCCAACTTCAACTTCAAGGACATCGAAAATTTCGCACCTACCTGTCCATGCAAAATATCAAATGGGCGCTCATTTCAACAAGTGGCACACTTTTCACCGCTGTGGAAGGCAACGCTTCTCTTTCTTATCAGCGGAAGCGAAGAGAGCTCGAGCAGCTGTGGGTCTGTTAAATGCTGAGCGCTCGCGAGATGACAAATCTCATCACAGCTGAATGCGCTTTATCAAACAAGCTCTCTGCCATGTACGGCCACCAAGACTTGAGGATATCCAACCAAAGATCTTGTGTTCAGACGCTTTCCGAAATGCAGGCAAAAAATTCACGGATAATTCATTGCATTTTGAAACCTCAAACATTATTGTTCGAACACATTCGATTCCCAAGCTGGAGCAAATCTGCTGGAGAAACATTGGAAGTTGCAAGAAGGCGTTTGACTGTTTTGACGTCGTAAAAGCGAAAAACCAAGCAAAAAGAAAAACGTTGTTTTCAATGAAAATAAACCACCTTGTTCTACAGGAATAAAACGACAAAAGCGCTGTGCTTTGTGGGCTTTGATGCTGCACCGCTGCGTTTGTGTTTTGAGGTGTTGCAATTCGATAGGGAAAAAGTTGTCGCTGTGAAGATGCGCCACACCCATGGAAATCCATCAACCTGACCCAGAACACGAAGAGATTGCTCACGAGCAGCGCAACAAGAATCTGTCCCCCTCCTTTCATCTCAACCTGATTCAGGAAGAAATTGATGATTTTTCCCTCACATGAACTTGTCTGTCCTCACAAAAACAAGTTGTGTTTTTCCTTTGCATTCGGAAACCGATTCTGAGCAAAACAATTTGTTTTGTCAGAAGTATCTTCAATCGCTGTTTGAAGCGTCGCAGCGCACCAAGGTTGGTTTTGGGTGTCTTCAGCTTCGAGACCAAGAACGAGCTGATGTCTCAAACTCACAAACCGAAATTCAAAGGTCAGCGTTGTTCTTTTGAAACAAAATTTTCATCGACAGTACTTTTTTCTCTTGGTAAATTCTGGTCTGTATCAAAAGCTAATTGCGGAGGTGTCAGAAGCGGCGCGAGGGAATCAGCGCGCGAGGCGAGCGCCCGTGGCGGTGAGCCTCTGGGCTCTCGGAGCGGATGTCTATTGTTTTCCATTGTTAGTCGCTCAAATTAATTTGCCATTAATGCGCTTCTTCTTCTTGCTGAGAGGCAAATGTTGATGCTGCGTTTGTTTCCATCTTTTCCTCCAAAATTATATTGTCACATGTTCCTTTTTCAGGGCCGTTCACTGACACTGGGTACTTTTTGGAGAACGGATTCCAGCGCGGCACGAACAGCGTCGTGTACCGCCACACTCTCTTCCAGAAGAAAACCACACGAGAGACTCAGCTTGCATGGTCGTGAGAGCGCCAAGCACGCTGTTTCTCGCTCTGCAACCTGGCATGTCGCTCCTAATGAAATCCCATCAATTATTAACAACCCGCGTGTGTTATCCCTGCGCAGAATCACACCGCTTTGTTTGCCAGTTGTGCGCCAACAAAAGAAACACAGTCCCCTGGTGGTCTGTCAAAGAAGTGTGGAAAGGTGACGTTTGATCAACAATGAAACAACTTGAATTTCTCTGCTGGTCTCGACAGAATAGGGTTCGCGTTGCTTGATCAGAAGATCTCCGAGCACACGCACAAACTCGAGTACGAGACAACCGTCCCAGTGCGCTTCCGAGGAACAATCAATTGAGGTTCTTATCAGATATCAAAGTGATTACTCAATGTGGCGCTTGATCAATGCGAACGGAAGGCGCAGCGCTGCTGTCGCGCGCGCTCGAGAGGAGTGTCGTCACCGCAGGAAGAGCCGCAAATCCATTTGGGCGGCGCGGGGCCCTGGCTGCTGACAAATGTATTGATGTGATTGCCAGGGGGCCACCACATGGCCCGCTGTTTGATCAGGTTCTTGTCCTGATAACATTGTCATAACTCAACTCATTGATTTGCATTCCTTGTGACAATTAACCTTCAAGTTTGATTTGGCGCAGTTCTGCCTCAAACACGAAACTGGCCCAAAGATTGTCTTCCATGTGGTCTTGGAGGCAGCCATTGTCACAGAATCCCCCAAAACACCCTTTTTGTGCGCATTGCACTTTCATGACATCGTTGTTCTGACAATTCGTCAAAACGGAAAAGCTTCCGAGGAGAAAAACACAAGATGCGTGACACCGAATGGATCCAGTCGTCACACTTTGATGCACGGTGCTTCTTGTTGTGTTCATTTTCGCAAATGTTGCTCCAAGTTCGAAAATCATCTGTTGCCTTGATGCCTCCCAGGTCATATCAGGAATGTCAAGCGAGCTGAAGATTCACCCACAAAACGAAGACAATCCAGGCACCTTGTTTCAGAAACTTGTGTTGCAGACAACACTTGTTGAAGATACACGGGTGAGACAACAATTCACAAGCATTGTCACAGGCATTACCAAATTTGGTAAACTTCAAGCTTTCGTGCTTGCAGCCCACTCACAGTCAGCTCAGTGTCAGCGCAGCAGAAACACGAGAATGTGCATGCCAACTCCCACCACTCAAGATGACATCTGATAAGGTCATATTTTCTAACTAATTCGCAGGCCAGCGCCGGTGCATTTGCGCGCAGAGAGCTGCCTTTGTGGGAGTCTTTGTTGGCTAATGGATTATCATTGTACAAAGCGCCGCAGTGGATGCCAGACTCAGGTGTGAAGCTGTCAATTCCCCAAACAGCTTAATTAAAAACTGTTCTTTGTGCACGACTCCTGTGTACACTCGGAGCATCATTAAAACTTATGTTTCCGAGCAGTTTGCCTTTCATGTTCAGCTTTGTGTGTATTGCCAGTGCACATGGCATGTGATTCGGGGACGCAGCTGATGTTACAAACGGTCTGCATGCCATGCCATGAACAGTCCCAGCACCACTCATTCACTTCATTATTTTCACTTCTGTACAGATCCAAAAGACAGTTCGTCCCTCCAAACAATGCTTATGCAGTGTTGTCTGCAAACATGGAATCAAACAGATTCGTTTTCTCCCTTGGATTCCACAAGATATCTCACTTGTTGGTTTTGTCATCTTTGTTCCGTATGCCAAGAATGAACTTGTTCCGTGCATATTCCTCAGTTGCACGAGTTTAGCTTTCCCCATTCATCTGTTTCTGCCAAACAGCAAAGAACATGCACGCATATAATTTCCTTGCTTCGAACACGTGCAATGGAAACATGATTGTTTGGGCAAACAATGACCATACAGGTGCATCCAGTAAACAGTGTTGCCAGACGAACCATATGCTTTTGTAACAGAACGCATTTTCACGTTGATTATGAGTCGCTGCAATGAAACAAAGGAAAGTGGCAGAATTTGTCATGCTCTTTTGCGCCCACGCGTCCCAACCACAAACCAACCCACACAGAGACACAAATGTGAACACACACGCACACACGAGCTGCGGGACTCGTTGGAATGAAAAGTTGATGACAAGAGACCAATTGTCATGTCAAAAGAACCGCACAGAACCCGGAGGTGACACTTGATTCTCTGCCTTTAGCCAGTGCACGCATCCATATTCGGTCTCATTGTACGGTCTCTTCTCACTGACAAAATGTATCGATGTTATCGCCGCGGGGCGCCCACCAGGTCCTTTGCCTCCTGTCGTAGGTGTTAAACATATCATTACCATCATTGTCAGATTTATGCTTCGCTGCAAAGAAACAGAAGCCAAAACAGCACGCTTATTGCCGCTGTGTCAGTGAGTGTGCACTTGACGTCTGGCCGCAAGCCATTCAACATATTTTGACTTCCAACATGCGTCCAGGCGAGGCACAGACAAAACCTAACGGATCGAGCGAAGGTGTAACGATCGAAAATCGACACCAGAAGAAAAGGTGTCCCGGAAATGGACAAACTGGTCGCACTTGAGCATTATCTTTATCAAATGCGAGTGACACGTTGAGGAACTCCTCGCAGGAGACGCGCATAGGGACACAACAACGAGCAGCGTCTGCCGCAGGAATGCTGGACCGCCTTTCTTGCTCCAGCACGTGGAATCACTTTTAGCAGCCTGACCTTTATGAAACACAAGAGTGAGAACGGGCATCCATTATTAAGCAACAACACCGATGATATTGTCATCAAGTAAAGCCACTCCTCGCATTGCTCAGTTGTTGCCACAGGCTTCATCCATATTTTATATGCTAAATCAAATAATCTTGTTGCTGTAATATTGTCTTTTTCCATTACGCACCGACCTCAATCTGAGATGCATCATGTTCAGTGATCGCCGGGGCTTCTTTCTCTCCCAAGTAGACATCCCAGGCGCTCGGTGGCGGTTCCTCTACCCACACCGTCAATGTATTCATTCAAAAAAGCAGAAGACCTCTGAGGCGGTGAGCGTAAATCTTTCTGCCAAGATCTCCTCTGCTTTTCTGGCTCCATCACATTTCCTTTCGCGACTTGTCTTTCGAGCGACATGTCTGCTGATCATCAAATGACGAAAATAAGATGCACATCCTTCTGCTCTGTTTGACCGTCAAGTTCGGCACGTGCACAAATCGCGTTTCTGCTTGAAAACGTCATTTCTGTTTGCAATGTGGCAATTTCGAAAACAGTCGCGTGTTTTTCAATTCATCAAAAGATGATCTTCCACACAGGCTCTGCGAAGCGCCTTCATGACGTGAAACACAGGACTTTAGGACCATCGTTTTCAAGGACTTTTTTCAGTCTTTTCACCTGAATTCTGTTTCAGTCACGCGCAAATGTCAACACGATGCGTCCATGTGTTTTGATTTTTTCTAACATCCTTTCGACAGAAAATATCCACCACCACCGCGTCAAAGTTTCCGGGCTCCGCACGCCCAAGTCTGGGGTCCCTGTCTTGACTATCGGCATCAACAAACATCAGATCTTTGTGTGCAGTGGTAAATCTATATTTCATGATCAATGTACATAACAATACAATAAATGTACAAAAGTCAAAACTGTAGAAAGCAAACGACACACCACCCTCATACTGATCCCAAAACGGTTTCGCTGGACCAATAACTCCGGATGTCTTCAAAATCAACAGATCAAGAAAGTTCAAACGTCTTGAGTGCACGTGTACAACAATAAATTTCGAGTCAACATCTCGAGAAAACATCCCTCCGACACCAGGGAGTGTCACTTGGTGGCTGAACATCTAATACTGCAGACGTGGAGTCGCGAGGAACACACAAAATACACCCACAACTGGGACTTCCTTCTCAATGAGCACTCAATGGCGATTTCGACGAGAACACGGAAACACTTTCCAGTGTATAAAAACGCCGATAACAATTTGACTTCGGCAATTCCTGACGATTAATGCCCGTCATCTTTCAGTTCTGGAATGTAGCGACCGTGACACGCAGTGCTCGTGCACGCAAGTCAAACTATTCGAACCCACGAGTGACAACCCCGTTTGTGCTGAAGACCGCGCCAGCAAAGAAACGAGAATAAATGCAAGTACAACAGAGATTTCCACTAAAATTCTGCGCAGATTTCGCCCAATCGAGTTTTAAGCAACAGCAGGAAGAGATTCAAAAAACGACAAATTAGACTGACAATTGCACGCAACCACTTTTCAACTTATGGCAAGACATGAACCAAGTTGTTCCCAACAACGTCAACGAGCCAGACGCGGCAGCGGCCGCACTTCAAGAGCTAAACACAAGAATATTCAGTCAAGACGGACAATACAGCAACTGCAGAAAATATGTTTCGCGCACGTGAAAGTTCACACCAAACAACCTGCCAAGTCGGCTATCCACAACTACGGACATCAAAACAATGCGAATCAAGTGTTTCTGGACCGTATCGTCACCAAAATACGACCACAGAGCGAACACAATCAAGTCAAGAACACAGTCTACACACGGAAACGTTTCTGTCATGATCAGTGTCCTTGGCACAGCGAGAAGAAAACGTCATTGCTTGTCTCACACCTCCATGGTGGAGGACACTTTGGTGAAGGTGTGCATCAGCGTGCTGTATTGGGACGCGGTGTACGACTTGCGCACCGTGTCGCGCGCGTCGCCGCCGCCGCGCCCCGCGCCGCTCTTGTGCTGCTGACCGCGACTGTTGATGTAGCTCGTCATCAGCATCGTCACCTCCAGAATCTGAAGCACCACGAGAGGTGAGTTTTTTTCCGGCAAAACCACCAACCAAAGCGTCTTCATGTTTCAATGACTTTTCTGCAAAACTCCTTTGTGTTGACAGACATTTAACTGACTTTAGTTGTCGCAATAAAGATGTCGAAAAGGTACCTTCGCCTTCGTCATGCTGAAGATGAGTCGCACAGTCCGAGCGCTCGCTCTTCCCGTCTTGGGATCAAGTTTGTTCACCGACAACATGAAGTCATCTTTGAAGCCACCAAACGTCACAACCGACTTGAAGTCGTGGACATTGAGCGGTTTCTGCAAAGCCACAAAACTTTCCAGCTACTTACATTCGAAATGATAAATGACAAGAAGCTAGGATATTCCAAATTTCCCACGGCCATTGTTTCTCTCCTTCACTTCCCCTTCCCACTCCCACAACAAATTTGTTTATTTGGTCTGTAGTTTCTGACATTTTTTCTCGAAAGGGAAATCCCAAGATATGATGTGGAATTTGACAACGTTCAATGAAAATTCCACTGTCTTCAGAAATATATCCCCTGAATAAATGTGGTATGTGGGAACGAACATCATTTCTAGCGCACGGGGCTGGGGTCCGGAAGACACACACACACACACACACACACACACACACACACACACACACACACACACACACACACACACACGCGCGCGCGCGCGCGCGCGCGCCGACGACGCTCTTGATTTGACAAGGTGTGCGTTTGTGAGACCGCCAGTGATCAAAGAGATGCACCAAAGTTTGACGCTCGTGTGTGGACTCACCAGAGTGGCGAAGTCGAGGACGCTGATGCAGTCCTCCTGCACGGCGAGCCACACCTGGTACGTGCTGCCGTGCCGCATCTACAACACACAAAAAAAGCTGTTGCGTCAACACGCAGCGCAGTAGGCGTCACAACTACGTGGGCATGTGGACAAAAAAAGTTCCTGGTGAAGCAGTGGGACGGAAATGGACACTGAATTAGCTCGTAACACAAAATTGTAACAGAAAACCTGCAGCTAATGACTCGATTGTGAATCACTCATTCTCACGTCACAACCACCATTTCATAACTTCAATGACACGTCCACCAAAGATAACTGATCACGTTCTGTCTGCTTCTCGTCGTCGCTTCGTGACGCACGAAACTCACGCCAGCCACCACCGGAAATGCGACACATTGAAAAATTCAAATTCATATTTGGAGAAGCAGCACCACAGACTCCGATCGCAGCAACGTAATTTTGCCGGATAGTAGCTACAAGTGTAATCTTATCATCAATAATATTTATCAAGCGCACCAATTGCCAGCAATTATCTGTGCGAGAGGCAGGCAAGCGCAAAATGTGGCCCTCAGCCAACAAACAAGTGTTTCACATGGAAATAATTACACCGTTCGGAACACTTTTTTCTGTTGCAAACTTGGCATGGCAATTTCACTCGACTGTTTTCCTTCGCCTGTTCTGTCCTGGGCTTCTCCGATTTCACTGCGCGAGAAACAGGCAAAACCTCGACGAGTCAACAGTTCCTTATCAAAATAATTTTTCCTACCACAAACTGAACAAGGCCTCACATTTGCTGGCTAATTCGCTGGCAAGGCCCAGAAAGGAATTTGACAAGTGACTTGACATTTTCCTTGTGTGGACAGGCAATTAGTGCGAATTGATCGGACCCGACTTGTTGCCGGCGGAGGGAGGCGGCGCGGCTGAGGAAACAGCGCGTGTAATCTCGGGAGCTCTGTGCATCTCAACGCGCTGACAGTCGCATTGAAGCTCTCGTCAAGGAGCTTACACAGGCTTCTCCAAGTCGACTCCTCATAAAGATAAACTCGGCAGATAAAACTTCTTCCAAAAGTCAGTCAGCGACTAATTAGCACTGCCCTGGAGTGGAACGGCCCAGCAAACCTCGACTGCGATGCTGCCTGACATCAGAAAGAAAGAAAGACTCTTACTCAAACGGTTTCACCGTGAATTTCATCAGCTTTTGAATCGAGATTCTCACCCATTCACTTTTGCTGGTTCCCAAAGCGAGAAAACAACAAACGTGTAGTTGCACAAAGGATGGATTATCACCAAAGACAACAGGCGGGATCAACGCCACTGGTGCTGTGAAGCACGGGACCAGTGAGGCTTGCACTTACGACAAATATTGGGTTAACAGATCCACAAAAGGACAAATTGCGCCGTGTAACCAGAGCGATTTATGAGATCTCCATTGTATGCACATAACAATTTACCGAATAATTGTTTCCACAGTCAATTATGTGTATGACCAGATACGAGACGACACCTACTGCACCGATGCGGGCAAACATGTGCGACGGTGCGGGCTCAGGACAAAGACCAAACAACTTGTGACGCAGTGAAATCCAATTTGCGTGTCCCGTCTCCACATTTTCTATTTCTGTGAAGACGTCAAACATTCGTGCGATTGAAGGCAGCTTTCTGAGAATCGATATTGCAGCCGATGTGAAAAGCATAAAACACAATGAATGACTCATTAAATTGAAAATATGACTGTGAACCTTTCATTTTCGACGAGCAACGGTGACTTTGTAAAATAAATGGCACAAGGTCGCGGAACTAGATTATCAAAACAACAGATCACCGGAACCCCTCCCTTGTGCGCGGAAATCAACCAGCGTCAGAGACGTGACGAGATTTGAAAGGTTCACAGTTGAAAAAAGTTGGCGAGGTACATCGTGGGCGGGTTGCCAACAGGCCCGTGGCGTGATCATTTTCACTCAGCCTCGTACGACACCATTTGTTAACCTTCATGGCTGTAGCCGGCAAATCTTCCATAAAATGACATCAATATTCAATTGGAGCAGTTGCTGTTTCCATTGTCTCGCTACAATGGTGTCATGCAACAACTTGTGGGCACATTTTCTTTTCGGGAGGCTGTAACCTCGCCACCCAACACGAATTAGATCCTGATTTACGGCTTGAGCGCAACTCACGACAGAGCCCCATTCTCAAACAGCAGCAATTATTTATGCATCCCAAACTGTTCAAAACACAATAGAGTGAGGCAGTGCTTCATTGAATGCAAAAAGAAGGGGTCCATTAGGCAAGGACGAGGTTGACAGTTGTTGACGGAAACACTGTCACCAGGCTCCTTTTATCTCTTCACGACAACAGCCATCAGCCGGATTACGTAACGCCAGCTCCTGCGCCCGCTCGTCGATTGATGTGTGTTTCAGATCACACGGTAACGGGAGTTCGCTTTGGAGTCTGCGAGGCGCACCACTTCTTTGTACGACCCTCAAAAGAAACGCGCTCACGGTCGCATGGCACCTTGCACCGCACCCGTGAATCTTCCGCGGCCTGGCTGCATGTCAGTTGGAATACTGTCAAAAGCATCATCTGCGGTTCTTTCCGCACTTTCAAACGGCTTTCTTAGTAAATTATTCACACCCATAACATTCGCGGTGAATAAAAACAGTCGAAAGAGAACCCCATTGAAATGGCAGAGGATAGCCAACTCTTCCTGGCAAACATTTGCAGCCTGGTGGAAAGGGGGCGACATGAATGATTTGTAAACATGTTCAAAAGTTGATCCGCGCGCATCACTCTTGCCGAGGCAAATATTTGTACAAATGCGGCCTGAGCAAACTGTGTCAATGTGTGAATGAACAATGCTTCTTTGCTTGGAACATTTTGGATACAAGTCAATTTATACATCTGTCGCCGGAGGTTATGATATCATTTTCCAAACATCATTGTGCATAAAGGTCCTCGTACAGTCGTAAACCAGTACGTCACAAAGAGAAAGGTGTTGCCCATTCAGCCAGGCCGGCAGCTCATCCAGGTCAGTGTGGCTGTGGAGCAACAAAACGCCAGGCTCCGACTTCACTTCATCCTGCTTGTCAGGATTCATTACGAGAAAAACTGTGACAAATCACTTTGTCTCGACTAAGTGGACTAATTGCAGGCAAAAAGCCGCAATTTTCCCAGCCAGCTTCAACACCAGACGCCAACTGCAACAAGCGCAAAACCTCCTGCACGTTCGAGGTTCTTTTGAGCACGAAATGATCGTGCAATAATTCGTCAGCCGGCGAAACGCACCAACAACAACTGATGGTGTCACGTCAGCTGGTGCAATCTCTGGTCAAATTAACAACACAAGAGGAGCGAAAACAAGGTAACATCGTTGACTGATGTGCACCAAGTATTGTACCTGCCGCTCCACAATAAAAAGAACGACAACATCAACTGAAAGCAAATAACTCGGCTTCATTCAATGCGCAGTTCTCCTGGCTTGTGTTGAATCATTGAACAGAAAGAGCGCAAACTGTGGACTGCGTACGTGGTGCACAACTTCACTTTCTTCATTCAGGCTTTCAAAGGCTTTCACTTTTCGTTTCTGAAACCTGGCACACGCCGAAAACCCATCGAAAAGAATTTCGTCCTCTCAAGCGATACAAATCGTGAGAAGCATGAGGTCGCCTGAAAGATCAGACCACTTTCGAACAGATCAGTCCACAAACAATGACAACTGTGTTCAATTCAATTCAAAGCAGGATGACAGGTTGTTTAGCAAACAATCGCAGAGGCAATTAGCTGAGTATCTCTTATTTGCCAGAAACTAACAGCTGTTTATGCAGTATCAGAGCCAGAGCAAAATGATCTCAGCCGAGCCAGCAGCCAACAATGATGGGATCGCAATCAACACAACGGCCCCAGATGGCGGCACTTCCTAGACACTTTGTTCACAACGTCATCCATCTGCAGCAATTGCCTTGTAGATGTGTGGGTTGATTGGTGAATATTCCCGACACAACAATCTCATCACCAGCTCTGGATTTGTTTCAAAAAGATCCTTCCCCAAAACAAGGATTTTCTTGATGATAACAAAGACCGTGGTCGTCCTAGGACTGCAGTTTGGCAGGTGTACACTCTGCCCCCTGCCAAAAGGCTGGGATGTGATTACCAAATGCTGCTCTTCTTGACGTAAAAAGAAGCCAGTGGTCTCACTTGGTACTTCCAACGATACAAAAGTCCCGAGAAATTCCAGCCAAGCGATGCGGGCGGCCTGCGCAGGGCAAGGCATTCTACTTCAAAACTAAACATTCCGTGCACTCAACTGATTGAGACCCAACAACTTGCTTCTCTTCGTCAATTGATTAAACCGCCATGGCTCCGTTCTCAACGCGATCACGCAAACGGTTCGGTCGTGACTCCTCCCCGGCCCCACCTGTGCTTACCTTGGCGGAGAAGAGCTTCGCGCCGAAAAACGGCCACTTTCTGGCGACGGTCAGGTAGATGCGCACGCAGTCCTTGGTGGAGCGACCGCGCAGCCCCGCCCACTTCTCCGCGACGCGCTGCTCCAACAACCTGAGTCAAATACGGCGCCTCACAGTTCTCAAGAAACAAGTGCGAGGTTATCCTCCATTGCTTTCAGCAGAATGAGAATGTTTTCTTTCCAAAATGAACTCGTACTCACCTCATCTCAGCGGAGTTGTGGTCCTTGTAGCGTTTGGGGAAGAATCGCTCCATGATGGCCGGAAGCTGCATTTGCGAGTGCGGCGGCGTGAGACGTCCCGACATGAGCATGCTCACCTCGTGCGCGTCCCGATAATTCCCGTACTCGATCTGTACAGATCACAGCAAGACGTCGTCAAAATACTCTGTTGGACACTGAGGCAGCAGCAAGCACAACAACGCAAAACTTACGCAGGACTTCACTTCGAACCCGCTGCAGACACTGCACCCTGAAACCCCCCGAAAGATAGATCGGAGACTTGACGGCCGAGGCCTCACTCACCTGCGCCATGAGCGCCGCGAGCTCGAGCGCGAGGTCCTTGTTGAGCGGGAAGCGGCCGTTGACGACGTCCTCATTGACCTGGTGCGTGAGCAGCAGACGCTCCTTGTCCGTCTCGGTGCGCGCCAGGCTGCGCAGGTACAGCCGGTTCTTGTAGGTCAGTTTGACGGTGCGCGACGAGTCGGGGCGGCCGCGCCCGGAGTGCAGCTGCAGAAACGCCTGCTCCCACTTGGAGATCACGTCGCACAGCTGAAACGAGCAGGCAAGCCTCAAGATGAGGCAGTGGACGGTGGATGATGGTCACAAAATGAAAGCTGAAAGACAAACCAGATCAAATGTGTGCCACCATAGTCATCCTGGGTTGTTCAGATTCTCAGATGACAAAATACGACAGCATTTTCGTCTGAGAAACCTGAGAGTTCCAGAATCTCAGTGAGTTTTGGGTCTCTTGCATTCTCAGGTGAGGATCTGGAGAATTCTCGCAACAGACAAGCATCAATAAAATTCTCTTTTTTCGCTCGATGGCCCGACCTTGAGGTGAGACTTGAGGCAGTGCTCGAGCTCCTGACCAGCCGGGTCGTCTGTGAAGAGGCAGAAGCCGGACAAGGCGCAGTCACGCATGTGGATTGTCTTGTTGAGCGTCGACACGAATTCCTGCACCGTCGTCGACCCGTCAAAACTCACCACCTGCAACGAAACGCGAAATGCGCATTTTTCTGACTCACGAATTCCACAGCTTTCTTTGCACACCCATTTCCAATTCAAACCAGCCTTTTGCGCTTCCCATTCTTCCACCTCCACCCATCCCTCTGAAGAAGATTGAAAACAGCACTCAGCCTCAGTGAAGCGTGCAGGTACCTGGTAAGTGCCGTTGAGGAAGTGGACGGGGATGCTGATGGGCTGTGAGTGGTGGTACGGGTTGCGCAGCAGGATCGACAGCACCTCCATACGCGACGGTCGCGTCTCGCGGCTCCCGTTCTGCAGCGTCCGATCCAACGCGCGCTGACAGAAGACGGCCAGCTTCCCGTGGTCAGTGCTGCAGAGAAACGACGAAACCCACATTTGTTTGTCAGACAACCTCTTGAACTCATCAAATGCGTCAAAACTGCGGAAATGCGACAAGTTCACTTGGGGAGCTGCAGTGAGCTCAGCCGCTCACCGTGGATCAGCGTTTCTCTGCAGATGCGCCTTGAGGTACCAGAGGATGCTCTGTTTGGGGATGAAGAGGGAGAGGCACATGGCGAGCAGCTGCCAGCCCTGCACGAACACGGAGTTGTTCGGGTTTTGCTTGGAGTCAGACAGATCCATGAGCGAGTTCGTCGGAGACGTTGGACTGGCATCGCAGGCGAACCACTGACTACCGCACAGCAACAGATTCTGAAACAAGGCACGAATATTTGAGAAAATGTCATCCTTCTGTTCCCTGGACAAGAACGTGGATGACACTGGGGGACACATGAGAGGTACCTGGACGCCGGACTTGTGCTGCGGCGGATGCCTGGACGTCTGCTTGATGAGTTGACAGTAAATCTCATTCTGCAGCTCGCTGTGCTGCAGACACACTTCGAGGATGTTCTGCGCGAGCGACACGTGGTAGTCGATTTGCGGTGAGTCGATGGCCAGGTTCATGAACATGTGGCACGAGCGGAAGAGGTCGACAGCGCGCTGGTGCAGGTCCTCGGACGGCAGCGACGTCAGCGGCTTGTTGAGCGGCTCCTTGGTGTGTAGCAACAGTGGGTGCTTCCAGAACACCGACGCTGCAACAAAGGGGTGAACAACTGCGTTCACAGCCACTAGAAAACCATTTCAAACGAGTGGGCAAAAGAGTGCAAGAAAGTGTCGGTGGCGCACCTGGATCGCCAGTGACCTCCATCAGTTTGGAAATGAGCTGCTCGTACTCCGTCCCGACTTTACCCGCTCCACCTCCCGCAGCAACCGTCAAGTGATACATCCAACTGTCCTACAAGAACAAATCACGAAAATAGATGACAGATGTCGTCATTTCACATGCTAATCACAAACACACAGGAAATTCTGATGCCAAGCACACACAAGTCAACAGGCAAAACGAACCTTTTCATGCTTGGCAAAACGAACCTTTTCATGCTTGGTGGGCAGCATGAGGTAGGTGGGGCTCTGGTTGGAGGGGAGGATGCCGAGCGTGTAGTCGGGGATGGACGTGTCGTCCGAGTCCGTCTCCGAGTCGCACGATCGGTCCACCTCCTCGATCTTCGCGTCCCGCAAGTGAACCTGCAGGACAAAGGTTCGGTGCAGCCGCTGTGACATTCATGGCGAAAAGGGCAATTTCCCAAAATATTCACTGGGCTCACCTGTCCAAGTGGAGTCTTGTCATTCGGGCTCTTGTAGTACATGAAGAATTTCCCCATCAAAACGCACCAGCAGCGACGACTCCGCCCGTGCTTCGTCTGTCATCAACAAATTGTGAAAGTTGTGTCGCATGAGGACAACCCTTTCTTCGCACAGATTCTTGTCAGTGAATTGCGATTTATCTCGTCTCTCTCACCTTGATGATCCAGCCCTTCATCACCTCCTTCGCCCTCGACTGTCCGAGGATCCTGTCGGCCGCCTGCTTCTTGAGAACGTTCTGCAGCACTCGTATCCAGAGATCCATGTCCTCTTTGGTGTCGGCCGTCAGATAGTACGTTCGCTTCGACGTCGCCAACTGAAGATGTCAACACATGATTTGAAGCACAAGCAGGAAACTTTGCAATGCGCAAATTATCCAATTCGAAACAGATTTCCACGTGCGTTAAACGTCGGTGTTACCTCAAAAGTCAAAGCGCCCTCTGTCTTGGTGATTCGTGTTTGACCGTCAAGTGTTATGTAACCCTGTGGTTTCCGCACAACGTCATTCTGAAATCAAATTTCATGTCCACAATGGAATCCCACTGTGCCTCTGAAATTGCTGAAAGCAAACAACGAGAAAAGCAACGATGCTCGAGATACACACCGGAGTTTTGTAATACAGCAGTTCGAAGTTTTTGAGGACGAACCACCTTCGTTTCCAATTCTTCACTTTGCCACCCAACTTTGTCAAGTATCCACACCTTTCCAAACTGTCCTGAAAACAGCAAAAAACAACTGCCTCAGGTTTGCTGACAAGGAACAACAAACAAGTCGACATCTTCCACTGTTTTGCACAAAATGAATGGTAAAGCGAGTCAGTCAGGCGCTGTGCCCTGTACGCGAGCACAGAGCTCAGCGGCGGCGCCATACCTTGTGAAAGTTCTCAGCAGTGTACTTGAGCAGCTTGTGCTCGGGCTCCGAGTTGTCGCTCGAGTCGGACGTGTTGATGGAGATCTCGTCGGGCGGCACCGCGTAGTCGCTCGACGTCTCCGAGCTCAGCGACTGACTAGAAACCGCTGCAAGGCGAGGACAATACTGTCAGTGTGACACAAACTTTGGAATGAAGGATCCAGTCCTCAGTGCGATTGCAAGACAGACCACACAAAACAGAACTTCGGGGAACCCATCTTTTTCACCCAGCCACGAATTGAGATCCTGACGAGGTTCTTGGAATGGCGATGTGAGCTCTTCCTACCTCTCTTGGTGGCGCCGGAGCTCGACTGGTTGGACTGTTTGCGCGCGCCGGCGCTGCTCGTCGTCTTGGCGTCGCTCGGCGCCATCGACACGGCCTCGCTCTCACTCTCGGTGGACGTGGTCGCCATGACGACGCCCGTATCCTCGTTGTCAGACGAGTCGGATGACGAGTCGTGCGTGAAGGGCGTGCTGCGGATCTGCGCCGCGCGCTGCAACGCACAGGAGATCGGTGAGACTTCTCAGTCAATGCACATGTGCAGTCACACAACGTAGTCCGTGGTTGGTCACAAGAAAAGACACCAAAATTTGAGCCTGAAATTTTAGCGAATGGGAAACACGTAATGTTTTGCTGACAAAAGCAAATCTTGTCTCGTCTCTCGCTCCATCTCAGCGGCTCAATGCAGCTCAATTTTGTGTCAACATGTGAACCAGCTGGACTTCGTTCGTTCGTGCTTGGAGAAACATTATCGTTTCACTTGCATTTATATTTCCAGCACAAATTGCTCGATAATTTCAGAAAACAGCCCAAGTCCATTCTGTGAAGGAAACAGTTAAACACCCAATTTTCCAGAAAGATAGCGCACTGATCCGACAGGTACGTACCCCCTTGAGCGTGGTGTAGACAGGTACAGTGAGATCCTCATACATCTGATCAGTGTACAAACCGTCCGTCACCGGGAAACAAGACTCTGCAAGAAGGAAAGCATTCCTGCACACGGATCCATTTCCTGCTAATCTGTGCGTTTGGCCACAGTCTGGTGGATGAGTGAAGAACGAACTCCAGGAGAAGAAGCGAGTTCACTCACCTCTGTTGGCAGCGGGATCAGGCAGCCTCAGTCCAGCGCTGGCCACTGCGTAAATACGGTTCTCCTGCAAAGAGATTTACGAAATACGTGACAACAGCAGGGTTGGACATCTGTTTCCTCCTCATGCCCCCATAACATTGCTCAGACTAAGCCTGCGTGCTCATCTCTTTCTGCAGGCAGGGGGGACAGACAAGCTTGTTTTCCCAGTGTCCTGTAACTGTGCGAGTGCATCGGGGCCTTGGTAGATACGAGCGTGGATTACATCTCAATATCATTTCAGGCTTTGCTTTGAAACCCTTTCCTTGTATGCAGAAGGCCTCCGTGTATTACATTTTGTACGGGTTTTGCAATCCTGCAGTTCCTTCTCATGTGTGCCTCTCAGAAGCTTGTTTTGATACAGATAATAAGCTTTCTGCAGACAGCTCTATTGATTGCGTACGGTACACATGATGAATGTCATGTCGAAAACCTTGTTACCGGCCTCGCTATGTATCTGACATTGGAAGCGTCAGCATCCGCTACACTGAACTCGTGCACGGCGGAAGAACATGTGTCAATAAAATCAATTTCCCATTTCACCTTGCACTCCCTCCAGATCATCTGGATTTATGGACGTGTCAATAGCTCGAGACCAACAGCTCCGTTGTATTCTCAAAACTGTTCCATTGTGCAACGCAATGCAAAAGCTTCTCACTGGCTTGTACCAAAACCTCAGTTGCGTCTTTTGTAAAACGCTTCGTGTTTTCTTTGCAACACTCCAAACATTTTGGCGACATGCACAAATGTTTTCAGATCAATTTCTGCGGAGTTTGCAGCCACGCAATTCGTTGTATCAATGCGGCGGTGCAGCTGAAATTCCGACACCCAGGATACAGACCCAATCACCGACTCCATTAGTCCGGGATTGGAGGTGCTGGATGCAATAATTAAATTCACTGTTAATTAAAGTGCTTAGCAGGCGACAGCCTCCCCGCACATTCTGCCTGTGATTACCGGAGTTAGGAAGCCGCAGGCTCACGATCCACTGATTTAGTGGGCAACATGCGACGGCGAAAACGCTGCGTGAGACATGTTAGTGAACACAGGAGTCCCAGCGCATGAGACACAAACACAACACACGCCGCCACCAAACAAACAAGCGCACCTACGGGCGCGGACACGTGCCATACCCACGGCTTTTGCAAATAAATCCAAGAAGCGAACCAAACTGGTCATGTTGAACTTCAGTAACTTACGGTTCTCAGATTCTACATCAGGCCTCACTGGTCTGAACAGGTCATTTGATCTCAATCTTGCGAATGACGCCGAGATTGAAATGAACTTACCCAGGAAGGCAGGCGCCTCATGGGCGGCGTGGGCGGCTTGATGCGGCCGAGACCCTGGAGCCGCGGCGGCCGCGCCACCTCCGCCTTGACCTGCTCGTGCGGGATCGTCGCCGTGTCGTCCCTCGTACCCGCGTAGATCCGTACCGACGGCTTCTGGTAGTCCTCGATCTGCAGCTTGTTGTCCTTCTTACGTCGAGGCATGGTGGCCAGGGCGTAGGCTGAGTCGGTGTTGGCCTGGTACTCGGTGGGTGGGTAAGCGTAGGCGCCGCTCGAGGTATGCGAGTGAGACGGCGAGCTGGGAGGCGCCTGCGGGAACACCACGGGTATGGTAGCGTAGGGGCCCTCGGCGGAAGTGGTGGGCATGTTGTAGTTGAACCGTGGGTGTTGGTGCAGTGGGCTCAGATGCGGGATGGCGTGCGGGCTCGGGGAGGGCGCCGACTGCGGGGAGTGACTAGGTTCGCGTTGAGGCTGCGGCGAGAGCGGCTGCGGCTGCGGCGCGGCCGGCGGCGACTGACACGTCCGCGGCTTCAGCAGCGGCGGACTCTTGAGAGGCTGCAGCAAGAGCGGCGACTTGCATCCTCTCGAGTTCACCCCGTTCTGGTGTGGCAGTGCGTATAAACCCTGTACTCCCTGAGTGTGTTGCTGTTGTTGCTGCCGTCGCGGCTGCAACAACGGCGAGTTCGGCTGCCTGTCCAACATCTCCTCGCTCCCATTCGTGGAACTGATCATGGAACTGGTCATCTGTGGATTGGGAAAAATTTTCCGCTCGATTCGCACTTGAGGGGGACCCGCCCTTCGCTTGGGTCCGTACTTGCTCTGGTGATTGTCGTCGATCTCCTGGTACAGCGGCTCAAAGTCATCATCGTCACTGACATCCGCCATGTTGTCGGCGACAGGGTCCTCGATTTCTGGAGAGGACGACTCCATAGCGATTTCGCGCGGAGACTTCTTGCCCGAGTCGGGGGCGGCGACGGCAGCGGCGGTCGGGTCGGCACGATCGCGCTCGCGGCGGAATGTCTCGAGAATGGACGAGGACGGGCGCTCTGGGATCTCCGGCGGAGAAATGTTGTCGCATGAGTCCGGGGGCGAGTCGCTGTCCTGAAAAACAAGTTCGGGAAGTTTTCCTTCACTCAATTGAAAAGGGCATCTGATTTCTGAAGATTTGTCTTTCCTTGAAAACAGTTTCGTCAGAAACAACATGAAGATTTCCACACAACCGTGACTGCTCAGCAGGCCGCACCTGGACGCTCCTCATGTGGATCTGGCGCGCGGTGGACGTGGGCAGCGAGTGGAGCCGAGCCCGCAGTGTCTCCACCTGATCCCGCAGCGTGTCCGCCTCCACGCGGTACTGGTCGTTCTGCAGCTCCAGCTGAAATTGTACACAAAGAACCTTGTCATCCGTGTCGCTGGTCAGCAGCACAGTCCGCCGTGTGATGTTGAGTGTGTTGGAAGAAAGCCACTCCACGAACGCAACTTTTGTGTCACACCATAAATGGGAAGAAACCAAAATGTCTTCGTTCTCTCTTTTTCAGAATCGAATCCCCAGAAAAACGAAAGGTCTCGGATTATCGAAGGAAAAAGGTTGATTTCTGAAGAAAGATATTGCTTTCGCGCCTCAAAAATTGCTCTGGACGAGAGTTTATCAGGTCTTGCCATACTTTTTTGCTCTCTTGGAAAATTCTGGTGGAAGGAGAATTGGAAAATATCTTTGTAGAGCTGTGTTTGCCGACTCAAGTTTCAACTCGTGTTTGACGAAATAGCCTTTCGCCTGGGGAGACATGAGTGCATAACGACGCAGGAAGCACTCAGCGCTGCTGTGCAGCTTTCCCGAGCTCCAACTGCGCAGGAAATAAAACTGACGAACGCAATTAGGGTTTTCATGGCGCACAATGCGCCTGATGGTGACATTCAATTTGTGCGCGACGCCTCCGTCGTCTCGCTCACAATCACCGCCCAACATCCGTCAAGATTTACGTCGTTCTATCTCGGGCACATTCATCCCTCTTCTGACGCACATCCCCACGCGACGAAAATTTCCATTCACTCTAACGTGGTCAACAGAGATACTCACATCTTTTATTTTCTTGGTCACCCAGTCCTTGATTTTCAATGACTTTTCTTCCAGCAGCTTCGCCTCCTGAATCCTGAGCTGTTTCTGTCAAATATAGAACAAATGTCTCTCGTGAGGTATCGGAAAAGAGTAATCGAACATCAAAGACAAAGGTACGGCACTTTCTCTAAAGCACACGTGTTGTCAAAACATCTTTGACACAAAGCAAACAAGGTGATGAAGCAAGGGCACGTCAGCGAGAAAGAATTGGCCAAATCTGTTCGTAAGCGCATTGCCCTCGCCTCCCAAAGCAGCCCAATTATCTGCGGCAACACGCTGCAGAGCGATGGCTTCGGGTCAAATGGGATCGCGGCTCCGCTCATCTGGAGACTCCAAACCCTCTACGACGTGACAGAAAGAAGGTAATGCGGGCGACAACAACGCACCAGAGTTTAGACCAACGATATTGGTTCAGACACAGTGTTATCTCTACAGACAGGTGGTTGGAGGAGTGTAAGAGAGCACACAGAACCGTGACGCACTGAAAGGGACAGTCCTGCTACGACCGGCATCGTTTCCCCCACCCGAGCCAAGCTTCTTTCAAGGTTTCTCGCGGGCCTTTTTTGGTAACAAAGGCAGGAACCGTGCGCACGCATTCACGGGCATTGCCACACTGGACGAGGAGCACCTGTTTGGGAAGCAACACGCAAAGGACGTGGACAACAGAAGCATCTGCTTCCAAACTTTTATTGGCCGAGTGGTCAGCGGGCAGCAAAATCATTCGTTGGAACCAGTACTCGGGTCTTTTGTGATTTATACGCCATGGACCCTGGTCAAGCTGAACGACCTTGTGTCAAATCAAACCGCCACGCAGCAGGCTATCAGAGGCCAGGCGTTGTCAGACATTTGTGAGCGGACACTGGAAACAACGCATTCTTTTTTGCAAACAAACGCACCGATGCCCCTCATTCTGCAGGACCATAGCTTTCTGAACATATTTCTCTTCGCGAGTATGTGATGGCCCTTAAAAGGGCCGTTGTTTTATGTGTTGAGGTTGTCCACTGGACGAAGTGTTTACTTCTTCGCAGGCTTCTTGGCGGCCTTCTTCGCTGGCTTCTTGGCTGCCTTCTTGGGAGACTTCGCCTTCTTGGGCTTGGCGGCCTTCGGCTTCTTCGGTGTCTTGGCCTTCTTGGGCTTGGCTGCCTTCGGCTTCTTGGGAGTCTTTGCCTTCTTCGCCTTCTTGGGTTTCTTCGCCTTGGGCTTCTTCGGCTTCTTTGCCTTCTTCACCTTCTCCTTCTTGTCTCCGATGCGGAAGGATCCAGAGGCTCCAGCTCCCTTGACCTGTTTCAGCTTTCCGTCGGCGACGGCCTTCTTCAGGTAGCGGCGGATGAACGGGGCCAGCTTTGCCACGTCGCACTTGTAGTTGGCGGTGATGTATTTCTTGATGGCAGCGAGGGACGATCCCTTGCGGTCCTTCAGGTTCTTGATGGCGGCGTTGACCATGGAAGCGACGGGCGGGTGCGCCGACGGCTTCTTGGGCTTCTTCGCCTTGGTCGCCTTCTTCTTGGCCGGAGCGGGAGCAGCGTCAGACATTCTGGCAGATTGCAGGTTGAACTTCTCAGTAGAACGAGTCCAGCTGGAGTGATGCGCACTACTCAAACGGCCCGTTAGTTATTCATGGAGCGCGGACTCAAGCGGAACCCACACCCACGCGTGGCCCACCACCACCGCTTTCTCCCTGCGCTTGAACAAAATTGTGCCCAACCTTCAGTGTTTGCGCGTTCAAAAAGATAAGAAATCGCCATGGAACGTTTGGCAAACTTTGGCTGGAGTTGAAGAACAGTATTATCTTTCTATTAATCCATTTCGATGAAGTTTCTTTGATTTTGCAACGTATTAGAACTGTTTTTCTACAAAAAGGTTTGCAAAAATGCAAGAACATATCACTTTTTTGTTTGAAAACAGCTACATTTCGTCCATATCATTCCGGAACAAATGCACTCAGGAAAAATTCATGTTCTTGTCTTTCGTTTCATGTACGATACGCACATGTACCTTGAAGAGAATTGCTTCAAAAACTAATTTATAAATTGAAGGTTGAGCACAGTTTCTGGGTTCAGCGGCACTGCCGCGCGCAGAGCGAGCCGCCTTTGTTTGTGCGCGTCCCCAATCTTGGCCCCAGCAGCCTCTCAGGCACAAATCGGTGTCGCTTTTTCACACACAGCCTCATATCTGATCATCTTGCAGTACTTACACAGGTGAGAAAACAGTTCAGCGTCACCACAAAATCCAATTTCTGTGTGTCAAGTGCGGTAAACAGAGGAAATTGGCTCTTGAGTAACAAAACAATCGATCGATATCAACCCGTGATGATCTGTTGCAAATGACTGTTTGATTGATTCTTTGGCGCAGTGATTTGCTCGAGGCCAAAGACATTTGTATGTAAATTTTTGTGCCCGGGGATCTCTGATGGTGTCCGCAGACAATCTTGCCCATCGCGCAGGGTCCGCGCGTCTCATTCACGCGCGGCTTGCGGTCATCACACGTACACGGCTCCGTGGTGCACGCACACTTTCCCTCAACATTCGGTCTTTTCGTCCTGCATGGTCGTTCGGCAAAAACATGTGTCCACAGACAGTCCGTTCTTTCGCTGTTGTCTTCAAACGAACTGTTTCACTTTCCAGTCAGCCATCCATTTGCGATAGACAGTTGTCAATTACGGGAATTCAAAGCACAAATCTTGAAAATGCCAAGGGGAAAGCAAAGATTTCGTTGTCCCTTGTTTTGCCACCGAATGCCAGACAACACAGCTGAGTACAGAGAAGAACTTATCCGACCCTTACGCCACGGTTGATCATTTTCTCTTTGGAAGAGGACAAAACTGCTCACCCGAACAACGATTTCAAAATGTGCACACATGCATGTGTCAACTTTCAAAACACTGAGGTCGTGTTTTTGAAAAGTTTCCGAGAGCCGGACGCAGCATTCTAGAACATAAAATACTCGTCGCACTGCGATTTACAAAGCCACTGGACATTGGGGCACATCAAACAGTCACTTTCAAAGCGATCGTCCATGTATTCTCACGACAAACTGCCACCTTAACGAGACAGCTTAAAAGCTGCAACGGCACAGAAAGCGTCGAGAGGAGCATGTCTAATGAGGCGTCGTACCTGTTCCTCTATCTGCGCCGTGAGCGCCACGATGTTCTTGTCCTTGTCGCGGCTCTCCGACTCGGTCAGGCTCAGTTTGCGCTCGAGCTCGAGCTGCGATGGAAGGACGTGCGCCACCTTGAGGATCTCCTCCAGCTCCACGTTCTGCAACGAAACACAAGACGTTCACGAGAAGCACGACTTCACGTTCACGAACCACGAAAATGACATCGAGCAAGAGGGCGACCACGCACACTGAGAAGAGCACTCGCGGAATTGGACGACAGGACTGTGCTGCAGCTGGAGAAGCATAAAGGACGAACAGAAGTGCAAAGCAGTTGCGACTCAGCGACAATGCCAAAGGAATTCGATTCTCGAACCTTGAGACCAAAGAATGGGGGACAACTGAGCAAGAACAAGCTCAGCGTCACGACGCAATCTGTGCATTCGCAAAAAGCCCCAAAGCAACATGAATTCGGCTGGTTCCCAGAGAAAAGCCGACAGAAAGGAACATTCCGCGGATCTTCGGGAAACTGAAAGGCCTTCAGAACGCAGCGGTGGGTAAAGTGACAGATAATGTGGTGTTTTATCCATCTGGGATGGTGCACGCACAAGGGTCTGCTCAACGTCTGACGAGCTCATGAGCAGCGGCAATGTCTGATCATCCGTATCGTTTTCCCAGGCCCAGGAAAGCATTACAGCAATTTCTAATCTTCTGCTTTCTGAAATCAAAGGATGTTTATCTCAATGTAATGTGCTCCTAGCAATGCCAGATATTTCCGCTTCGAGCCGGAACTACGATCGAGAATCTGCCCTTTTCTTCCCCACAGCAACACTCGTACGCTCGCAACGCGGCGTCATAGAGATCGGCTGTTAGCTCACACAGAAATGTGCGATCGCTGCAAATGACAAAGACAGCTTGGACAAGAACACCTATCAGTGTGGAGACGCGCCGAGTTCCTGTGTCTACAGACTCTGGATAAACAGCAGTTCTACAACCACGAACCGAGGGCTCAGAAGGAGTCAGGATCAGACAGGCTCGGACCAACTCTCCACCAAACCGGCTTGGGAACAACAAAATTCTGAACACACACACGCGCACACACACAAACCAGGCTGCCAATCAAATGAAAGACAAGCTTGAATTGGGGTCTCTCTTCACTGCAATCAGGTTGGACACGACTTGTTTTCGGGCAGTCTGTGTCGAGGAAGGCGTCCCAGCTCACATTTGCGACGCACGTTTCCCTCTGCATGAGGGCGGAGCCCAGCTCGTGCGTGAGGCGCGAACGTGGAAAAGCGTCCCCAAAAATGGTCTTCACAGTGCAAGCGCTCTGCCTTGCACTTTATCTGACTCGACCTCTTCACAAATAGGTTTCCGTGGAAAACAGTTTTGGTGCAAGCTAAATACACAACATATTCAGTAACAACCGAGTATTCTTGTCTGTTTCGCACTTTGAAGGCATGGCTGGCGCATTTGCTTCTCAGTTCACTTCTGCAACTGGTGCGTCCACAGCAGTTGGACACTGCGATTGTGAAGAAAACTTTCTGACAAATTCTTGACATCAAGGCGCCTTAGACTTGTGTGTGACATCAGTACGTAAGTGATGCTGTCTTCACCGAAGAGAAACCAAGGAGAAACTCGAAACATGAATCGAAAGTTGGCCTTGTTTGTGCAAGCACAGGAAATTTGAAGGCATCAGCTTTGTTCCAAAGTGCTTCTTGATCACATCTCAGAGCAAAGTTTTCCATTCCAAGGACAGCACCGCTCTCTCCAACCAAATACAAGGACGTGTGACAAGAAACTGTTTTTATGCCACGAGAGGGACTGTGAACCCGCCGAATCGCGCCATCACGTTCTCCCCTCTTCCCCCCAATTTCCAAATTTCAAATCATTCTGACACAGTGGCTTGCCATGATTTACTTGCAAAGAACCCTCTTGTTGTCTGTCCAAAGGCAGTGTGATCAAACCTGTGACAGAATGTGACACATTCAAGTTTATCAAGGAACAACCCCCAGTCCCTGTTTTCAGAAGTTGCAGCCATCAATGTTTCATTCAAGATTGGCATCCACCATTGCTGTGGATGGGTCACAAAACAGAAAGTGATTCCAGACAACCTGTCTGGCTCCAGACAGCTGGACAAGCAAACCCATCTGGATATAGGGTACATGCGTTACCCATCTGGACAAGTTGAGCATGAAGCCTGTCGTTTGGCGAGAAACCTGGCTCTTTGGATGAGTTTGATATCCTCCTTACCTGCAGGATCACCACACCACCCCAGAAGAAAATTGTGGTGGTGAACAGTGAAAAGATATCAGTCAGAAAAAGAAAGCCACCCACGTCAGATGGACGGACTGAGTGGTGCAGTAAACCCTGTCTGAGCACCCCGGCAGGGGAATGTACACTCTGCAGTGGTCAGAAAATGACATTTTCCCGAACACAAAATTCGAAATTGTGAAATTGTTCTCTTGTGTCACCACCACCAGCAATGGCTCTGATGTGACCAGTTTGGGTATCGCTCCTCTTTCAAACAGAACGCTGAAGCTTCTGCAAAAAACATTGCCAAAGCAAATCATGCGCACTCGCGTTTGGAACACTCCGCTGCCTGGTCGCTAAATCTGAAAAAAAACCACCTCCAGCCCGTACTCGCTCAATGAAACCTTTTGGGGCAGCACTGTGTGAGACTGATCATGTTTTGACCAGAACAACTTGTACGAGTACCACATCTGTTTCTCGACTGTAATGCAAAGTCTAGTGTGTCAGACACCACCAGACACCTTTTGCGTCAAGAGAAATGTTGAAAACATTGAGGCACAAATCAGTTTGGTTCGTCGTGTCCATCCAGCCTTTCAAAGCGTGTGCTTCCTGCTTTCGATCTCCGGCCACGTCAATCTCTGGCCTCGGGGTCATTTCCTTTCACAGGTTTTCTGACACACTTCATGATAAATGTCAGGCCAACAAAACCCCCCTGAAAAATGTACAGCAATGTGTCGCTTTATGCCAAGTTGCGCTTGCATCCTCAAGCCACAGTTGAAAGATGTGAGACCAAGCCAGTGCCCAGACCCCTGTGGGCTACTGTCGAGGACTTGGAAATTGTCAGCCATTTAGGGAGCAAACGGATCACTTCCGTGCGACAGGTCACAAGTCTGACCGAAATGAACCCATCAGTCCAGCAAAATAGGCTGCCGACCATTTTTCACGCTGCCTGAAAAACGTCTGACAATTATGTTGCAATGTGTACAGGATGGCTTCAGATCACTAGATCTATCCTGTGTCACACTCAGAAAAGAGTTCTCCGTGTTTCAAGTCCACCTCGCCCAACAGAAACAGACAGAGAATCTAAACATTTATCATATGGAAGCTGAATGCATCAAAACCTCCCACCAGTTCCAGGCTGTTTTGAGGCACACGCAGTGTTGTGGCTCAGACATGTAATCAAACATTCAGGTTCAAGAAGTGGACCGCCCACCTCAAGAGATGTGTCAAGTAATTATCACGAACTGCAAACAGTTCTCCTCAGCGCAACTCGCACCCACACAATGAACAAAACTACAAATCCCCCAAAAGAAAGTCTTGCACAAAGAGAACCCGCACAAAGACAGCTTGGCTGATTCGGCTCGAAACGTACACAACCACCTGAACTGAAGGTCTGAAGACAAGCATTGTCACATTGAGCTGCATGCTCAGACATTCACAACGAAAAATTGGAGACAGCAATTTGTGACGATGGTTAATATCATTGTCAAGTTTGTTGCAACAGGCTGTGAATGAGGAGGAATTAATTGTCCGAGTAGGTACCTTTTCTTCTGCAGAATGAGCTCTCCGTTCGGCATCTTGTGTTCGCTGCTCCAGCTCTTGCATCTGCAAAAAGCAAAACATATCACGTTATTACGAAAGACAACAATTTGCCACTCCGGTGTAGAAGAAAAGGGAATCCGTAGACAGATATCCTCTTTGTCGAGGAGCAGAAGCGAGTACCGGTATAGAGATGGCAAAGCAGCAACGCAAACGAGTAATCCACGGTGGATCAGGGTTTGTCAACAGCACATGACGGACTGTCCTCGACATATTGAATTGTGTCAATGGTGGTAAAAAGACCATATTTGTGCAACCAGCATGATTTCAAAAGATCAATCATAATGGGGTGCCAGTCGGCACAGTGACGTGCGAGTCATTCTGAGCATCTCGATTCAGATTTTCACGAGACACAAAACACAACCTTGCTCACGGGTTGCTGCAGCGAAACAGGTTCAACTTCAGATTTATTTCCTCAGGACCGCTTTCGTTCCCTGATTTCTTTCAAAAATTTATTGAAGATGCCTCTGAGAGCAAGTGTTGGGCCCCAACATTTGCCAAGCCAGGGTGACTTGTTGGAAAAGCGTTCAGCTTCGTGGACTCGCGATGCAAGCTTGAAACAAGAGAAACAGCGCGCAATCTCCTCCAATTGAACTGGATGGATTCTGCTGTGTCCTGTCCTTTGACTGACACGACGATCTGGTCGCAGCGTCCCGCAAAACAACCGATTCAGTCGGAGTCAAGTCACGTTTCATCATCAAAGAAGTTAATGATTTTTATGATACTGTCGAAAACGTCGAGAAAACTCTCTCTTTCACCGTGCACCAGGAATGGGCAACACAGATCAGGCAGTTTGTGCAAAAAGTCAAGCCGGTCCATGTGCAACTTGAAGCACAGTTGGCAGACAAGGGAAGAAGTGTCGCCATTAGGTTGCGCACAAACGAAGCTTACACTCCGCTTTCGTGACAAGAATACCAACAATCCACTTGTTGAGATCTACCCACAGAAACAGGGGCCATATCTCGATCTACGTGGTTTGGTTTTTGAACTGTTTGTTTGTGCACGATGAACACAACATTCAGGCAATCTCGTACGAGTCCATTGAATTGGTTTGCAGCAGAGGAGTGTCGTTCGTTGCAAGGTGTGAAGCTGCCCAACAGAAACACACTGAGACTTGGGCATCAACACCAATGTCTGGACTGTGGTTTTGGGTTCTGTTCTTTGACAAGAGCTTTGAAGCACACCCAAAAGAAACTTTAAAGGTTCCTGTTTTTGTGTTTTGTTTGAAAAGCAAGCTTGTCTTTCTTTACCGTGGTGGGGGTGGGGGTAGAGGTTGAGAGAAAAACTTCTCATCCAGGAGCAAGGAGCTGCTCCCAAAAGCTGACAGTTCCAGCAAGTCAAAACTACGAGTCTGGTGATGTCACCCAACAACGAAAAGTTTGGATGTTACCTGCACTAAACATTTGGAAATTTGTTGTCACCCAACATCCTCTTACTGTGACTTGGGAGGGGGTCACTCAAAATCAAAAATTTGGATGTCAGGTGACCCCCACCCCTTGGGTACCAGACATTTCGTGGGTGGGTCTGGTTGTGAGCATTGCGCCTGCAAAAAAAAGAGAGAAAAGAGAACACACGGGGGGGGCCCCCCCCCCCCCCCCCCCCCACCCAACAACCACCACCCCAAAACCCAAACAACCCCACGCGCGGAAAAGCCGGCGCCCACCAAAAAAAAAAAAAAAAATCGAAAGCGGGTCTAACCCTAGACCCACTTTTCAGCCAAAGTGGGTCTAACTGGGGGGGGGGGGGGGGTTGGACCAAGTTGGGACAAAACACCCCAGGACCCGCACAAAACACTGTAAAAAAGATTTCTA
>JAAUXT010086262.1_pt1 | contig 50494 bp, 55 predicted proteins | sample 7278171 | NCBI WGS metagenome assembly JAAUXT01 (sample SAMN14350112, study PRJNA611818) | marine sediment metagenome | isolation source: surface marine sediment (1.8m) | place: French Polynesia: Moorea | collected 2018-08
CAAAGCCATTTTTTACATTTTTAAGAAAATTATTCACACATGCAAATTTAAAGTTTTTCTTAATCAAAACCTGGGAAATTACTCTTAAAATTACTTTCTCCAAATATATTTTTCTGAATAATAGTAAGAATTCTTGTTCCAAAAGTTATAAATACTACCCTTTGAGCAATTTTTTGGTGAATTTCCTTTTTTTTTTTAACTCAATTTTAATGCTCCTTAAACTCATTCCACTCTTTTATGATACTTTGAAAAACTTGCTCATTTCTACTCTTTACTTTGATATAAAAAGTCAAATCCTCATGTATGAGACCACCCCCCAATTTTGGCATTAAGAAAAAATTTTGAGCATCAAAAGGGTGTCTTATACACTGGATTTTATGGTATATGAAACGCAAAAAATTGTTTGCATTCTGCGTTTGCGGCAGTGTTGATGCACGGGAAAATGCTGCGGCAAAACAAAAAATCTTTGCCGCAAAATGCATAACGCAAAACGCGTGCCGCATAAAAAAGCTCTATATGAAGCCACCTTCAGTCAACTTTCGCGGAAGGGGCAATTTTCGGCGAAGAAAGTCCTTTTCCAGGCAAAATTTGTCAGCAACGCATTTCCACTTGGCAGGGCCGGAATGTGATCCTGGAGCAGAGCTGGGGCAGCCCCAAGATCACGAAGGACGGCGTCACTGTGGCAAAAGCGATCGACCTGAAGGACAAACTGCACAATGTTGGAGCCAAACTCGTCCAGGTGATCTGCACCATCAACACGTGAACTTGAGAAAACTGAACGACTTGTGGAGAAGGCTGTGATGATACTTCATTGTCAGTTCTGCTTATGAGAGACATGATTCCAACTCCACAGCGCACTGAGCCTTCAAACTTGCTCAACACCTGACGTCATATTGTCGGCTCGCCGTCGCATTCGAAGTGTTGGATTGCAACACATTATTTCACGCGCCGATCTGCAATTTCACCGCAGGACGTGGCCAACAACACGAACGAGGAGGCTGGAGACGGCACCACGGCCGCCACCATCCTCGCGCGAGCCATCGCCAAGGAAGGCTTCGAGAAGATCAGCAAGGGCGCCAACCCCATCGAGATCAGGAAAGGTGAGGTCGCTTTCGTTTGGTTGCATTGACGACCCTTGATGTTCCAAGTACCGGTACTCGCATCAGCTGGTTCTTCCAGTGTAGATGTAAACCGACCAAGACGCGTCATTCTCTCCGTCGCAGCCGCTGTGGCCGCCACGGGTACAGTGATGCAAAATGAATCACTGCGAACTTGTGTTTGAGACACGGGTGCGTGTACTCGTGGCTCATCATGTGTTCGTGGTGGACATTGCCCATCGGGTGGTGTTGTGGTGCAAAATTGCTGTGTCGAGGCCATAACTAATTCTGCGTTGAGTGCAAGTTCCAGCGTGGAATGTTTTCAGGCGTGATGACGGCTGTGGACGCGGTGGTGGAGCACCTCAAGGCGATGTCGAAGCAGGTGACGACGCCCGAGGAAATCGCACAGGTGAGATCCAGAGCAAGACAGCCGTCCCTTTTCGGCAAATGGAATAGTTTGCAAGAATTCGAAGGACACGTTCAGGTTTTGGAACCAGCGAAATTTGACTGTTTCTCTCAGGTGGCCACGATCTCTGCGAACGGAGACCAAGCGATCGGCGACATCATCAGCAACGCGATGAAGCGCGTCGGAAAGGATGGTACGATCACGGTCAAGGACGGAAAGACGCTGCGCGACGAGCTCAAGGTGATCGAGGGCATGAAGTTCGACCGCGGCTACATCAGCCCCTACTTCATCAACACCGCCAAAGGTGCGATCTTGTGCGCTTCAGCCGAAGTGTAGGTGCAAGATAATCTTGTAGATTTGTGTAACCAGTTCGCAAGAACACCCGCGACACCAACATTGACACCTTCTCCTCGCCTTTGGGTTGAGTTGGGGCTGTCTGCTGTGGTCCAGGAGCTGAATGTCTCGCAATGGGACTTGAAGTGTGATCCACAACCACAATGTTGGAGAATAAGACTGCTCGCAGGTGGGTCTTTGGACCTGGTGAGTGGCGCCTTGTATATTCCATAACTTTCCTGTAGTTACTATGTGACCATGATCAGGGAGACAAACCATACGAGGCACAGCCGTTATTTTATCATGTTTTGATGAAGGACGAAAACCAAGCGCGAGAAAGGCATAGATTGCAGGCAAACCGAAACCCAAGATTCACAAGTGCAGGTTTTCCCTCCGTGGTCTGTGTTTTGTGTGTGTGTGTGTGACGCAAAGGTGGCGTGAAACGCTCTCTTGTCCAACGGAGCGACTGATTGTTTCAGTGTTTGCTTGCTCGTCCCGATCACTGAAGAATTCTCTTGCTTCCCTGAAGAGTGTTGAACACTTGTTTGTTGTCAACGTGGTGCAGGCGCAAAGGTGGAGTACCAGGACGCGCTGCTGCTGTTCAGTGAAAAGAAGGTGTCGAGCGTGCAGTCCATCATCCCCGCGCTGGAGCTCGCCAACGCGCAGCGCAAACCGCTCATCATCGTCGCCGAGGACGTGGACGGCGAGGCCCTCAGTACTCTCGTACTCAACAGGTGAGTACTCGCGTGAAATTCAGTTTCAAACCAATGATTGAAAATGAGGTCGCTCCAGGCCACTGCAACCAATCACTGACAACAGGTCGGAAAAGACCGAAAACACCATTGACTTGATTCTGACGAATCAAAGCCGCGGACAGGTCATCTGCGGACCATCTGGACTGGGTTGCACGATGTTGAGTTGGGTCTGTCTCTGTTGTGGCAGGTTCCATATTGATTTGTGCGACAGTGACGTCTCGGTCACTTCCACGGTGTAGCTCTCCAAGAGTCACAGTGGCATTCAGCCGAGATACAGACAAGGTCAAGCGACTGCAAACGAAGGTTCAGAAATTGCAGCACCTCAATCGCTTATTGTCGGTCACATGTTTCCTGCAGGCTGAAGGTGGGGCTGCAGGTGGTCGCCGTCAAGGCTCCAGGATTCGGAGACAACCGCAAGAACACCCTGCGTGACATGGCTGTCGCCACCGGCGGAATCGTGAGTGCACGAACCTGTCAATTTCTGCAGACCCCAAAAGTCTGTGGTGGGTGTTTGCTTCCATCGCATACATTTGGAGGTTTCACCGGAGGCATTTTTCTTTCAGGTTTTCGGAGACGAAGCTGCGTTGTACAACATGGAGGACGTGCAGCTGCAGGACCTGGGGCAGGTTGGCGAGGTGGTCATCACCAAGGACGACACGCTCTTCATGAAGGTGCGCTACTAACTGACGTCACGAGCAACCATTGCGAAAGTGTCTGCGTACCACGGCTGTGATGATACTCCAATTGTCAGTCTTGCTTATGAGACGAGATGATTCTACACCACAGCGCACTGAGCCAACGTACGCAACGGATATCTGCGTCAAAGCGGAGCACGTGTTGCGGCCAGAATAATTTGACGGACTTGTCTGACTTTCAGGGGAAAGGCGACAAAGCGGAGGTCGAGAAGCGGATCGAACAGATTCGCGAGGAGATCGACCTCTCCAATTCCGAGTACGAGAAAGAGAAGTTCCAGGAGCGACTCGCAAAGTTGTCCAACGGCGTAGCGGTCATCAAGGTACCGTACTGTGTGTGTGTGTGTGTGTTTGCGCGCGCGCGCCAGTGCAAGTAAAGAACAGCCCTGTCTGCGGTTGAGATTTCAGAGACCAACATTGACAACCAGGTGAAGGCTCTTTTGAGCCTCCCTGGCTCTTGTCTGCTGTGGTCCTGGAGCTGAATGTCTAAAGACTTGAGGTGTGATCCACAACCACAATGTTGAAGAACATAACTGCTCCCAGGTGGGTCTGTTGACCTGGTGAGTGGAGCCTCGTATATTCCATAACTTTTCTGCAGTCACTATGTGACCATGATCAGGGAGACAAACCATACGAAGTACAGCCGTCTGGCAGATTCCCGGACAATGCAACTCAGGGAATGATGTTTTTGTTGCTGCACAGCTATGTCACTGCAGCCATTGTTTGCTTTTGTCAATCGAACTGAAATCAAAAGTTGCGCGTTTCAGGTGGGTGGGTCAAGCGAGGTGGAGGTGAACGAGAAGAAAGACCGATATACGGACGCGCTGAACGCGACGCGCGCTGCCGTCGAGGAGGGCATCGTGACGGGCGGCGGTACGGCGCTCATCCGCTGCCTGCCTGCGCTCGACGCCGTCAAGGCGGAGAACGCCGACCAAGACATGGGTGCGTGCTACCACTCTCACTTTCAGGCTTGGACCTGCGGAAGTCTGGTCTGCCTCACCAAATGGAGTCGCAGAAAAGAGGGGTTGAAAATACAGGTGAATAGAGCTGTAGAGGAGTATTCCAGAGCACATTTGTTCAATTCCCAACATTTGATACCCTCTCCTCGCCTTTGGGCTGAGTTGGGGCTCTGTCAGCTGTGGTCCTGGAGCTGAATGTCTAAAGACTTGAGGTGTGATCCACAACCACAATGTTGAAGAATAAAACTGCTCCCAGGTGGGTCTTTTGACCTGGTGAGTGGAGCCTCGTATATTCCATAACTTTCCTGTAGTTACTATGTGACCATGAACAGGGAGACAAACCATACGAGGCACAAAACTCGATCTCGATCGGTCCAGGAACGAAGCATTGTCTGACAGCTTCAACACAATTTCCGATGTTCTCACCAGGTTTGAATATCGTGCGGAAGGCTCTGAAGATCCCGTGCTACCAGATCGCCGCCAACGCTGGTGTTGACGCCAATGAAGTGGTGAACCGTGTGTTGGGGGAGAAGACTCAGGTTGGGTACGACGCCCTCAACGGCACTTTCGTCGACATGATCCAGGCTGGAATCATTGACCCCACTAAGGTACGCGCGTTGCAGGTGAACTGATGGGTTTGCGGTCATTCAAGATTCAGCAACTCAATATTCCATCTTGAGTCTAAATAACATCACCAGTGTAGACTTTCCAAGCAATTTTGACGTCCAACATTGACAACCAGGTGAAGGCTCTTTTGAGCCTCCCTGGCTCTTGTCTGCTGTGGTCCTGGAGCTGAATGTCTAAAGACTTGAAGTGTGATCCACAACCACAATGTTGAAGAATAAAACTGCTCCCAGGTGGGTCTTTTGACCTGGTGAGTGGAGCCTCGTATATTCCATAACTTTCCTGTAGTCACTATGTGACCATGATCAGGGAGACAAACCATACGAGGTACAAACATTTCTTGGTTCTGCAAGAAACATTTTGCGGAATGGTGCTTCATGTTTTCAGAGGATCGCGCTGGATCCAAATGAATCCCTCAAGTGAATTGATGACGAAACACTTTTCAGGTGGTGCGCACAGCGCTGGTTGACGCCTCGGGAGTGGCGTCTCTGCTGTCCACAGCTGAAGCCGTCGTGACGGAGATCCCCGAGGAGAAGCCGGCCATGCCCCCTGGTGGTGGGATGGGAGGCATGGGCGGGATGGGCGGCATGATGTAAGCACCGCTCTGAACTGTCCGAACCGCTGGCGCACAGGGAGGACGCGAGGACCGCGGTGCTCTCGGGTCCGCCGGGCACCACTTGTAGGCTGCTTCACAGGCCAGAATCAGACGCCGCCATTGTGATTGTGCGAAATACGGGAATTCAGTGGTGCAACAGCAGCTTCAAGGAGTGACTATCTCGTCAAGTCGATTCCAAATATTCTTCACACATTCTCCATTGTCTCATCACATCAATCATCAGCAGCGACATCCGTCGTCACTTCATCTTGTCATTCTGTAGGGAATTTCTATTTCATCATGTCGTGGTAACAAGTCTGTGGGTTTGCACAGAAATTGTGAACTCTCTCCATGAGTCCATCCTGGGAGGGAAATGCGTGTTCATTTTCGTTGTTGTGGGTTCCTGATTGACGCTCACAGCTTGTCGAGGCTTCTTTTGTAAATTTTGTGTACAAATTGATGTCCTTCCAGTATTGCACGCCACCTGTAATTTCACTTTTTGCGAAGCAAAGCGCGCACTTTAACACCGAAAGAAGAAATGTTGAGACAAACGAAAGTCAAAAAACGTGTTCTGGATCCGTTCTGATGGTGCATTTGTTTAGATTGTGATACACACGTACACGAGTTGTAGTTTGCAGTAGGGCTGGATTCCTAGTGACTACGTGAAACAGTGCTTGAATTTCCGTTTTCCATGGCATCACAAAGTTCATGTGAGAAAATTGCGAACTGAGTGCGGACAGTTGTGAGGAAACGTGAGTGTTTGTTTTGATAATAAAATTGACAAAATCTCGACACAGTTGCTTGTTTCTGAAACTTCAGATTGTCGGGTGTTTGGTTGGTTTTCACCAGTCTGATAATTGTCATTTTGCGTAAAGAAAAATTGTGCTCTGTTCGTCATGGCTACGGTGTGTGGGTCAAGCGGCATCAGTCATCTGTGCTGTGCAAGAGCGTCTCGTGACGTCACGAAATGACGCAACGACGTCGGCGGCGTCTGTAGTAGGGCGGCGCCTCGCGCTTGTGTTTGGGCGGCATTTGAAAGTCGTTGAAGGCGAGAGCGAGGTACGGAGCGTCCCCGCGGGGCCCCCACTCTCCGTACGTCGCACGGTCTGCAAAAGTGAAATGCATATAGTCCCGCACTGGAGAACGATACGCGGACCTTGTGACACCCTCCTGTCGAGATGATTCTGTTGGGTTCGGCCCACACTGGATGAAAGGCCTGGTGCACACCACGTCTTTTTACGCACGCGCTACAGCTGATGTGAGAGACAACCCTCCCCACTTCCCCGCAAAAGAAATAAACGCAGATCTCTTTCTTGTTGCTCTCTTCGGGACGTACCGTCGTCCTGCTGGCCGCGGCCTGTCAGGAACAGGTAGACATGGGGATAGATCTCGGACAGCACCTCCAGCAACACCTTGTACGCGCCTGAAACCAGGGGGAACAACCGTAACGTGTACGCCTCCAAACTTGCTGAATATCTGACCTAACTTTGCAGGGAAATGTCAGCAACAAACGAAGTCTTGCACAAGACAAAACAGGAAGAGATCACAGCCAAATCTGAGGGACGGAAAAGTCTGGTGTTCTGCCTTGTTCAGAACTGGAGGGAGAATGGAACCTGCAGGCGCCGAGCAAGAACCTGAAGCCAAGCTCGACAAGTCCGAGATCGCAATGTAATCCTGAAAAAGAAGCTGATGAACCCGACACTGTGTTACCCGTGACTCTGGATGACACAGCTCCCACGGACTCCCGCAAAATTTCAACCCTTTGCTTGCAGGTTGGGGCGTGTTTGGAGTTGGACCGCGGTGTAACCCCAGACCTAGTCGTACATTAAATGGGGTCATGCAAGAAGCTGAAACTTGCCTGGGTTTCGCGTCTCGAGCAGGTCGAGGAAGATGTCGTTCTTCTCTTCGAGCGTCTCCTGGGAGAGCACGTCGTTGATTTCCTGGTCCGTGAGGATGCTGCGGAAGTGAAGCGCCGGCGCCACCTGGTGATGGTGACAGAGTGTGAAATGTTCCTTTGACACAGAATTGACAGTCCATGGAAAATGGACCTCTTGGCATGGCGGACACACACACACACACACGCACACACACACACTCTCTCTCTCTCTGTCTGTCTCTGTCTCTCTCTGTCTCTGTCTCTGTCTCTGTCTCTATCTCTGTGTGTCTGTCTCTCTCCCTCGCTCGCTCGCTCGCTCTCGCTTTCTCTCTGCCCTGCTGTTGCAATTTTTTGGTGTTTTGTCTCGTTCGACTTCAATTAATTTGGACGTGTAGAATGTGAAGCAGTGCACTGACCTTGGAGGCGTCGATCTCACGGATGAGGTATTCGCGTGACGCCCGCACCGCCGCCCACTCGTCCTCATAGCTGTGTCGATTGTGTGCTGCACGCAAGAAAGAGAAAGGACAGGCAAGGTAAGTCGTTCTTGCATCAGGTTCGCTCGTTTCTGCAGGCAGAACTGCATTCCCTTGTCACGCTCGCGTTCAAGGTGTTCACTTCTTTGTGCTACGAACTTGCGCGCTACAGAATTTCCAGACATGTGTGCGATTGTCCCTCTTTCCTGGGCTTCAGACGCAGTCCCCTCTCTCCGTCGCTTTCATGGCATGTCGTCTTAGCGCCCTTCGATATCATTCCGTGTCCGACTCACTGTTGTAATCGTCGTAGTCCAGCCCGCCGTCGTCCGTCTCGCCGTCCCAGTCGGACAGCAGCACGTACAGATGCGGGTAGTTCTCCTCGACGGCGTCCTGGAACGCCGTCAGCGCCAGCGGGCCGCGCCGCTCCACCATTTCGAGCAGGCGGTCCGCCCGAGCACGTCTCCGTGGGTCCAGGGTGAGCTGTGTGTCGGGCAGCAAGGCGCGTTTTTTGAGTGTGTTTGTCCTGGGTCAACAAGAGCTGACAACATTGGCACAATTGAGGGCAGCCCTTACCAAAGTCCGAATTGTTGAGGCCCAATTTACCGGGTAAGTTTACACGCACACGAACAAAGAAAAGAAGTGTGTCTGCAGTGTCGGAAGGAGGCTTATGAAAACAATTTGCGGGGTTGCGCCCCTTCCCAAGACCCCTCCCTGGATTTGCAGAAGGTGAGAGCACACATGGCCACGCTCAATGACCGTGATGCAAACAAACCACAAGAGTCACATTGCAGGGGCATTCACCCTGTCTTGCTGCACTATCAGCCCCACCCTGCTCCCCTACCCTGCGCTACCCTCCCTCGCACCTCGGTCTCGTCACGCTGGGTGAACGCCTCGCTCTCGCACAGCGTCGGCAGGATGCGCTCCACCTCGATGTTGTTGATGAACGTCTCGCGGTGGCGCTGCAGGCGCCTCAGGTCGCGCCGGTACTCCTCGTACATCGCGCTCATGGCGTCGTCCTTGCAGTGTGCTGAAAGAACCATTTATGCGTGCGTGCGAGTGGATCTCAGAAAGGAGATGTTCTCCGTGTCGTGAAACAAAGCGACACGTTTGAAGTTTTTTTCTCAAAACTAGCAGGATCTTGTTTCAAATTGTTCTGAGGCACGAACAGAAGATTCAAACAAGAATCAGAAACAAAACAGTTGGAGGAACGAGGAAACTACTACTACTTTGGTGTCAGAAAGATCCAGAGAAATTGTTGTTGTTCTTGATTCCTTCCCTGTCAAGAAAGAAGTCCAGGTTTGGAATTGTCAGGATACAGGACCTTTCAGGGGACACAAGAAAATTACGGAAGAACCTTTGTGTGCCATATACGAGGGGGTCTTCAAAAGAAACCGCTGCACAAAACCAACAAGGATTCGCATGTCGCATCATTCGCCGTACTAATTGACCTGATGGGACTGACCTCAATCTTTGACATGTGCTTGGAACAACCAGGTCACTTTCAATCCTCAGGAAATGAAGAAACCGCTCCGAAAAAAATCCGAAAAATTGCGCTGCAGCGGTTTCTTTTGAAGACCCCCTCGTACTGCTGCTGATCAAAGTTAAACCTGTCATCTTCGTTTCGTTCTTTGCAGTCCAGTTGAAGAGAGACAACATTGTTCCGCTGACTCTCCTCGAGCTGTCCTGTTGTTCTACTGGACGTTTGTCCACACACATGCGAGTCAAGCCACATGGTCTCCTGAATGAACTGACATCGTGCAGTTTGAGTGGCTGAGACAGCTGGAACATTCTCTGACGAACCTTGCTCACCACAATTGATCATTTGATTGGGACTGACCTCGGCCGTGGACAGACATAAACACTCGACAAAAACACGAGAATTCATAGACCCGAGATTCTCGACCGAGAATCCGACAACCCCAAACTTTCTTGGATTCTCGTGTCATTTCTGTTCAATAACCCGTCGAATAATCTGGGACTGCCTGAATTCTTGAGTTCTCAGAAATAGCATCATTGTGCGCACTCACCTTCAAAGCCCGAAAATCGCTTTTCTCATGCTGAAATGAACAACGCCAGCTGAACGTCTTTGAGCTTTTACCGTTCAAGCCACAGGTAGATTTCAGGATACCCATGCTTGGTACCACCAACGTCAACACAAATTTGGCATAAATAGGTCTCTAAATATTTGTTTGGGTATCGCACATGGGCATTGGGCTTGGTACGAAAGTCTCAACCCTGTACATGTAATGTAAACTCAGAAGTAGGCCTGACGTCCATTTATACATTTGTGACTGGAGTGCCAAGTAAGTCTTCCGCGCAAGTCAACAAATCAAAAAGCTGCAGAGTTGAAGTCAAACTTGTGAGGATTTCAATTGAGACCAAACACACCCGCTTGTTATTTTCACAATGCTATTTATTGAATGACTAGATCATATAACCGTTTTTTATCTCACTTGTTTTCCTGGAAATTCTGCACACCAGAACGTGGAACCACAAAAAACATTACAATTTCACAACAACGCAGGAACATTTGACAATTGGTTTCGGACAAGTGAAGCGATTGTCTTGACACAAATTTTTCTTCACTAAACCTAAATTTGCGTGGAGAAGAAAACTTGCTGCTCGTTCTTGTGGGTTGCAGTACATTTGTGCACAGCAGGTCTTTTACACCGGGTAACATGCCAGGTGACAAAAACGTCAAAAGGGGAAAAACACAAAACTGCTTGAAATCAGTATTTACGACAAATCATCAAACTTCGTTTGCCGAATTACGAAAGGCACTTTTCTCCAAAGCGGCAATACTGTTCAAACACCTCACAAGAAACACCGGTGAAACTTTTTTCTGTGTCAGAGTGCTTTGCAGTATGGACATTCAGATTCACCACTTCAACGTTATCCTTCAGCAGCACACTTGTCTTTGAGACAACTTTTGCACCTACCTAACTTTGGCTTCGTGTGTCAGACGATGGGTGCAAGTGTTCCAGATTCCATGCTGACAGGCAACATCGACTTTTGCATTGTGTCAACGTGCTCGATAAGTTGATGTTGGTCCTGTCCAACATCCAAAGGAGACAATGTTTGGCCTAGCTAAGATTTCAATCTCATGCTGCATGGACAAGGTGAATAAATTGTGTTTGTATACTTGGGCTCTGCAGGGACCAAGGTCCCTGACTCCTGAATTTTCCTCGTAACATCTGAATCCGTTGGGGTGAGGCGTCAAGTTTGGATGAGAAATCTTTCAGCATAAATATCCGCACGTTCAGTCGTCAGCTCTCTCACTTCAACTGATCCCTCGATGCTCAGCAAATGATCTGAGTCTTGGAATGGAGTCCATGCAGAAATTCCGAGGTTCGACCTGTTTTCTTGGGCCAACAGCAGAATCCACGTACAAGCTGGGAACCACGTTGCACCACAATCTCACATTCAAGCTGGCAGATACTCTCTTCTGCAGGTCATACAAAGTTTTGACTTCCAATGTGACAAAAGTTCCTTCGCAACGTACACATGTACTGCTACAGGTCAACATTTGGGATGCTTCGTGTGAAAATAGGTTGATGAACTTATGAAGATCATGAGTGCAGGAAGTAGGTCAGCATCTCGCCCTTTCCCTTGACCTTCACAGGTCCTCTGCACTCCATCACGTAGCCCTGCTTGGACAGGATGTTGTAGACTTCCTGGGACACCTGGGGACGCAGGTAGAACAAGATTACAGAAACAAACGTTCACTATTCCAAACCAAGCCTGATGGACGTGGACAGAGACTCGGCCCGTGCGGCAGATGAAAGGCAGACGCACCTGGATCTGGTCGGGTTTGCCCGTCGTCTCCATGCGAGACGCGACGTTCACGGCGTTTCCCCAGATGTCGTAGTGCGGTTTACGGGCACCGATCACACCGGCGACCACTGGACCCACGTTGATTCCTGTGGAAAAGTGGTGCTTTGTGCTTTTAAAAGTGTTTACTCTGGCTGATCTCGATGTCGCGACCGGGCCCATATTTCCCCCGAAAGAAGAGTTCTTCCTCCTGAAGCGTCTCTCAGGCTCCAGTGAAGGAGGTCCAAGAGACACACATCCAAGTGTTGACCTGACTTTTGTTCAGATTCTGCCACACTGCCACGGCACCCTCCAGAACAAAATACATTCCTTTTATGCTCACCGATACGGAGTTTGAAATTATTCCACGAGTGTTCGTTGACTTCCTTCAGCTGTCTCTTGAGCGCGAACGCGAACTCTGCGACGGCGGCCACGTGGCGGAAGTCTCCGCTCACGTGACCCTGCTCCAGACCGGAAGCGGCCATGTACGTCGTGGAAATGGTCTTGATCTTCTCGATGCACTTGAACTCAGGTTTCTCCATGATCTGAAAGTGAGTAAGATTCTGAGCCGTTTGCCTGTTGACTCTCCAGGAAACTTAGGACGTATGTGGTGTTTGAACCATCCACACTACGAGTAATTCATTTTCTGGCTTTCTTGACTTGTCGAAGGGTCTCTACACCCCATCCTCAAGATCGTGAAGTCAGGAGTTCAGCTAAAACTCAGAACGGCGTCTGTGCACACACCTCGTCGAAGTCTGCAATGATCTCGTTGAGGAGGCGGAGACACTCGACGCCTTCGTTGTTGCCCTCCAGCTCCATGTAAAACTCGGAGAAGTTGACGAGGGACGCGAAGATGATGCACGCGTGTTCACAGTCCTGGTAGTACAGGTCCTGAAGGACAGCGGCACCATGAACTTGACTTTGTGTGACGGAAGTTTGAGAGAAAACGACCACCAAATCGGGTCTGCACACAGCAGTTGGGTTCAACACCAGGTGTTCACAGGAACATGACCATGGCTCTCCTTTTTGAGAGCAGCAATACGGAAATCGAGTTGCAGGTGCGAGAAACAGGAACTCGATGCCTTTTGTCTTTTGTCTGCCATGGTAGCGTCAGAGGACACTCAGGGAACAAGAATACAAAGCAAATGCTTGTGTGGCTTTTGTGATCACACGCCAAAGGCAACGGCTCCCTTTTCATTTGCTGTTTCTTGCCTTCAATTTAAAAGGAGCCAAACATGTGCAGAACAGTTGACATAATACACAACGTGGAAGCTGGAGAGCTGAACAAACTACCTTTTGAGGAAAATGACAAACATAGGTTCTGCAATGTTCAATTGTAGAAGCGTTTTCAAACTCTTGACAAACAATCTAAGGACAAAATGCATTAAGTTGCAGGAATGTTCAAATTCAATGTGAGTGAAACATTTGAGCGACATCCAAAGTACCATTCGTTTTGAGGATGTTTGTGCCTTTGACCTCAAAACAAATTTGTGAACTCGAGACTTCAAAGTGAGACTGCAATTTTCGGGTTTTGTCCTCGTGGCAAAACCCAATATCTTTCTTGCACTGGGCACGATTGCTGTGTTTTCCAGTGCTGTTTCCTCGGTCAAGTGAAAGGTTACACCTTTGCTTTCCCACGCAAAAAATTTTCTTGAGGTATGCCAGTCAGAATGGAAAAAGAAAATACCGTGCAAGACAGTTCCTTTAGCCCTGCGCAATCGTGACAGAAATATTTTGACAACGAACGGTACTTTTTGATGTCCCTCGCGACAGAAAAATCTGGGGAACTAGCTCCATCAAAATGATATATACTTACTTCCTCTGAAATTTCCTGAAGAATGAATTTGGGCTCAATAATGTCTTCTTGTGTTCACATCAACAGTGCATGGCAACAAGGACTTTATTGTTATTGTTGTGATGATGTTCTTTTCTGATTGTTGCTGTTGTGTGCGTGTATTTGGGAATGGAGAAGACAGGGGACATGAGACGAATCTGAAGGCCTTGGCCACCTTGCGTGTGCTACAAGTTGCACGGCGAAAAGCGTTTTTTTTTTGTTGGCAAAAAAAGATGACACATTCAACACGGAGTTCCCAACTTCAACGGAGGTGACAAAAGGTTTCCTTGGACCAGGGCCCCAAAGACCCTCTGGGTCGAGAATTTGACCCACAGCCCCGAGTCAGCCGTAGCGATGCGCACTCACCTCGTCCTTGCGCATCTGTGTCTTGAGGAAGTGCTCGGCGACGTGCATCGGGAGGATGTTGCCCACCAGCTTCATGTTGTACTCGCGCAGGGAGTTCATCTCCTCTTTCTCCTCGTTTGCCTGCGACAACAAAGGTAACAATTCTTATTTCAGGCCAGTTGTGCCGCTGGTGGTGCAATCGGACTGGAGTAACCGGGCCTGCGCAACGGGACCAGTGCAACTGGACCAAAAGATACAAACCAGTGGAACTGGACCAGCATAACTAGAGCAGTTCAACTAGAGCAGTGTTACCATGTCAGTGCTACCCACAAAGTTCAAGCTTTGTGGTGCTACCAAACAAACAGAACCAGATCTGGTCGTGCCAGTCTGGTTGTACCAGTCTAATTGCACCAGTCGTGTTGGTCTGGTTGTACTGGTCTAGGTTGTGCTGATTGTGTTGCACTGATTGGGTTGTGCGGGTCCAATTCGGATCCACGCAAGCGCCTTGCACGTGTTGTCACCAGCACGGAAGGACCTCGATTGAACACTTTGATCTGTTTTCCCATCATCAGAAGTAACTTGAACTGACCTGGAGCTTCCAGAGGAAGTCGAGCCTGGCTGTGGACTCGACCTGCTGCGCGTGGATGAAGAGCGCGACGGTGAAGAGCAGCAGCACGAGCACCGTGAGGTGGCGCAGCGGCGCCGCCGTCTCCGCCGCGGAGACCGGGCTGCAGCAGGGAGACGAGCAAGATGGCGTCAGAATCGTGCAACAGCGCAGAATGACCATCAAACATTGTATCAAAACAAACTGTTTTTCCTTTTGGAATTGCCAAAACATCGGACAGAAATGTTCTTGTTTGATCTTTCGTGTTTCCGCCCATGATCTGGCCGTGAGAGACAAAGGCAGAAGCAGGGTTCGCCTTCGGTCACGTTGAATGACAGGAGACTGGCAGCGGCTTTAGGTATTCGCACAGTCGCAGGTGCTCACTCGTGATGCGCGAACAGCAGCAGGTCCCTGTTGTCGAACAGCGCGCGGCGGGCGGTGTAGGCGAGAGAGAGGTACGCCGCCGCCGTGACGCTCAGCAGCGCCAGCTTCAGCACCGACGACGCCGACAGGAACGCCGCCGAGGAGATGAGCGCCAGCAGCACGCACAGGGTGATGTACTGCAGAAGTCAAGTGCAATTTATAGTCTGTTGACCAGATTCGCACAAAAACCTCGCTGCCGACACCAAAGCTTTGAGGTTTTGTGTCACGTACTCTCAACTCTACTTACTTCGCCGAACGACAGTCTGTGACCAATCTTGATCTGGTGGCGTTTACCTCTGGGAAGTGAGTCGTGTGGTCTCCTCCGGTACAGTTGTTGGTCTCGACGCCGTACTCGATCCCCGACGCGTTGAGCTGCTCGGCGCCCACGTCGTCCCGGGTCACGTTGTGCTCCACCGACAGACACGTGCGCAGGTCAGTCGCGTCCAACGTCAGCTGCGAGACACGAAAACACAGAGTGTATGCGCATCCTCTCGCAATCTTTTTGAGTGGATCCCATTGGGGTTTGAGTCGATGCATGCTTTGGTCACACCGGCGTGAACCTGCCCCAGTAGAAGAAAACGAGACTCACGAGAGGCAGCACGGAGACGCAGTAGAGCAGGATCACGGTGACGACGGCGATCAGCTGACTCAGGTGCCGGCTCCGAGCGATGCGCGCCGACACCGACCGAACCACCTTCGGCGCTCGCTGTGGGAGACAGACACAAAGCACAGAACCTGTGAGGGTTTGGATCAGGGATTGTCCGTTTGGCATGGGGGTTGTTTTCGGCAGGTATTTGCACTTTCACCACCTGAGCAAGGCAACAGGATCAGGTTGTTTCATATATCTCTGCGTGATCTGTAGAACAGGTCCACTTCGGCGCAAGTGTTCACAGTACAGTGCATCCTGTCGCGTCAAAAAGCTGGTTGGGCTTTCCTGGTCCATCGGCCCGGAAATTGAACAAGCACTGCCAAGAGGAGACCGACAGAGCGGAGGCCGCGCTCACCGTGGACGTTTCAGCGCAGACGGTGAGGAAGATGAGCAGAAGCAGCAGGAGGCACACCACATCCACCGCCACCAGGGTCGCAGACCTGAGCACGAGACACAAAAATCCCACCTTCCGGGTCAGCTCAAAAGTTGTGCGTTTGAATCCAGTCAGTGTTCGGAAAAGACATGCAGTGTCAAGAGGCTGATGGGAAACAGTACTCACACGTGCAAAATAGAGAACTGTGTGGCGCAGATCAACATCAGCAACAGCAGCGAACAACCTACGTGTGAGCGGAACATCGTGTCGCGAACCCGGCAGAACTGCAAAGAGAACGAGAAACACAAGTCAGCTGCCTTGATTTGATGTCAACACATGTGATCAATACGGTCAGGAACTCCCAAGAACGTGCATGTTCAGACCCACAACAGACAGTCTTAACATCTTCAGCTCAAAAAATCCACCATCTGTGCTTCAGTCTGAACGTTGATGCTCGACGGTCACTCGCCTTCTGCTCGAGCTCGGGTTTGCGGAAGGTGAGCAGGAAGCGTTGCACGTGCTCGGAGCGGAGACGGTCGATGCTGCGCGCGTCGATGGCGCGGCCCAGGTACTCGTTCACCTCCTCGTCCGGGTCCTTCAGCTCGTAGTCGTCCCCGAAGCCGAGCCTACGGGGTGCGAGAATGCGTCGTGTGTGGTGCAGGCGACATCTGCACAATCGCGGATCTGGGATCTGGGTTGGGACCGACTCGGGTGCCACGCAAAGTGGAACTTCAACCTGAACTTCACCGCACGGACTGAAAACTTCGGTCGAGTAAGTTTTTTCTCTAAATGTGTTTTGTGCATTGCTCACTTGTGGTCTATCCCTGGCGTTCTTTCTCCGGTCACGCCCAGTTTGCGCAGGTGCGACGGAACGCTTCCGTTGGAGACCGGGCTTCGTCCAGGGCTCGTGAGATTTGTCTGAAACGGAGAAAAATTCCACGTGAACGTGTGTCAGTTTTGTTGTTGTGTCTCAGGACTGAACAAAACCGGAGAATCTTCAATTGATTTGGTATGGAGGGGTCAAAAGGTGAAAACCAAAACGACACATCCCAGTTGAACCAACGATGGCGTTCTCTTCTTCGCTTTTCACCCTGCCGTTTCCACTTCAGCGGCCCACAACCCAGCAACGCAGTTCACCGACGCGGCCACTGAACCGCACCGTGGTGACGCCTTTTACCCTCGTTATCATCACCTCTTCAGGACTCAGGAATAGAATGACGAAAAAGTGAACGCTCACAGATGGTTTCAAATCATCTTTCCACTCCACCCTCCAGCCCATGACCACCCTGCTGCAGTCCCAATACCTCTGCCCTGGTGGAGTGGCCTTTGACGAGGAAGGTTCGGATGTTGTTGTCTCGGAGGTAAGCGTTGCGCTCGGTGCCGTTGCCCGGCTCCACCTCGAAGTCATCTCCGAGACACCGCACCACCTCTTCGGTGATGTGAACCCGCCTTCAACATGTGCAAAAAAGACGCAGTACGGTGGCTGTGTACTGTGTGCAATTTCACACAGAAAGAAATTCGGGCAAAAGCAAAAGAATGACACAACGGATTTGCACTGAAACTGTTCTCAACCCAACTGCGTCTGGCACCACCTGACTCATGCCGACTGAAGCCGACTGAACCCAGCCCCACCCGACTCACCCCATCCCGACTGAACCCGACTTACCCCGGCACTCCTCCGGCTTCCATGCTGTTGGCGAGGGTCACGTCGTTGCTCCACACGTCAAACTGCCATTTCCTGAGCCCAAGCACGCCGCAGTGGACGCGGCCCGTGTGGATTCCGACCCGCATGTTCAGCTCCTCCACTCCCGTCACGTCCCGGACGAGGCTGAAACAACGACAACATCTGCAGACATCCTCAAACACAGTATGAGGACAAGTCCACGCAGGGACTCCGTCAAGCGATTGAAGTCATCGCACCGAACAGCAGCCCCACCACTCCGCTCAGCCGATCCCGTCCAGACCTCCGGCTCCCCGCCCCGCGCACCTGATGGCGTGAATCATGTCGATGCCCATCTCGACGCTGCACTGCGCGTGGTCGCCGCGCGGCTCCGGCAGCCCCGACACGCAGTAGTAACAGTCACCGAGGATCTTGATGCGAAGGCAGTGGTTCTCGTGAGCGAGCCGGTCAAACCTGTCAAGATGAACTCCTTGTACGTGAACGCCGTTCAAGCATCGCGTGACAATGGGGAATCATTATGCAAATTGACGTGAACATAACGTCGTGAGGTGATGAGAGCCGCCAACCACTCCAAACATGCGATGCGGATATCAATACTCGCAGCTAATTTTCCTGCTTTTATCGGATCTGTCAAGGGAGAGGGAGACCTAATGAGCTTGTGGGATTTCTGCATTTTGTCCTTGCGACGTGGAGCCTTGGACCAACGGAATTCTTCGCAAAATTAGGTCATTCCATGTTTCCCAAGAATCTTAAAAAGGCTGCGAGCTTCAGTTGTCCACCGACGGTGTTGCTGTGTTGAGGCGGCCGTGAGGCAAACGAGCAAACTGACCTGGCAAAGAGTTCGTTGAGCATCTTGACGAGTTCTTGAGCTGTGCACTGGGACGAAAGGGCAGTGAATCCACAGATGTCAGCAAACAGGATGCTGCAACAGAGAACCTTCAGTCAATCGATCAGTTCTGAAAGGTGCCGGTGAACAAGAAACTTAGTTCTGCAGATCTGGAAGTGTGCTGAACCGTCCGTGCAGTCAAACAAATGGTGATGTCCAGATTTTCCGACCGCCTTTGACTACAAGGATCTCAATTCCAACTCTGTTCGGAATCTGACACAACTTAATTGCTTGTGCAAGTGTTTATCTTAATTCCCTCCGGTGTGATAAGAGATGCTGCACAGCTATGGGTTCAGGCTTCAGAGAAAGAAGATTTTTGTCAACGAGGTTGGATGGAACACTGCGCTGTCGTTCCTTGCAACGCAGATGTGTGGTTTTCTCTTTGTTTTGACTGCTCGAATTTTTTTTTTTTACTTTGTGTGCTCATGTTCCTGAACTCCATAGGTGGAAAAGCTGTCTCATTCTCCAAGCGTACCGAAACTGATATCAGCTTTCTTTCGCAACTAAAATGAAGCATACGTGTGCGCTTCCACAAATTGCCCACAAGAAACTCATCAGAGAAACGTCACCAGAAATTTGGCTCTGAGGGACAGAGAGTTATGAATTCATATTGCACGAGCCTTTGATGACATTAGTGAGAATCTGGGTGCCGCTCAGTGGCTAATGAATATTGCGTAAGCTACTTAGGAAGTACGCAGGCTTCCTGCGGTGGGGCATTGGAAGTGGAACGGACAGCCGTGCTCCTTGGGTGATTCTCTCTCTCTCTCTCTCTCTCTTCCTCTCTCTCTCTGCTCTCTCTGCTCTCTCTCTCTGTTTTCTTATCTCCTTCTCTTCCTACCTTTCTCTCTCTCTCTCTCTCTCTCTCTCTCTCTCTCTCCCTCTCTCCTTTTGCTTTTCGGTAAAGAATCACTATTTGAAGCGGTTCATAAGAATTGTTGGCCCTGGAACCCGGAAATTATGACGAGCTAACCACACCTGCGTGAATCAATTCTGGACTCCACTTGCACACGTGTGTGTGAAATGGGATAACCTAGGCGAAGGGGACAGAGTCGCTTTCTTGGGAAGGTTTTGTGTGACGTCCTTGTACAATATGGGGCAAGTTCATGCAGACGTCTGCTCTGCAAGGTAACAGAAGAATTATCTCTTTTCTGAAGTCTGCACACAGTTCTTTGTCCTGACGCAGGTTTTTCTGTGTGTTTATCCAATTCCGACAAATTCCCTGTGAACTCATAGAATAACTCTGAAGATACGAGGCCCGTCATTTAAGAAACCGTTTTTCATCCGGTACAACAACAGGATTGCTCACATGATCACCAAAACTGCACAGGCACAAGACCAATTACCCATCTACTTGCAAGCAAATTGTCAAATATTTTAGGTTTCACTTTCATAGTTTATTTCAAGTCTAAATTGATTGGTTTTCCTTGTGTAACTATTGACTGTCAATAGTCAATAGGCTAAATTCAATGTAACTCAGTGTACAATCAATAATCACATGCAAAATGACAGTAGTTTTTATTAAATTATTAAGTCTATAGGGAAAACTAAATTTGGCTGAAAGCTATTCCAAAATGAAGTAATGTAAGTAAAGATTGTACACAAAACTTTTCAGGAAAATCTATGAAGGTTTTGGGGTCCTACCGGATGAGAAACGGTTTCTTAAATGACGGGCCTCGTAGTACGGAGGTTCAGCAGACACGTCCGGTCCTTTTTTCGACGTGCCCCAATTGCCAGACCAGTGACACAGATAGCATCTGGTTACTTGTCATTGGCTCTGGGGACACATTCAGAGCAAATGATCTGGGGCAGCAAAATGGCAATTGGGGCACCGAGCGTGTAAAAATTGAGCCGTGCTGAACCTCGCCAATGTCTGCTGGAACCAAGTGCCGTGAGATACCCGCTCGCGACCTTTCTCACAATGACGCGACTGCAGAGTGCAACATCTCACCGACACTGCTTGCAAGCTCTCAAACTTTGTGTGGAACAAGAAACCCTGGTTCTGGAGTCTCTCAGGTCTACTGGAGACATGTGACTGTGGAAGAATTAAGGAAGGTACGGATGATTGTTTCACAGGCTAATGAGTGAACATCAAATGCCTGAAACCCGCGTGTTTTGCATGCACGGTTGGAAATCTCGCGCTGCCTGCACTAATTGGAGTTCCGCACCTACATGACGCCAGGACTGCACTCAAGAAAGAGGAGGACAGGTTTGTGTCTTTGTCTGGTTTGGTACACAATGTACGCACACAGGAAAAATGTATTTTTCTTTGTTTTGCGTGTTCACGTGGGTTATCGTCCCTGAGTCAGACACTGCACGGCCATGTCGCGCAGTGGACACAGGTCTGTGGACGGCTGAATGTGTCTCTGCAGCCGCGTGATGCAGTCTCTGCGTCTCTGCAGTCCTGTTGTTCAGGACCAACACTTCTCAATCGCCTTTATTCACAACAGCAAACAGACCAAAAATAACAAGAAATCTCGGCGCCCTTTTGTTGTGCGTGAAACACGCAACACGTGCTCGTGTCCCACCTGGAGGGGTGTGGCCGGTTCTGCTGATTTCCTCACGAGAGGAAGCTGCTGCGCTTCCCAGGTACAAGGCTGTGTGTTCAACTTTTTGTGGACATAAAATAGTCTTTCAGAGGTTTGAGTTGCAAGTAGCAACTTTCCCAGAATCCACCTGCAGGCATTCTCGATGCCTTGATTGCTGCGCTACACGTTGCTTTTTGCGTAGGCTGTGGTACGATGACAGTCCATTTGCTGTCCATAGTTGTGCCCAGATTCTACTCAGATACGAGTCCGTGGTTCGTGTTTTCGAGCTTCAGTGATAAAGGAACTGCAGCCTGTCACAGTTCCGTCTCTGCAAGTTCCAATGACAGGCACGCAGCAACGACACATCAGCTGCAATTGTCTTCAATCTCAAAAAGACATTGAAGGAATGCATACAAGTTGCAACCACTTTACAACACGCAATAACCTGCTGGGAACTACGGTGCTTTTTTACCTGAGCGACTTGCGCCAAATTAGATTTGCCTTCGCATATGTCATCCAATTTTCCTCTCCTTCTCTCCAACTCGATTTCGCTTCGCCGAGGCAGGACGCGGGGTGTTTTTCCAGCAAATTCTCGCAGATGGAATCATTCGGCGATCAATGTCCTTGGGTTTGAAGCAATTACACAGTGAGTAGAATCCTTGGGGATCTCGCTGAGCCCGGAATCTTCACAGCACACAGCTGCTGCTCTCTCCCAAGTTCCTAGTTGAAACGCGCACAGTGAGGGGCACGCCAGAATCTTGGTATCAAGTATGAATAAATGGCTCCAGCCTCAAGACCTCAAAGACGAATTTGACTGACGTGCCAATCATACGGAAGGTAGAGTCTACGATCACAACTTGAGAAAAAATAACACGAGAACATGAAAAGTTTTGTGCCAATTTGCGGGTGTTTCAAGATTCAAGAGCAGGAAGCCTTGGCCCCAAACAACCCTGGATGCGCCCAAAAGGAGCGTAAAGCGTGTGTACTTGGCTTTGTTTGTTCAAAGACATCCGCCTCCCGTGCACGGTCTATAGGAGACGAGCTGCCGAAACTGGCTGATGTCACCTGAGATGTTGATGTGGGAGCGTCCACAGCTTTTCCTGACAAGTGCAAAATGAGATCGTGTGGCAATGGCAATTGGAAATATGGTTTCATTGCCACAATCTGAAAGGTCTCCACAGAGAAACAAGATCGTCAGTCAGTCAGCCTGTCGGTTCAGTTTTTTTTTTTCATGCTCACGCTGATTTTTTACCTGCGGAACACACGGCATGCTCAAATATGAATGTGGTGTATTCCTGCAGAATGGGGTTTTGTCCGCGCAGAATAACACTTCATCTGATGAATGGTTCAAATGCATGCGCAGAGAAACGTTCAGGACAATTCCTTTCCATCAAACCTTGTTTCTCCATCAAGAAGCATGGTGCATGATAGAGATCCACCAGTTGAGCTAAACGTTCAAAGACCAATGGGTCAACAGCTGTTTCAAAATCCCACTGTTTCCTGCAAGTGATTTATTTGCACGAATAGTTGAAGGTATGAATTCAGCAGAAACAAAGGACTTCATCTCAGAAAAACTTTGTTGGACAAAATTTTGTTGTCTTGTGTGCAAAGAAACAGATTCCCGTCCAATGCTGAGACAAATTTGGTCAAATTATATTGAATGGAAATGATGACTGCAGTGGCAAAGAACACGAACTTCACCTTTGTAAAAGGTTGCATGGCAGTCCCCTCAGTTGTGACGCACGCTTGCCATCTGAGTCAAAGCAGCCATGGGCACGATCAGGTGTTGACACACAGAGCTGGACTTCGCGCCCGCAGTGTTTGCGGCATTCATATCGCTGCTCTGTTAATCACGCAGCTCTATCAACACGTCGTTGGGAGGCAGTTGCTATCAGATCCAGACCGTCAAACTCCTACTGACATGTGACGTTTCAGACCTGGTGAAAACCGAGGGATTCCGGTCCAGATTAAGCAGAGGCGGGGTCGCTTTCAGGGGAGAGTCAAACTCAAAATTCAGTGTATTTGATTCGCAACTTGTAATTCTTAATTTGTCGCAATTTATCAAGCGGAAGATGAGGACTTTGACCAGAATCAATCCAGGAATCAACTGCGCCTGAGAATTCCGGACTCCAACACTCAACAAAGACACTGCAAAGTCAACATGTGACATTTTCCGTCGACGACCTTCACGTCAGGGGGTCCGATCCATGGCAAGGCGCGAAGCACCGTTTCATCTTACGTCGCCCATTGTTAAAGCGGATTGGCCGAACTGATGCTGCCTGAGCCTCACCTGGGAAATTAAACTTCCGTCTCTTGTCGTCAAAGGCTGAGTAGTAATGCGAGACAGATATATTGTTTTACTTCTCTTGCACTCGAGCCTGCAAGGTGTCTGAGGTCCTTTTGTGCTGGAAGAATTTCTGATTCCATGGACGAATCATTGCGCTCAGGACCTCGGAAAATGGAATGTTCTCAGTGCACCGGTGCGCGTGGGCATTGAGATGTCCTTTTGAGCACATTTCCCACTCCAAAGCAGAACTCATTGGAGACGTTGAAACTTTGTGTATATGAATCTCTCGATGTTCCTTCCTGTGATGCTGGACACAAACTCGGACCAAAAGCTAATTTTGATCTGTTCAGGAACAAGGCCTGACAAACGACAAAAGCACAGATGTTCCTTTCCTTGCACAGCACACTCCACGTTTCTCACGCACATTTATTTCTCGCAGATAAACGCTAGGATTTGGAGCATGGGTGGTCCACACAGAAACACTTTGGTGAAAACGATTTGAAACACTTTTGTTGCATTTCCGTTCGACTACACGTCACGCCCACAAGATGTTCACATTTCACGGCTCTTTCAAACTGCGACAATGAAAACCCGCGGAAATTAAACCTGCCATTTGCCTGGAATGACAGAGGGATCAGCCTTGAAACAAGTGTGTATGTCGATAGTGTGAGAAACTCGAGCCATCAGGTGAAATGTGTGAATGATGTGGAACTTCTACGGATTGTTGCCGGACGCAATAATGAAGCGAAATTGCTTTCAGAAACTAGATACGTTGGACTTCATCAGCAGGACTCGTTTGTGCCACACATATCCCTGCTGTTATTTTCACACTGGACTAAGAAGAAACTTCAAAACAAATTCCTTCACAAAAAATACGAATGTTGTCATGCATCTGTGCCAAGTGGTTTCATGTCCACGCTGTTGGCTCTGTCTGAAGCGTTGGAGCTGAACCAGCCACCAGACTCATCAAAGAGTTCTCAAGGTCTCTTGGTACCGGCGGCGCACACATCCAGCCAGTAATCAAGGAGAGACAACGTGGATTTCTATTGACAAACTCACCCCACCTTCGGATGTGCGGAACCTGTCCCAGGTCTCAACCTTGGACTGTTTTTTTTTCGCGGGGGCGGGGTGATCAATGACATGGTTCCTGGAAACGAAGACCATTTATAACCCTGTGTGGTGCACACAAAGTTTGATTTCACACCACAGATCATTCAGTGCGGAGCCCGCTGCACGCGTTATACGCTCTTGATTTTGCTGCAAAGAGCACGTCGGTCGGGTCTCCCAGCACGACGGTTCTTTTTTCACGTCAGAGCCACAGGCCTTCATTCCGCGGATTCCATGTGAGGAACACGTCGTCTTCAAAGTGTTTTTTTCTCCCTGCAAGAGTTCTCTCTATCTCTCTGTCTCTGAAACTTTTTTGTCAGTGACAAACTCGGTGCTTCCATTCTTTCAGGTGAAATGGAAAGACAGCGACGTGCTTCCTTACAAAATCAAACCTTTGTGTGGCGTGTTGAAGAGACAGGCATGCCAACGAGACAAGGTGTCTCTCTTTAACAAAGAGTGTACATGCACGAGGCACTGATCAAAGTTTCCTCGGTTGTAGAGCTGCACAAAAACCCTCGTAACAGCTAGAGCACTAAGCTGGGCGGCCCTCCGTGGAAGGCAGTGTCACACAAGCCTCGAACACTCGACTTGACCATCACCTGAAGCCGTGCAGGATCCCGCAATTCAGTCGTCGTCATCGGCGACTTGTGGCCATCGTGTGCCAAGTCGGTCTTTGATTCCCTCTGCTCTTTCGCTTGTCCTCTGTTGATTTACAGAAGATAGTTTTCGAGATCTGGCTTTCCTTCTCCTGACAAGTAAAAACACCACAACTGAAGGGAAAACAGCGCAGACCTGATGACCAAAGACTGACACGGCAAAACTGCGTATTTTGTGGACACCATCCGTGCGTTTCCACACTGGGAAAATTGTCTGCGCTCAGGTAGTCTATTTGAGCAACATGCGACACACTGAAAGCTTTCAAGACTTTTTTTTATACATCAAGCAAAATGTTGCTCAGACACACTGTGGGTGCACGTAGAACTGGAACGTCTCTCATGGCTGCCGGCATCAGTGCAAAAATTGTAGAGTTGCCGAGAGATGTACGCAGGGACTTGGAAAGCGAGCGTGGGTGATTTGCAAGTTCAACATTGAACCTCCACCGACCTACACACAAAGAACCCCACAGGTCAGGAAAGCTGTTGATCTATCGGCGGAAATTCGCACTTCGCAGCTATGGAAATGAGATTGAATGTATCTTTCGAGTGAAGTGAGCGTGGCGAAATGTCCGCTGTCATGGCAAGGTGAGTCTGATGCTCGAAGTCTGTGAAGTGTGCGACATCCGCATCGGCTGAGGTGACCCTGACTTCCGCGACTTCCTCCGCGCACTGCGAGCCGAATCACCTCGTGCACCGTGGGCTCAAAAGCGGCGGCGCTTCTGTGCGTGTGGACAACTGACCTGACGTTGTCATGTCGCTGGATGTAGATTTTGTGGAACATGCTGTCTTTCGGCGCACCCGCGATGTCAGCTTTCATTTCCATGGCAACGTGGCGCGGTAATACCGACAGCAACAGCCGTTCCTTCAACAACAGCGACAACAACGTTTTCATGGAAAGAGGAGCTCTCAACCCTGTTCTATTCTCACCCACCTGCGGTCGTCACACACACAGACACACAGACACACAGACACACAGACACAGACACACACACACACACACACACACACACACACACACACACACACACACACACAAATCCCTGGACAAACTGCCTTGCTCACCCTGCCCCTGCCCCTGCCCCTGCCTCTACCCTGATCCTAGCCCCGCGTTGGCTCTGCACTGGCCCTGCTTGAATCTGCTTGTCCCTACCTGTCCCCTACCTTTGCCTGCCCTGTCTCTCCCCACCCTCACTTGTCTCTGTCGTGTCCCCGCCCTGCCCATGCACACCTGTTGCTGGTTTTCTCTCTGTGACTTGAGCCTCGCATCCATGCAGCTGCGCGTCTCGAGGAAGGCGCGGCGCTGCGAGCGCTCCATCGGGTAGTGGATGAAGACTCCCGCCACGTTCACGCTCACCAACACCCAGCAGGAGGCCAGCAGCTGAAAAGGCAGAGACGTCAGTTGGAACATTCACAAGGTTATTTTTCCACAGGCGGGTCGTTTTGAGGACACACCGCGGTCCGAGCAGCACACGCTCAATAGTCAACGTTTGCTTCTGTGTCTCTGACAGGCATCTCGCAGCAGTGGGAAAGATTGAATCAGCCGAGGTTACAGCCTTTTGCACCTTGGCTGGGACTCGGTAGAGCGAGTGCGGCACTTCATCCGCAGGCAGCTTTCCAGCCTGATCCGGAAAGGGGTCAGGCACAAAAGTTGGATTCATCCTCTCATATGAGACACACGTGCACCTAATTTGATGAATGGCCGGAAAGAAGAATAGCGGTGACTACGTATGTTCTGCAAAGTACGAGGCGTAAAATTTATATTCCCGATTTATCCTTGTATCTTTTGAACGGCTGGTTTTTTGGATCGGAAACTTTGTCCATCGCAAGAATACAAGCTGTTCTACCCCAATGAGCAATCCTGAATTACAGGGCACTTGCGTGACCCTTTGTGTGACCTGCTTTTGGGTCACTGTCTGTGTCTGTTTGGCAATTCTTCCAAGTGAGTGGGTGTTTCTGAGATTTTCTCCTGATGCATTTCGTGTTCCATTGTTCAATTTTAACCATGTTTTGCTTCATTTTTGCACTGTTTATGTTCTTTGCTAACCCAAAACTGCGTGTCAAGGATGAACAGAGGGTGAATCTTAAGTTTCTTGTCAAGTCTGGGAAGAGTCCAATTGAGGCATGGCGTGAGTTGCGCAGTGTTTTTGGTGATGAAACCATATGCAAAACTCAGGTTAGATTTTGGCATAAAAGATTCCGTGAAGGAGACAACGAAACTGTGGACAAACCAAGGAGTGGAAGACCTCAGAGTAGGCACACTGCAGAGAACATTGAGACAATCCGTGGACTTGTGCAGTCAGATGCCAGAATGTCTCTGAAGGAACTGTCAGAATGCACTGGTTTGTTGACACATTTGATCCGGACTGTGCTCAAGAAGGACCTCCAATTGAGGAGATGCTGTGCAAAGTTCATCCCCCGGACCTTGACTGAGGCTCAACAGTGGACAAGAATGACTGTGTGTGATGACAACATCAAGAGACTGTGCTCCTCAGATGACCCAGAACAATTCCTGCACAGGATCATCACTGGGGATGAGACGTGGGTGTCGACTTATGAGAATGAAAGTAAGGAAAGAACAACTGCTTGGGTGGCCCCAAATGACTTGAGACCAAAAAAGCCACTGCGTGATCCTGTCAAGAAAACAATGTTGACACTTTTTTTTGACTGTAAAGGCGTGGTCATGATTGAATTTCTCAAACCTGGTGACAAGATTGACTCTCAAACTTATGTGAAGACGATTGCAAAGCTCAAAGAATGCATCAGGAGAAAACGCCCAGAGTTGTGGTCCGAAAAAAAATTCATCCTGCACCATGACAATGCGTCACCACACACATCTTTTGACACATTGAAAAAGTTCAGGGAGTGGAACATTGACATCTTAGAGCATCCACCCTATTCACCTGACCTCGCACCGTGCGACTTTTCTTTGTTCCCCAAATTAAAGAAAGAATTGTGTGGGCGCAAGTTTCCAACTGTCAAAGCAGTGCAGGATGAAGCCAGGAAGATCCTCATGTCAATGCTATCAGACATCTTTTTAGACACTATGCACGACATGGTGTTGCACTGGCAAAAATGTTCCCATGTCAATGGTGATTACTTCGAGGGTGATCATGTTGTTGTTGAGCCTCTGTTTGTGAAAGGCACAGACTCTGAAAACAGCTCATCAGATGAGGATTAGACCGGAGCCTCTTTGTGCAGTTTGTTTTCGCCGACGCACTTTCAATGTTGCATTTTCAAAGTCATTTTACAAAGTTATTGACATATTTTTCACATGTTCAAATTGCCCTGCATGTAGTTCTATGTGTTAACTTTTATTGTTGAAGTTTCCATTTTTGCAAAATAAACCGATCGCACGCAGCAAACAAGAATCGGGAATATAAATTTTACGCCTCGTACAGGTGGACAGGGATGCTGCTGGAGATATTTCCAGCAGAATTTGCGTCTTGGCATCATTAGTGTGTGTGTCTGTCTGATTGTATGTGTGCCTGACACGCTGTGCTCAAGCTGTCTGTTGAACAAAATCCCATTTCTTTCTTATTCTCAATCGGAAGACGTCTTTCAGCAGGAGCAGGCTCCTGACGTGCCTTCATTCTTCTGAGACACAATGCCGCTGCCAAATCATGAGTAGATTGCCGGGATTGCTCCAACTTCCCACGAAAGACACATAAATGATGAATTACTGCTGTCTCACGACTGTGGTCCAAATCAGGAAAGAATCGCAAAAACAAAATTCCACTTGCGTGAGCATTCACTCACGTGCACAAACACTCACTCACGTGCACATACGAGTGATGCCACGTGACTTCTTCAACTCACATGAACACAACATCTCGCCTGACCAGGAAACAAATAATTTCACCCGAACTTGGTCCACAGCATGAAATTTCTGAAGTTGCAAACAGGGTCGAACCGTCACAACAGGCTGTCCCCAACCCCGAGTGTGGGCGGACTGGGGAGATGCCAAACGTCAACATCTTGAAAGCGCGCAGACCACGACAAATTGGACGTTGATAGATAAAGTGGAGTCCAGGCGAGCGTGAAACAAGTCTGTGACAAAAGCGAAAACAGAAGTACTGTTCCAAACGCTGAACAACATCTGGGGTGGACCCGGCGTCGAGGACTGTGTGGAAGTGAGTCTGCGCAACTGAATGCTGCAGGACTGTTTGCACTCGGGATGACGATAGTCCTGAGTGAGTCAACACGCTTTGCCTGCAATTTCTGTTGGAACAGATCCGCAGTGAACCGACAGGATTTTACCCTTCAGAAAGATTTTGTTCGACAATTTCCTGAATGTCTCTTTTGATTTTCACGACAATATTTCAACGAATAAGAAAGGGAATCTGACCTGTTTCCACAGGAAAGGTTCGCTGTCATTCACGACGGCTGCGCACACGATGTGAGCGACAGCGAGAACGAGACCAGCGAGCACGCTGAGACGCATGCGCACCGGAAGGAGCGTGTAAGTCATGAGGACGCAGAAGACGGTCACCCAGATGCCATCCGAGGACGCTGTTTGCGGCGTTGTGTCCACACTGACGACAATCACCATGACAACAACCAGTGCAAAGACGATGTAAGTCACGATGAAGAGCTGCAGGTGGTTGAAGCTGGAGTGGTTGGCGATGATTTCCAGAGAGATGAAACCAAGAAACGCGATCCCCAGCACAATCCCCTTGGCAACAGTCGTCGATCCTCCGACGTAATGGAATATCACGAGCAACACGCACAGGGCGCTCAGCAACGCCATCAGCAGCGTCAGGTTGTTCTGGTTCAGCTTGAAGAAGTACCTCTGATACAGCTGCTCCAGCTTGGGATTCTTGAACTTTTTGGACCTGAACACCGTGCGGATGGATCTCTGATTGCAGCAGATGGAGTCCTGGGCAACAAGGGAGTTGTACTCGTCATCGGCGTCAGTGTATGTGGGCACGAGCGGCATTTTGGCTGTCGGGTGCCGTTGTTTCTCCATCATGGCGCGCTCCTGTTGCTGGAAGCGCTCCTCGGCGCGCTCCCACGCCGACTTCCGGGAGATGCTGTTCTCACTTCCGGGGGTCTGCGGAAGAGCTGAAGGGATTTGGGATTCTTGCACCTTCTGGGGAAGTCCGCTGACTGGAGGTTGCTGCTGCTGCTTGTCCACTTGGTGAAGTTGAGTCCCACTTCCCGTGATGAGTGTGTCTGCCTTGTCTATTTTTGAACTCTGGGATGACCTTCTGGTCCCACCAAAACTGTCAGCAGGTTCCACCTTCTTCTTCTTCTCAACGCTGACCAGAAATGGGTCAGTCCCGCTGACCTTCAGGGTGACCTGGTTCGTCTCGTTCTCAAGAAAAGGATGAGTTCCACTGCGTTTGATGTTTCCAGCCAGCTCTGTCTTCTCCTTGTTGATTTTGTTGGTCAGAATCACCATGCTGTCGAAAGGAACCACAGGAGTCTGGCCAGGCTTCTGCAGTGAGACATCATCGAGGCCTCCTGACCCAGTCCGTTTTGCTTCCCTCTTCTCAGCTGGTTTGAATCCACCGTTGACCTTCGTCTGTGTCCACTCCCGATTTTTGTCCGGTGAGCTGACCTCCTCTCTGGACACAGGTCCATCCGACTGGTCTGGAGGTTTTGGAGCAACTGCATTGGACTTGAATCGCTCCATTGTTGTGTTCGTTTGTTTTGAATTACGATGTTGTCTTCATGTTATTCTCTTTTTCTCCCTCAGGGAACAAGTTTTCTCTGAAAAATATGAAAAACAAGATCTGTGCTTGTGTCTTTGCTCCGTGGTAAATGAACACAAACACCCCGGTCAGTGCAGGCCATTGCACCTTCGAGCCAGAATCACATGCGCTGTTTGTGTTGGGTCATTCATTATCTCAAAGCACAGGAACTTTGTCGTGTGCTTGAGGCCAACACAGAGCCCAGAAAACGACAGTCTTTTTGACACACAGTCTGCTCAAATCCCTTTTTCTCGAAGTCAACAGTCGATGCACGCTTGCAGATTGTGTTCTCCATCCACGGCCGAGAGCGGGGTCCTCGTCTTGTGCGGATTTTGTTCGTGGATGAGGCTCAGCTCAACACCTCACGGGCTTTTGACAAAGTTGACTCACAGGCAAAACGAACGCAATGACACGCGCCAAGTCCTCATAATCGAACCTGATTCAGCAATTTTGTTCACGCCCATGGAGACTTCTTGACATGTTCATCGTTACATCATGACAACAGGTCTTTTTCATCAATTTGCGTTTGAGTCGTGTGAGAAGTGACGCCCTGAAGACAAATTGCGAGACTTGTTGATTTGTGGGATCGCAAGGTCACGACAGGAGGCGGACTCTCCCTGCGAGCAGCAATCTGTGGGAGGAGTCCGTGCCCAGCACTGATGAAGTGTTCCGAACATGATTTATGTCCAGCGCACCGGCCACTTGATCTTATGACACTTCAACGGGCAATGTTATGCATTTTATTAGCTTTTATTGTCTTCAACATTTCGTCAGAGGATGTTTCACAGGTGGAAGATAGTGTTGGTGGCTATTTTAAGCCTGGTGTTTGCAATTTTTGTTCTCGTGTGACATTTCTAACCGTGTTGAAGTTTAGCGGACGAAAGAGAACCCCCTGCATGGGACGCAACGCAAACAAATCACTGACAAAGAAGCAGGAAGAAGGTCTCGTGCAGCTGGACTGAGTGCGTGCGCGTGTTGCTTTGACACTGGATACACAAGTGCGTGCGTGTGTGTGTGCTGGTGTGTGTGCGACTCATGACAATGCAGCAAGTATGGACGTGATCTTCGACAGTGTTAATTAATGCTGGTGGCTGGGGTGTGATCGAGAGATCTCAACCGCGATCTTTCGAATTGCTCCCATGGTGCTTCGCTCCCCATCTTGTGTAATCAACCAAACCAAACAGGTATACTGGCCAAAATAATGAGTCAGTGAATGAAAGACCTTACCACACAGGTGAGCCACAAAGAAACACCAGACCAACTGTTGTTCGTTGATGTCTCCTGGAAGTCTGTCAACTGCATGTGCACTGAGTTTGTGCCACAAGAACCCCACCTCAAAGCACAGGTAGATTAGACGCACTTGAACGCGCTGAGTAACCACTTTGTGTTTCCTGTATCCATGACAACAGAAAGATTCCAACTCCAGACACTCGAACAGAGACTGGTTCCCAGGCTAAATCTGGTGATTCGGTGTGCAATGTGTTTGATATTTTTCGAACCCCCAAATGATCACAAGACAAGAAGTACACGAGACCAAAGTTCCAGTCCTCACGGCACCGCCTCGACTGATTGCTGTCACAACAATAACGTTGATCACCCCCTGTGGGATACGATCTTCCAGCGGTGATAAGGTGTGAGTTTACAACTTCCCATTAGCGGTGTGCAGAGATGGCGCGACATTTGGCGAACAGATCCGCCTGATAGAATTAACTCATCGTGAAGTTTCTTTTCTTTTTTGTGTGTCAGAGGCTGGTCGCATTCTTCGAGATTTTGAAAGGCCAACAAACGCAAGCACGCACGTGTGTGTGCGTGTGTGTGTGCGTGTCCACAAAGGAGCGTGCAATTGCAATTCAAGAACCCGTTGTGATTTACGTCCGCATGTGCACGTGGTGTGTGTGCCTGTGTGGTGTGTGTGCGCGCGCGTGCATGTGTGTCTGCAGACTGGACATTCGCGTTCGCGAAGGTCTGTGTGTTTTTCGTGGTCTCAGTTCCTTGGCCACACAATTTGCGTTTCCTCGCAGGAGCGGTAGATGCTTTCTTTCAAGACCGCGTGCCAAAGCCAAGAATGATTGGAAGAGTCATGTCAAAAGACCTTTCCGTGAGCTCGAAACTTCTTTCGAACATCAAAGAAAGTCATATTTCCCGTGCCAAGCATAGTTCTCTATGTGAGCGTTTAAACGGTGAGGAAGAAGCTGTTCATTTTTCAATGTTCACATCTTGATTTCAAAGCTTCTCCGGTGGGTGATTCCGCAACAGTGCGTGAACTTCCGCCAGGAACTGAAACACTCTCCCCGCTGGAGGTGTTCCTTGCATTGCATTGGGAAGGTTTGATGAGGACAGTTGTGCTGTATTTGTAATTGAGGACGAGTTCAAGTACGAGTCAGCACGGATGACCTGTGGACAACAAAATGTATTGCTGCGACTGCTGTTGCAATAGATCTACCCAAGAAACGGTGAGAGCTGAGGTTCGCTCTGTCGTCGCCGTCCCGTTTTTGACGCCCAACCCCTTCTCCTTCAGCGTTTCGAGAATCCTCAGTCTCCTTTTGCAGCTATTCCCCTTCGTTACGAAACCACCATTGTGTGCTGTCTTGCATTTCTACTCACCTTCTGTTCTGACGGATCTCGCCTCTTTTGTCTGGGTAACTGAATATCATGGACGAAGTTACCTCAACTGGATGCTTACCTGTGTTGCTCAGACTCTTACGTCGAGAGGTCCTGTGGAGATTTGTGTCTGTCGTCCTGGTTTGGCACACATCTCTGACGTTGAAGTCTCTTCGTCTGCAGACAGAAAGTCAGACAGTCCTCTTCGCTTTCTCCTGCAGGTGTCACAGACCTGTGTCTCATTGAGGCTTGCAACTCGAATATTTTCCCCAGTCTCGACGTTGATTGAAAGACATGAAGCAGTTGTGACCGTTTAAACGTCAATGGGAAATCCATACAACGGTGCATGTGTGAAGTTGTATCAAACAGATCTGGTTTCCCTGCAATTGTTTTGTCAAACAGTTTCGAACTCCACGCACTGTTTCGAACAACGATTCAATCATCGCCACGGTAAACAGCTGGAGTGAAAGTACAAATCGTTCACGGTAAAACCAGCTGCCAACGTCCTGTCAACACACACAATTGGCAAATCTGTGACTCTCCCACGGCTGCATGTGGTGTGCGGAACACCTGTTGGAGAAACAGCTTCGAGCAGGCAGAGCCGAACTGCGGTGCGGCACAGGTAGAATGACAGCCAGACAGCTGCAGTGCAGAGCCGAGTGGTGACTGGCTGAGTACAAGGCTTGGCTTCCAGCAACTGTGTCTGTCCGAAGTCCACGGATCTGCCAATGCACAAAAACGAACGACCTGAGAAAGAGGTGATATTTTTGTGGCTCTGGATTCGCTTGCGAACGTGCAACGCCTTGAAACGCACGTGCAACAACAAAGTGCGGGAAAAGCGCAGATCGCAGTCCGCTTTGGATACAGGACCGAGCGGAACCACGTAACCACGGACCGCTCGAATCGTGCTCTCAGAAACATGCTTTGAAACAAGGGGTGTGTTTTTTTTTCTGTTCTTTGTTCAGACAAAACCAGATTCTCTCGGGGATCATCTGACCTTTGTAAGAGGTGAACTTTGTTTTGACCTCAAAAAGTCTGGGGACAGTTTTTGTCGAGGTGGTCTCTGGTGGTCCCTGTTCTCAACAAAATGCCTCTGCTTCACGAAAGTTTGGTCGGCAGTCAACAAACACAAAACAAAACAAATTCCCCAAATTATTCTGCGGACACTTCACAACGAACTTGTTTCGGGAAATCCAGGGAAGGATGTAGCTGCCAGCAATAAGAAATTATTTTCGATTCCACCTGCTCAACGGCAGGGAGACACGAACAATTTCCTTCAGTTTCGTTGCTGAAGTGCGTGCTACAGTCAGCGGTGTGTTAAGCAAAATCACAATCAAGGCTCACAGCCTCGAGTGAGTTGTTTGGGGCTCCGAACATCAAACACAAGGTTTCAGAGCGCGTTCAGCCTTCTTTCCATCAGTTCGGACAATTGCAGCACCTGCATGGCGGACCAAAGACCCCTTCATCCCCGACAATCTGCCTTTGTGCGTTGAGGGACATTCAGCACAACCACCAAACAGGAACAGACAGTGCGTTGCGATACACATATCTTGCTTGACTGACCTTGAAAATATGTTTGTTGATCAGAGATGAAAGCAAGTCCAGGACAGAAGTTCAGGGGCGCCCAAACCTCAGAGACCCCAACCTGCAACCTTGAAAAAGTCTCACCACAAAAAAAAAACTCCCCAAAACTTGTGTTCCCTTCACCAAAAATGCATTTTGCACACGGATAAAAAACTTCATATTTGTACGTGTTTGCTGTATGCCAATCGAATTTGTTCTTGTGTCAACAGAGCCGACCAAAGAACTTTTGGTTTCGACACATGTTTTCTTGTTGTACCTCGCATTCAGAACCAGGGATTGAGCCGCACGCAGGGTTTTCAAGTGGCTTCTTCTCGTATTTTTTACGTTCAACACAGGTGTTGTTTGACGTGGAACAGACAGAAGATCGGGAACAAGCATTCAAGAAACAAACACGCCTTCTTTCGAGTCGATCAGAAATTACAAGCCCCAAGTGTTGATGTACCCGTTCAAAGGCATTGCCCTTCAAGTGCATTTCAAGTCTCTCTTCAACGAATCTACCATCATAAGACACAAAACTTAATGTTCAGTTGGAGTCTTTGGCGCCCAAAAGAGGGTGTGATACGAATGTACATGAGCAATGTTCCCTGGAACAGGCACCATCTCACTGTGCTTCAACACAAAAGCAAAGGGAAGATTACAAAAAAGTTGAAGGATTTCAGGTGGGAGGTTGCTGGCACGAGACCGCGGGCTCTCGCGCTGCAACGCAGTACATGAAAGGGGTTTGGTCCAAGGTGTAACACATGTCAGAGAACAAGTTCATCCAGGAGCTATTTTCATTTTCCCTTCTTCTCTTGGAACAATTTTTTCAGAATTAATTCATCTGCCTTTCTTTGATGTTCCTCCTCTGAAGTTTTCGCGGAGTTTTTTTTTTTTTGAGAAAGAGATTTGTTTGAAACAGGAAAGAAAAATCTTGGCTTTGTGTTCGGATGCTTCCGTGCACAAAGCCAAAGTTTTTCGCTGGTCAGAGATCCAGTTGGGCCAGACGAGCCACAAGGACCGTATGTCCCGCATTCCAAACGTAAAAGTGTCCACAACAGCCAAGTGTCTGCCGTACACGGAAGTATCCTCGGCCCACCCAATCCTTGATCGAATTTGGGGCTGTGATGTCTCCAAGGTGCAACTTCTAGCACAGTATGCAAGGTCTGTGGCCGTCACACACCTGGGAATCAAAACACAAAATGCCGCTGCTTGGCTCTCGTGATGGGGACTGGGTGGGACATTGAATTGATACACAGTTTACTCTTTTCCCTGCACCTTTTTGAGGGCAGGAGAAGTGTACGTGTGCAAGGACAAGTGGAAAGTGACACACGCTTGTGCACCAAAATGATAGCCCATTGATGGCTGTACTGGAAAAGGGCGCAGCGATATTTTCGACTGATATCAGAAGATTCAGAAAAAAATAATGGCAGGAAGTGCACCAAGGCTCAGAGATTGGAGATCAGTTCAGCGAGGGATCGAGCCACAAAACCACTGACACCAGAACTTGTCAAACTGCTGCCGTCTGTGCCACAGGGCCCAAGGACCCCCACCCCTGCAGGGTGTGACAAGCAAAAGGGCAAGCGAGCATTTTCCCGGATGATTGGCGCGGAAGTACGACGTCCGAGAAGACCACAAAAAGCATCCGAGAACCGGACAAGGAAGAATGGCACCGAAGAAGAAAGTGAAAATAATAAAAATTTTGATTGACGCGTGCGGCCCGACGGCTGCGTGGGGAGGGGTACCACTGAGATTCCTCCCCTCTGCTGCGCGGGTCAGAAAATCTTGCCGCAGTGGCAAGCACCGATGACGGTCGATTTGGGGTTGATGAGGTTGTCACACAGCGAACTGAATTGTAACAACAACGATGATCATCCGGGGCATTGGGTTCAGAAAACAGAAAGGGACTGGTAAAGAACTTTGCTTTGGTGCAGTTTGTGTTGCCATCGCACAGGTGGTGAGGACCGTAGATCAATAGTGCGCTCTTCCACCGACAGCTTCAGCAGCTGGCGATACTCCAATGAGCGCACGCGGCTCTCCTCAGTGTTCACAGGCAAGAAAAGCCAGTCACAGTTCTTCTCACTGGTCACGTTCTCCCAGTCACTTGCAGCTGAACGTGGTCACAAGTAAATTTGAAGTGTGCCGGCTGTACTTTCATGCAAGCCATTTTTCGAGATTGACATTTTCAGGGGTTTCAGCAATTTTTCCGTCGAGAGGACGGCCGCCCCAAGGCAGTTTGTGATTCCCTGTGTTGTGGCTCCTGGGCTGATGTTATTTTCAAGGAATCCTCCTGCACAAAAATGTAAAAGCTGGAACAATCAGGAGTGAAACAGTAGTGATGAGCAAGAACGAGCCCCTTTTGTCAAGGAGGGACAACATCCCTTGCTTGATTTGACAGTGCTTGATGATGGAAGGGACAATGATCTGCACTTATTCTGGAAGGTAACACTCTTTTGCCTGGCCAACAGGTATGCCACAAATTTGGGTGGATTTCTTCTGGTTTTGACCCCTCTCAGTTTCACCCAAGCATCTCAACCCACTGGCCCAAAGAGAAATGTACCGTACCGTCTCGTGTATAAGACGCACTTTTTTGCCCCAAAATTGAACACCAAAAGAAAGGGTGCGTCTTATACATGAGTATGAATTTACTGTATTTTTAATGAACCTTGGTACCAGAAAATAAGACCAAATATTGGGGTGCGTCTTATACATGAGTGCATCTTATGCACGAGACGGTACGGTAATGTTGAGATTTTCAGGCGGCATTACACTGGCTTCCAGTCCTCCCCAGTGGTTTGGGAGCCAAATCTTTTGTTCATGCAACTGAGGGCCCCTTGTCTGTTCCTGGGAACACACGCCTCAGATTCACTGTGGATGACGCCACCCTGACCTCTTGCACATCCAGAATCGGAACAGACGGTCAACCCAGAACTGTGCCCAATCTCAAAACAAGTTGCTCCTGAGCCACCAAATCCAAGTGGAATGGCGTGAAATTATTTTCGAAGTAAACCATGGGTCCTTTGAAGTAATCGTCAAAACACTCAGCTCTACTCAATCAGCCTGCCTATTTGACTGGGTCTGATGTCAATAGAAAGGAAGATGTGACTTCTCCTCCATGGTTACCTTCGTGTGACGCAACCAAACACTAGTGGTTTGCGACAAGCAACACTTCATTGCAGGCAAACTGGCCTGTTTGCAGAATAATGCTTGGAAATGGGGAAAAGCAAAAAAAAAAAAAATCTGTTGGTTTGGTGAACAAAAGAAAAGGGAGCATTGACTAGAGTAACAAACCAGGTTCATTTGGTGTAAATGGTTCATTGTATCCTCCAGGAAACCAATGGTCCCACACAAACACACATGTGTATGGAACAACACCATTGCGATTGCACTGTGTATGGCCGAACGAAGTCATGCGACCCTGTGAATCGAACCGCATGCATCAGAGAAGCTGCTACCCCTGCGAACTCGGTGGTGTAAACTGCACAGCAGCGGGTTGTCTGTCTGTGTTTAGAGATTTCACATACAGCAATCTGAGTGTGATCCACTCAATCCAGAACAGCACGTTTTCACTGATGCACCTCGAACCAAAACACTGGATGCAGTCGTGGGATTATTTTGGACGTTTGGCATGTTCAGTTGTCATGGCTCTGGTAAGTGGTGTCCATTCTTCAACGTACATCTACGCACGCAGCAGCGAGCGGTTGCTATTTTTCTTATCAATAAAGACGTCGATATCTTCTCGGGTTGTCATTGCCTTTTCACCTGTGAGTTGTGCACGTAACCTTGTTGACTGTGACAAGCCACATCTTTTTTGTGTGAAATGCATCGAAGGTTGTTGCAGAAGCAGCAGCTGGGTAATTTATTTCTCCCTTTGTAACTTTTACACCTTGCAACATCTGCTCACGTGCATTCACTTGTATCCGTTCAAATCACTATTTTCGCACAGTCAAAATGATGCAGTTTTTGCGTCGGTAACAGCTGCACGTGCGCACTGAACATCGAGATGTGGCAGGATCTACGGTACTCAGTGACATTTCTACTTTTGGAGAAAGTAAGTTCATGCGTGACGTGTAGGGTTTTTTGGTTTGGTATGGGGAACACAAGATGATCATTGCGGAGCGTGCTTCGACGTGAACGTGAGCGTGAACGGGGGCGTGTTCTGGAATGTTCGATTTGGCCCTTCAGTGTACGTGTGCCATCCCAAACATGCATGTGTGCTCACACCCCACCAGTACTTGCATGGATTCAATCGAACAAACCCTTCGAGAAGTGAACAGCACCACTTGTCGAGACACAGCACGTGTGGCCCTGATTTCTCTCAGAACCAGACGCACAACACCTCATTACGGATGTCCAGAATGACTGATGTCAGAAATTGGAAAATTGGGGGAAAGGAGTCGGCATTCGCAGGGGTGCTGACTTGTGTACAACAGGCACGAATACTTTCAGTATTCTCCAGCAACACTCGATCGGAGAGCAAACCAACACTCAGTGCACACGGAAAGGTGAAAGACTCATGCGAGGGTACAACATGTGTGTGTTCAGGAGGATATGAATCCGGCTCAGACCCGGTCGTGGAAACAACACGAAGATTCGAACACTTCGCTCCGCTATGTACGTAAGAGCGCAGAGACGGCGAATCCGATTGTGCGTCGTGGGCATCCGGCAGTTGGAAAGACTGACAGATCACCTTGTATGACACAAATGTCGGATTGGGAGGAGGTTGGATTGAACGGACTCGGCATCTCGTACACCAGCGTCAATTGCCGAATTCGGCCAAACCAGTGCCGAACCTTCGCGAAGTCGCTTGACCTTGTGTGGCAACCACTTTGTCGCTCGTGAGAACAAATTGCCAAATTTGTCCTGTCCTCTTGGTGTGAAGCTTAACGTTGCAAAAAGTACAATTTTTCACTTTTGCTCTCACCGTTTCGCATGCCATCGTGTGCCGAGCGGGTCTGAGCGGTGGTTACAAATCTGGGTCGCCCGTTCTGTGACACTGCCTCTGCTGTGTCGGGCTCAACTCAACAATGTGCCTCGTCGCTACCTTACCCGGTGGGGCCTGCACGGGGCAGATCGGCACCCGCATGCATGGGAGCAAATTCTTCCGAAGTGATGCTGGAGGAAATTGCAACCAACTTTTTTGTCGAATTGGTGAAAGCACACAACATTGAAGAGGTCAGCATGTGAAGACAAAGAACCAATATCGAAATGTGTTCTGACTGAGATACACGAGTACGCGTGTGTGACGCCTCTTCGAAGAGTACACCGGCAATCCAGCTTAGAGGGTCCCACTCCAGCACAAATCCCGCTGTGGAATTTTGACACAGTTGCTGTGGGTTGAGACTCTTCAGCAGAACTTGTGCTGGGGTCAGGAAACCAAACTTCCACAAATTTTGTGATCGTGTCCATCTTCAGTGTTGGTTCCATTTTTCTTGATACTCACAACTGCTGGTAGTTCATATCAACAAAGCAGTTGGCACTTTGTTTTGAGTCACTCATTGTCATCTTGTCCAGTGGAGAAACTAGTGAAGAGCCAAGCAAAGTTGAAATCTGTCTGAGATGGGCACAACAAGTGACTTCAACCACTTTGCTGCTTGCCTGGGTAAAGACTCATGCAAGCGTAATGGAGGAGGGCTCACCTCCAAAAAGAAAATTGTCCCTTCAAAAAGTGAACCTCCATTGCAATGATCGGTCACTGGCCGAGACCAAGGTCGTCTCCCCTGATCCTCCTGGGTCCGCCAGGGAGATGAGACCATGTTCGTTTCTGGCAACTTTCAGACCAAGGCAACCTGTGTTCCCCGTTGCATCCTGAAGCTCGAGTTGCGCTGTTGTGATGTCCCTGTGTGTACGCGATCCCCACACAAAACGTTCAAAGCTTTTTCTGTGCTGTGTTGTGGAAGCGCCGTCCACACTTGAGAATTTTTGCACTGTGAGTGTGCAAGTAGGCGGGCAGACACAGGAAGGCGAATTACTCATGCACTGATCGCACAATCTCGGCAGGATTATCCATTCATTGTCTTGAGGATAAACCCACAGGGTTGACGATACCGAACAGGAGCAGTCGGAGACCAACATCCTGCAGGTACGAGTATATACGAGCGAAATTATTCAATCAGTGATGTCAAGACAACGATTTTGCTGGGATCTTTGTGGCATCATTCTTTGTTTGACTGTCCATGCCCATGACGTGGCGCAGGGTGATCCCAAAGAAGGCTTGGTTTGAAGGAGAACTTTGGAGACTCAAAACATCTCACACACGAGTCCCATGTCACAAACCAACCTGAGGCAACCAAATGGTAGCGACAACACAGGCAAAAGGTGTGCTGTTTCCAACTCAATTGCTTCTGGACCAGAACAAATATTTTATGGTGCTCGTCCGTGAAAGCTCGGTTGAGCCGAAACTTCTGGGAACGAGCAAACCTCAGTCGCCCAGTTGGTTGTTTTGTGTTGATTTATTCAGAATGTGGATGCCTTGGCTGACATTGACGCCATTCAGCAGTCACAACAAGTTGAGTAGACTACTCAACCAAAACAATCGCATTGTGACCGATTTGGGGTCTCCGCGATACATTTGGTGCCTGCTAAATGCAGTGCGAGTGCAAAATGAAAAGCCTATTGCAAAAGGATGACCGGAGGGAGTTGTCTGTCTGATTTGGATGATTGTCGCGTACTTTGTGACAAGCCACAACACACATGCATGTCAGACAGCAAATCAAATATTTTTGTGAATCTCCAGCGAATCCAGGTCAGGGACCCCAAACCTTCGTGAAGGACTCAAAATTAGGAAATGAACATCCACACGAGTGCGAGTAAAAGTGAAAAAGTTGCGCCTGAGGTGCAGTGTGCTTTGGGGGAGGGGAGCGGGGTGTTGGGATCGTCCGGACGGCTCCATGCTCCCTGACCCGCTGACTTGCGGGTGACAACAATGGAGATACGAGTATTTTTGTGCGAATACGAATACTACGAACACGGGTGCACAAGAATTCCCATGCGGGTGTATCTTGGTGATCATGTTGATCATGGGATATCGCGAACGGAATATTTGGCAGATGCAGGGAGTAAGACGTGGCGTTTCCACGATCTCGATCCCTGGTATCATTTGTTCAGACCTTTTGTTGTGCGAAGTCCCTTTAGAGCGAAGCACCATGTGGTAGTGCAGTACATGGCAAGGTGGTTGAAATGTCCCCTGTCCCCTCCCCTCCCCCCAACCCCCTGCCCCCGATGGACCCCCCCTCCCTCGGAGAAGACAAGGAGGACAAGGAAGAATCGATGACACTCTCGGCGCAAGGGACTTCGCATTGCAGTTGCCTTGAGCACTGCTTCTTGTCCCGAAAGTGGTCGTTGGCCCGCGAACCAACGTCTTCGCAAAAATGACTTCGAAAACACGTGCCAATTGGTGTGACGAGGTTGCCTCGAACGAGGCAAGAGCAACTAGCAATTTTCAGACTAGTTGTTTTACAGTTTTGGTTGCTATTGGCAGGTGAGCAAAGAGTTTTATCTCGGGAAAAGAGAGGAATCTGTCGTTTCAGCCGAGACTGCTGTTCAACACTTGCCCCAATGATCTTCTCGCAATTCACAAGTTTTGCTGAGCTCATCAAGAGCAGAACCTTCTTTTCATCAGCAGTTCGGCTTTCCATCCACAGTCCGTTCGTTCACAAACTTGTTGGTCCGCCTTTTCGTCTGTTTCCAGTCAGCGACCCGTGCCTTCACCGGTGATTTGGTGGAGTGATCACCACCACTGTTCTCACACTGGTCCACCGAGCATCGCAACCATCCCATCGGTGATCATCGCTGAGTGTGAATTTAACTGAATCCTTGAGTCAGAATCACCCGTCAGAGCCATCCTTTTGCTCTGGCGCGAATTGAGAGGGATATACGTATCAAAGTTGCATCCTTTTGTCCGTCAAGTGCTACAGCAAAAATGTGAATGGAATGTGAAATTTTCAAAGAATGCAGTCTCTTACGTGTCTTTTACCCATACGGAAATCAGACGGAGCTTGAGACTTTTTTTCCTTGGCGACAAAGGAAATGGTTCGTTTGAGAATCATTTCACATCCTGTTGTCGACCACAAAAGTCATCTGTGGGCTGCTGGGCAGAATCATTGGTGCTGCGCGACTTGAACAGGTACAGTAGATTTCAACGTTCAACTGATTTCTCTCCGTAAAGAGGTCTCATCCTTTGGTTTTGGTGAAAATCTGGAGAGCACACATGGCGATGGAGATGGCACGTTCTGAGGTTTTGAAGATTTGGGTCGAACAGTGTGTGCCTTTGTGTGAATCTGCTGATGGGGAAAGTTGAAGAGCTGAAAAAATGGGACTTTGTGCTCTTTGTATGTCTGGCTGTACCTCAATTCGTCTCTTTATCCGTCAAGTCCTGTCTGAAAACAGTTCATAAAACTGCTGTACAAACGGACACGAGTCTGTTTCGAGTCTGTTCGGAGACTTGACTGTGAGAATCTCTCTGGGAACGCTGAAGTTGATCCCCCAGGGCCAATGTCCGTTCTGGCCTCAACAGCAATGGTGTCGAGGCAATGTGTACATTCGGTTGTGTTGACAAACTTCCAGAATCGCCAGTGGCTAGTGTGTCAACGTTCAGTGCTGTGAACTCGAAATTATGGTCTTTTGAAAAGTTGTGTTTTTGTGACCAAATTGACGGCAACATGTTGTGGTCATTTTTTCTTTCCAACTGAGATTGGCACCTGTGCATGAAGCAGAATTCTTCTTGAACCCACTGACAAAAATTGTTTGTGTGACTTGTAACCTGAAAAGAGGCCACCACAGTGCGTCCATTGCTGACGTGTGATGAGTAATGTGAGTTGGTTCGTACGAGACAATCTCCATTCGGGAAACTCGAGGTAGCTGCTGGGGTACAGGTGCTTCAGAGCAGTCGGGGTGCACTCAGGTTGTTCTCACCGGTTGAAGCTTTTGCCACAAATGGCAATTTGCTTGCCACTCTGGTTCGCTGTGTGGTGAACATTGAATGGCGATCCTGTTACAAGTTACATATAAGTGCGGACACGTGTCCCAAAATGAACATCTCTGCTTACAGTCTCGAGACACTTGTTGCACGGCCGTTGATCAGTGGAGGTCTTCACTGGGAATGAGTGATGCACACACAGCCATTTACAGCGCACTTTTCCATGCAAAAGGCTTTGAAAGGCGCATTCAAAGCTTTTCTGCTCTTGAGGGATTTTTTGCCTTGGTGATGCCCAGCAAATTTTAAACTTGGATCACCCCGAAGAATGAATTTGACACCGAACTTGGCAGTGAATGGCCATCACAACCACACGGAATGTTGGTCATTCAAGTTTTCAAGTTGAGTTGTTTCTGAAGATAGGGTTCCCACACTGTACGGGTACAAAAATGGTTCTTGTGAAATCATGCAATGACTCCTCGAGACCTTTTGTTGAGAAAACAGTTGTGTGATTGAACAGGAACCACTTTTGCAAGGTGAGAGGCCATTGCTGCAATGATGCGAGCACACATGACAGGTTCTGTGATCGTAGAGTTGTAGAATACACCTTCATCACTGCACAGGCCCACCGCGGCTCACTTCCGGTCAAAGGGAACTTGGTCCTACCTTGGCCTTTTTCAAATCTGTCGTCATTTTTGTGCTTGAATGCAATGCAGTGGAAGTCCAGTTTGAACGACTGTCTCAGGCTCAGAGGCTCTGGGGCTCGTACATTGAGCCTAAGCAGCACAACACGACCATAACGTGTTTGGTTGCAAGAATTTTCCTCGGGTTGTGGCCGTTTCAGTATCACAGGGGAAACACGGGTCGCAGGAACATGGTCGTTCTTCCAAATGTGTTTGCATTTGCATGTACCAGCAACCGAGATGCATGTGAACCTTCCTCTGGAAGCACGATTTTGAAGAAAAGGATCCACTCGTTCGCATTCGAATGCACCACTTTGCAGTCTGGGCACGCATTGATATTTTCTTTGTTGTTGAATGAGTCATTCTCATGGAGATGCGTACAGCAAAATTCCCAGCGTACAATTCATATCCTTACATGCAAAGTTGTACGTACGAGTGTGTCCGCCTCTGCCGGGTCAAGCAATGGGCTGACTGGGGTCCTCTTGGGGTGGGTGAGCCCAAAATCTTTCATAAGAAAGAAAATGTGGTGAGAAGGGGTACGTTTGTTCACTATCTCCAAAAATGTACGCCTGCAGTGAAAGATATTAGTTCAGGGGTTCGTCGTTCGATTTGGCGTGTCCCCTGTGCGGTTCGGGTGACGGGAGAACCTTGCAGCTGAAGTCTCTTTGTGCAGTGCCAGACCAAAAGGGAAAGATCTGTTGACAGTGTTTTGTTTGGTACTACACAACAACATGTTAATTGAGGGCAGCCCAACCTCTGCGCCGCCGTGATGAGCTAAGTACCGTCGCTTCGTCAGAAAACATTCCTTAGTGTCGCTTCATTCAGAGGCCTTGTGTCAGTGGGCGATCCCCGTATCTGTGATGTACGAGCCTCCACACTGAGTGCATTTATCCGTGGGAGGTGTTCGCTTGTTGCTCACATCTCTTCTGTCAGTGATCAGGAAACTCACCTTGAGCTGAATTGGACAAGAACAACCTGATAAAATTTCGTGAAATTGAATCTGCAAACCGAATGCCTACAATGGCCACATGAAAGATTCGAGAGTGGAGTGGGGCGTGGCATTATCTCCAGAGCAAACCGACTGCTTTGATGATTTCTCCGAACACACACTGCAGTGGCAAACAGTTGACATTGTGCGAGCACTTGTGAGCAAAACACGTTCACGTTCGGCCCCTTGCAAGTCTTGGGTTTGCTCGCTGAAGTACGAGTGCGAGTATCTCAACTGACACTGAGCGGCATTTTCTTTGGTGATCGTGTCATGTCGGGGGATCTCAATGCTGGAACAGAGACAATGACGCAGTTTCTACTGTGAAATTCCGATTGCGGCTTGAGTGAAAGCAAAACCACGAGGATCTTTGTGAGGCAGAGCCAACTTTTTGTCGCGCAGTGCGACTTTTTGTCGTGAAAGTGTCACGTACCGGCGAGTCTCCCGTCGCTGCCGTTTTGTGCTGAAAATTTTGCCAGTTGATTCTGTGAGGTTGTTTTTGTGGCAGCACAGAGTTACTCTCAAGGACGAAACTGTTTCACCACAGGGAGCCGGCGTTAGGTAGCGGCGATTCGTCTGTGGGTAAATCGTCTGAACCGGATGTGTCCACAGTCGCGTCAGAACACCAAGTTCCAACAGGCCAACATCCCTCGGCAGATCCTGCCAATATTTTCAAAAGTTCCAAGGGTCTGCAGAGAGTCTGGAATCCTGCACATGGCAAACATCACGACGACCAGTCCCATCGTTGCCTCTTTGCTCAAAGGAAAACACTCGAAATTCATGTGCAAAAGAAGAAAAAGAGAAAAAAGGAACGAAGCAGAAATTGGCTTCCCAATCTCATCTTTCCTGAGAACCGTTGACACAGGGACAACATTTGTACTCGCATCACGTACAAATGTACAGTTATGGATGCAACCGTTGGGCCCTTTGTGTGCATTACTTCAGGACATTGTTCGAATGACTGTCCACACAACAGGTTTGATTGTTGGTGATTCAGAAGACATTTCTGAAAGGATTTATCGGAAGAACTCAGAACACGCGGGGGTACCTCACACAAAGCAGGGAGCACAATAATGTTGCCGTTTTCAATTAATTTCAATCATTTCGCACTCACACTCGAGGTTCCTGTTGAGAGGAGCTCGCAAGTTTGCAGTTGGGGAGTCCTATTTTTTCATTTTTCCAAAACTGAAATGTTTTTGGTCCGTTGAATCTTTGTCAAGAGAGATCTTTTCCCTCTTCAGCTCAAACGGACTCACACACAAAGGGCGTCCAAGCGGAATAATTAAGTGCGATATGGTTGGTGGAAGAACACCGCCGTCGGGGAGTTTGGACACAAGACCTTCCCAAAAATTTCCCCAACATTTTCTTCGCCAGACGCACAAGTTACCGCTGTTGAAGTCAGTCCATCTCTTCCAACAAAAATCCCTGCTCCACAGGACTCTTCTCCCGGAAAAAAATTGTCAGTTGACGTTGGGGTCAAAAGGACGTTCTCTGCATTTTGGGCGACGCTCTCCGTGTCCGTAGAATCTGGCTCCACTTCACGATTGTGGCTCTCCGTGCGTCGTTGCCCAAGCGACCGGATGAATCAAAGCTTTGCACTGAGGCTTCTGATCCGAATGTCTCAGGGACGTCGTCCTCAAAGACGAACAGAAGTTGGCATGAAATGCTGAACGGGAGCAAACGAGAACACGACTTTTTGCCTTTCTGACTTTGCACAAACATACGGGCAAACATAAGACTTGAATCTTTGTGCATGGGGAACGAAGAATAAGGAAAAGTCTGGGTGGTTTCTCTGAAGTGGAAGAGCGTGCATACGAGCGGTGGACGTCCAGAAATCTCACTTGTTTGTTGGAGGAAAACCCCTTTGAAGAACACGAAGGAGCAAAAGGGGCAGTGTGGTGAAAAGAATCCAAGAAACTCCAGCGAAGTCCTGAGACGATCAGAACGACTTGACCAGGACGTGGGTGGTTTGGGGAGGCGGGTCTTCTAACTCAAATTTCGCACAGGAACCAACAAAAGCAGAACTCTGTCGATGTGCCTGGAAGAAATGGCCGACGCCACATTGATGTGCTGCACGCAAAAGTACCGGTATACGAGGCATGTCAGAAGTGCTTCACAGTTTGCCACTAAAAAAACAGGTCGTGTGAACAAATATGGAGACGCTGCGGCACAATCTTGCTCCCACAGCCTCTTTTCAGTGCCTAAACAGAATCAGTTCTGAGAGTCAGGCAGGCTCGGCTCTGCAGGAGTGCTATCAGCCTGGTCTGCCGAACTTTCCACAGACATGAGTTCCTCACGAGTTTGGAAGAGCGCTACATTCATGTCATGACCAGTGTGACAGTGATACAGAAGTTTTGCGCAGTAGAAATGGGTAGAATACAACTTGTGGGACGTGCACTGCATGCCGAGTACCTGTGTACTTGGTTCGAAAACAGAGTGCTTGGCTCTTTGACTGGAATACGCAACCACTGACTGAACTGGCCACACAGACGTGTTCTCCACCACAGGTTGAATGAACGTTCCACTGAAGTCAGCAAGGAGACGTGCCCAAAGGTGTTCAAGCGGCAACAAGAAGGAATGGCACGAAATTGCAAAAATGTCTGCAAAATGTCCAGTACACACGTCGGGGTACATTGAAGACCGGCCATTTCTGCTGAATCTGAATTTCTAAAATTCTGATGCGGGGCCCACGTTTTCCGACACGAAAGCCCCCACTTCGTGATCACCCCCATGGGGCTCTTACAAACTCTTTTGCCTGTGACGCCCGTTGTGATTTGTTCCACACAAGGACACTCTTGCCTCTTTGGACACAGCATGGTCTCGTTGGTCATTTTCATCTTCACCCTATGGAGTCTGTGTTCCTGCAGGGTCTCTCCTTTCAACGTGGGCCAAAAGTGTCACAAAAGCTCTTTCCCTCGCATCAGCATTTCAGACTTTTTGATCCAGAGCAAGCGGGCGGCAACGCAGGTCATGGGTTGGGTACCAGCATCCAGAACTTTTCGAATCGCGTGACCAGTGCACCATGTGAGACGACTCATCGGCATCTGCTCAGAGCTGACGTTCTGAACCTGCTCAGCGTAAGACGTGCTGATATGTGCCCTCGTACATCACAGAAGAAGGGGGCACGTGGTGTATCAACCCTCGATCACAAATCATCCACAATTTTAGCGGCTTCTGCATGCGAACACGAACCAGAACCCTGCGCAAAATACGCTCGAGTCTGATGCGGTAAAAATGACCTGCTTCCTGTTGTTTCCCTGTCGGTTCGACTGTTGAGTATTTGTGACTCTGAATTTGGTGGTGGTGTCGAAGACCCCACCCCGAACCCCGAATAGGCGTCAAAGCGTTGCAGACACTGGGAAGCAAGGTACTGCGCGAACTTACTGGGCTCCAAGGCTGTTGGTCGAACTGGTTCGAGTGACAGCTTGCGCTCCATGCTGGTGGAGCTCTGCAGTTTTGATGGCGTTGTAATTTTCCATGTCACAGGGGAAGTTACAGTGGTCGCGGACGTTGTGGTTTTGTTGTGGGCTGTGGGTTTGGCTGGCTTGGGTCTGTTCCGCCGTCGAGGCAAAACTGTGTAAAATCCAATGTCGCTTCATGGTTGTTTTTGTTGCCGTGATGTGGTCAGTGCCTGATCATTTTTCTTGTGAGATCATATTCCCTCTTCAACCTTCCTGGAAGTACCAAGAACCGTTCCTTGATTGACCTTGTGCCTCTTTTGTTCTGTTTTCAGGAGTAAACAAGTGGTGCTGAGGAAAAGACTCCACGACTAAACAAACAGACAACACACGTAGTTTCATCAAAAAAACCCCACCATGTCAGCGGAAGAGAACGGGCAGCCTGAAAATATGGCGAAAGAGATCATTCAGGGGGACGAGTACCTGAAAGAGTTCCCAGACGATGAAGACTACAAGGCGAGACTGAAAGAGCTCGAGGTGCAGATGAAGGAGGTGAGTACTGAATGAGATGGATCAAGGTATGGTGAGTCCGTGGACCAGCGAGCTGACTCGAGGGTTGCAGTCAGGATGTGTGAAGATTTGACCAAATTGGATCGAAGTTACTGCCAGATACAAAAACGTGTTTACAAGATTGACATCACCCCAGACTCCCTGTTGTCTGTTTCTGGTTCAATGTGTGAATGCAGATGACTTCAGCAGGTGTTCAATTGTACTTTTGTGCAAAGTCTGCTGCTCAAACAAAGGCACCCATATTGCTCTCGTGAAATTTACCTGCAACACATCACATCGTGTTCAGTCCTCGCGATGGACGGAGACGCACAGTCCGGTTCTGAGGTTCCGTGTTCGCCGCAGGTGGAGGAGCGCGAGAAGGAGATCACGGAGCGGATCCGCGTCGAGTGCAAGGCCGAGATGGACGAGCGCATGAAGCGACTCGAGAAGGAGGTCACCACCAACCTCGACAGCGTAAGTACCACCGTCACGAACTCACAATTCGGCAGCAGTTCATCGTTTACTGCGGTTCGTTGCTGTATTGGTGCGTTTTGGTTCCAGTACATGCAATTGAAACAACTTCTGGGGTGTCTCGGTTCTGCCGCTGATTCCCTCCCCTCTCTGCCTGGTGTGGCACTTTGGAACAAATCCCACGAAACGTTGTGGCCAACGTGTCGCAGATGACATGTCCACCCCTGTCGCTGCACTGATCACGCGGGTTCATTCTTGACTGGATGCCATACAAATTGACCGGTTTTGCTTGCAGAGAATGCACAACTTGGAGGACAGGTACCGCAGTCACACGAGCGACATCGTCACCTCCAAACAGACAGAGGTACTCCGCGCCAACAAGGTACGAAATACACACACTCACTCCCGCACACACACGCGCGCACATAGACAGACCCCCAACCCCACCAAAACGAAATCCGTGAAACATTGGCGTTCATTTCTGGCAGAGATGAACAGTCTCCAAAGAGAAAAAAATAGGCCAACCGGCCTCGCGTGATTTGCAGTCAATAGTCCAGACAAGAATACTTGGAACATTACCAAGTTTCAAAGCACTGCATTTTGATCAAATTCCTTCCTGGCACCTAATCCTTGATCAAAAACAAATCTAC
>JAAUXT010125127.1_pt1 | contig 50448 bp, 43 predicted proteins | sample 7278171 | NCBI WGS metagenome assembly JAAUXT01 (sample SAMN14350112, study PRJNA611818) | marine sediment metagenome | isolation source: surface marine sediment (1.8m) | place: French Polynesia: Moorea | collected 2018-08
ACTTGTCTACCACCACGCTACAATAACCACCGGTAGCTGGCCAGCCGTTCGCCCCTTGACGGTTTCAGCAGGCGCCGAAACCGGAGGGCGAGCGGTTGACTCAGCTACCCCGGCTCAGCTCAGGATGTCAAGCTCTAAAAACTTGATCATCGAGTATAGAAATACTGAATCCAGAGATAATTCGCGTTACTGAGCGCACCGGTCTTCTGGTTGGTGCCCGGCAGGCCAAACGGCAACCGGGGGTCGTTTTTAATTTTCTCCCCATCGACACCGTCCACGTTGAACGGCGGATTCGCCATCACGAAATTGCACCGACCGACGAGCTCCTCCTTGTAGTCGTAGAAGGTGTTACCCTGCTGGATGTCCCCTTCCAAGCCGTGTACCGCCAGGTTCATGCGGGCGAGCTTCGTGTTGCTGTCGGCCTTCTCCTGTCCGTAGAACGTGACTTGCTCGTTGGCGTTCTCGCCTTCGCGCTCGATGAAGTGACCGGTCTGCACGAACATGCCGCCGCTGCCGCAGGCGGGGTCCAGAATGGTGCCGTGATCGGGCTCGATCACATTGACGATGGTCTGCACCAGGGAAATGGGCGTGAAGAACTCGCCCCCTTCTTGGGCGCCGGTCATCGCGAATTTATTGAGGAAATACTCGTAGATCCGCCCGAAAACATCACCGTTGGCCTTTTGCAGGGCCTCACGATTGAAAATCCGCAGGAGGTCCCGGAGCAGATCGTTTTCAAAGATGTTGTAGGTTTTCGGGAGGACGCCTTCCAGGTTGGTATATTCCTCTTCGATGCTCTGCATCGCGTTGTTTATCGCCGTACCGAGGTCCTCGCTTTCGGCAAGATGAAGCAGGGAGTCGAAGCGGGCCTGTTCCGGCAGGAAAATCGCCGCTTCCCGCTCGAAATCTTCCTTTTGGATCGGGCGCTTTCCCCGTCCAGGCACTTCCGGAAGATTGTTTTCGATTTTCTCTTTCACAATCAGGAAGCGGTTATATGCATGCCGCAGAAAAATAAGTCCCAGCACCGGCATGCTGTACTCGGTGGCCGTCAACCGGGAGTTGGCCCGAAGCTGGTCGGCGGCTTCCCAGAGATCATTCTCTAAATGCTCAATATCCTTCATAGATTCACTATATCATTTTGAAATGGATGGGAAAATTTAATCAACGAGCCCTCTCTTTTTGTTTCCTGCGGCGTCTCCTAGAATCTATTTGTTCTTCTTCACATCGTTTTTTTCCGGCGATTTTCTTGCCGGTACTCCTGCATTCTTTTTAGAATCAGAAATGACATTGTTGCCCCCTGAAAAAAACACCTCGGCGAAAACCCGGCTTCGCCCGTGATGTCCACCAGGACGTGACCAGCCAGATCATCACCGCCATCGAAGCCGGTGCTGAAACATTCGAAATGCCCTGGCACCGCTCCGGTGCTACTATCATGAACCCTCGCAATGTTGCCAGAAACGAACCTTATCATGGCATCAACGTCCCGCTTCTCTGGGCGACGGCCGTCAATAAAGGCTATACCTCCGGCTGGTGGGGAAGCTACGAGCAGTGGCGGACCGTCGGCGGCCAGGTCCGCAAGGGAGAGAAGGCCTCCACGGTCGTCTTCTGGAAAATCATGGAGAAGGAAACCGACGACAAACACCCGCAGACCGGCGAATCCATCACAAAAACCTACCCGATTGCCAAGCCCTGGTCCATCTTCAATGCCGATCAGCAGGACGGCTGGCAGGAACCCGAGCCGCCCCCGCCGGAAGACCCCGCCCGGATCATCGAGCATGTCCGGGTGTTTGTCGCCAACACCCTGGCCGATATCCGACACGGCGGCGACCGGGCCTACTACGACAAGAAAGACGACTACATCCAGATGCCCGAAATGCGCCGCTTTCACGGGACAAACACTAGCTCTTCCACCGAAGCCTACTACAGTGTCGAACTTCATGAGCTCACGCACTGGACCGGCGGCCCCAAGCGCCTCGATCGCGACCTTTCCGGCCGCTTTGGCACGGAGGCCTATGCCTTCGAGGAGCTGGTGGCCGAGATCGGCGCCGCTTTTCTTTGCACCGAGCTCAAGATTTCCACGACAGCCCGGCCAGACCATTGAGCGACTGGCTCAAGGTCCTTAAAAACGATAAAAAGGCGGTTTTCACGGCGGCGTCTCTAGCGAGCAGAGCGGCCGAGTTTCTCCACTCCCTGCAGCCGGGTTGTTCCCGAGAGGATGAGGAGGATACACGACCTTAGCCATCTTCTCTCTCATGTTTTCCCTGAACATACGCCGACACGTCTTTAGTGGTAGCGATCATGTACTGAAAGCTCTCGAATTCCATCAAGGAGCACCCGTGTCGCCCGACAGTCGTCTTCGTTGTAGTCGAGGATGCGCTGTTTGATCTGCGGATCACCCGTTTCGACCCAACGGTGAAACCATTCGATGGAGGCCGCCCCTGATGGGTTTGTATCCCGCCATTCGAATCCGAGGTATTTGGCCAGACTCTTAATGGAATAATCCTTCGTCGGCCATTCCGTGGCCTTGAGCACCACATCGAAGTACAGATCTATGGCTTGTGTCTCATGGAACAATGATTCCAGCTCTTCTTCAGTACAGACATCCGGGTATTTTTCCCGCAATTTTCGATAAATCGTTCGCTCATATTTGGAATAGTAATAAATCATGCAGGGGCGGTTATCCCGCATGTATTGCCAGGCTTCGGCAAATGCCCTTTTCTCTTCCGATTCGCTCATTTCATTCGTAAAAAAGGCCACGAATCGCTCGGTATCATTCTCTCCGTTGCTTCTCTCCACAAAGCCATGCAGGTAGCAGGTATCGCGCATCGGATCGACCTCTATATCGAAAAAGAGCTCCTTGTCGGCATGGGGCAGCGTTACTGCTTTCCGAAGATAGGGCCTTCCCTTCTTGCCTGCCGCAATCAGTTTCGAACGGGCGTGCATTTTTTCCAGAGTGGCTACCCCTATTCCAGGAAAAATGGTTTTCTTGCCCGTAATAAACGCTTGCACATCAGAGTCGGCCAGGTCCTGGATGGTCGCAACGTGAGGCATCATCACATCCCGCTTGGAACGGCCCAACTCCGGAATCAACGTCAGATCATTCGCTTTTTGAAGGCTTGAAAGGCAGGCGCCATACCAATGGCACAACTTACAGGTGCCGCTGTAGGCGGGCAGTGTTGTCTTGGTCTCTTCGACGATTGCTTTTGCCTCGGCCAAACATTCCTGATAGTTCTCCCAGAGGGTTTTTGGATTTCTTTTCTCGTAGTTTGCGGTGAAGTCGTAAATCACTTCTTTCCCGTTGATGTCCCAGATAAATGCTCTTTGAGCCGTGGATACCCCTTTCCTCTCAAGGATATCCGTATACAATCCCAGCTGCACCGCATAGTGCTTCTTTGGTTTGGAGAGGTCTTCAGAACCTTCTGCTCCGGCCCCGGACTTGATATCTCCGGCGATATAGCCCTCACCTTCTTTGCGCAAAAGGTCCGGGTCGCCGAGAAGTCCGTCTGCCTGAATCCTTCCGCCGTAGATGAGCGGTTCACCACGATCCATGGCTTCCGTGGTCATGTGTTCTTTTTCTTCCCCTCGATATCTTGAGAGGTCGAGGAAGGGGGTTTTGAGGTCTTCGATAACTTCCTTCTCATACACGTTCCCCTTTTCCCAGAGCAGTTTCACAAACTCATTCGGTTTATCCTTCTCGTTGGGATCCCCAAAGGTGTCCATGGTCACGCGATGCGGACAGGACATGAGGTCATAGAGCATTGATCCGGTGATGTATCCGGGCATTTCTGTCATTTCGTTCGTCCCTGAAAATCATGTGAAAGGATTTTTTATGCGACCGGGTATTCTCCGGCCGATTTGAGAACCTTGTCGTACACATCTTCCTGTATCCCTTCTCCTTGAGAGATCATTGCGTCCAGTGCCGGTTTTACGGACGGTATAAGACCCTGCTGCTTTGCGTATAGGAGAATGCGTAATGATCGAATGGGGAGCAGCTTTTGTTCCAAAGCCCTCTTGATGGCCTTTTCGTCATCGAGAAGGATTACCGGGAGGTTTTGTTCGACGGCGAGGCTGATGGCTTCCTGTTCGCCGATGTGTATTCCGGAGAGGGGGAGTGTGCGGGAAACTGTGTGGACTTGGAAGAATGGCTTTTTAAGAACGGCTTTGGTCTCGGGCCTTGTACACTCCTCCTTTACCGCTTGCGGAATAAGCACCACCTCAAAGAGCTGCCCCAGGCAGTCGATGACCCCTCCCTTTCGTAATTTTATGATCGACGAAGTATCGCATACGACCTTCATCCTTATCCTTCAGGAGAGATCCCAAGTTCTTTGGATACCAGTCGGTAATTCTTTTCCTCTGCTTTCTCCAGTTCTGGGTCAGTGAAGGTGCGGGTCGTTGCTATACCGTGACGATGCAACCATTCCCGAGCATCTTCATAGTCCATCTCCATCAGTTCTGCAAACCTTCCGATGCTTATCTCGGCATTAACATAGTCACGTATAAGCAGGCCCTCTCGGACAGCTTTTTGAATTTCCTCTTTCTTACGGCCGTGAGCGAGGTCATCAGTAATTTCGATATGCACAATGATATCTCCGTATTGGGTACTGTCCTTCTTGATAGTCTTCATCTTTTATCAGTAAGTCATTGAGATAATAACAAAAATAGAGGAAAAGAACAAAAAAGAGGGGAGGATAGTAGGGCTTTCTCTCTAACTTTACACAATAAAACCTATGCAAAGATAAACCCATTATTCCGCATGTATAAGCTCTAAATCCTCTCTCGGCGAATGAATTCGAACTCAGCGTATTCCGCTTCCGGAAACTGCGACACACCGGAAATCCCGCACAATCAGAGACAACTTGAGTGAGGAAATGTGGCATGCTTTGGAGAAGCAATACGAGGGGTTGCTTTTCCTTTTTTTGTTTTTTTGCTACTATTAAGTTGCTGTTTTGTTTGGAAAATGCCGAAGACGGGAAGAAAGTCGATGACCACAAAAAACAGGCTTGAAGATACACTACGCCTTTTGGGGCAAGCCCGCCCTGAGGAGGTGGAGGTTATTGATCTGCCTGACGGAAGCATTGAAATCCACTACATTCCTTCAGCACCTGAAAAAGCCCCTATGGAAAAAGGGAAAGGAAAGTGGGCGAAAGTGGCTGAGGAACTTACCCGTGAGGCCCCTCTTACGGGTATCGGCGAAGAGTTTTTAAAACATTCGAAACATTTCCGGAAGAGCTTTGTTCTTAAAAGTCCTTTTTCGGAAACGGAATGAAGTATATCCTTGATACCAATATCGTTTCGTATTCCATCAACCGGCATGCCCACTTCCACAAGAACGTCATTGCCCGCCTTTCCAGTCTTGCGGAAAACGATGCTGTTTGTATCTCTGTCCTGACATTGTATGAAGCGGAATATGGTGCTCTCTCCGTCACCGAAGAGCACCGGGAGAGGGTCATTAAAGCACGCGAAATCATGCGCCGCCTGTTCGACATCATTCCGGTGTCGGAAAACGGGGCGGAGATCTTCGGGCGTATCAAGAAGGCATACCGGCAGAAGACGAACATGCCCCGGAAGCTGCTTGACCAGCACAACATCGATCTGATCCTCGCCAGCTCCGCCATTGCCGAAGACGCTACTCTCGTCAGCAACGACAAGATCTTTCTCGACATCAAAGATATCGAGCCGTCCTTGAAGATGGAAAATTGGGCGACCGAGCCGCCTCCTTCCGGCCATTACGCTTATCGAAAGCGAGGAAAGTGGTCATAGCGAAACCTCTGCCCTCACCGCTGCCATGATCTCCTCATCCGTCATGTCGGTGAACGGCCCTGTCACAGGCATTGAGAACACCTCTTCCAGTGCCTTCCCTACCTCCTGTCGTCGCTTTTTTTTCGTTAGGCCCAGTTGGAGCAGCTCCAGGATTATAGCGGCCTGATCTCTTCCCTCCTGTTCAGAAAGCAGTTCGATCTGCCGTTCCAGTTCATCGTCGAGCTCAATGGCGACGGTCTTCATGTACATACTAGAAATGCTGTTGGCGATCCTGAAAATACATCAACGTCTTGATTTTACAAAGGAACGGTTGATTTCTTCACGTTCCCTGCTCTCACGTTTTCCCTCGATTACACTCGCTCACACGTTCTGTCGATGACCTCCGAAAGGTATGTTTCCGGCGTATAACCTCTGCCCCCGCAGAGTTCATCGAACTCCAGAGCATATTCGAATTTTGCGAAGGTATCCCGATCCACCTCGACAGTAATGATCATCTTTTCGTCAGCGGTCTTCATGAGAGAGGTGAAAAAGAAAATGGAATAGCAGCCAGCAAGAGAAAACCATTTTTGCCGGCAGGAGACAAGGGAAAACTCCCTTTTCACGGGGCTCTCTCGCCGTAAACCACAGGAGTACCCTGAGCATCCCTTCACCCGGCCGCCGGCAATCCAGAGATGCGACAGCATCCCGAAAGCACTGAAAAGACAATAGGAGCTATAATTGCATCATGAAGACCATCCCTCTGAAAATAGCGACTCGAGGCAACCGTGGCAGCGGATAAATCCATGTTTCCGACCCAGCTCTCCAAGACCGGCGGGAATGACCTCCGGCATTACGCCGGAAATTACCTGGTGTACTACTACGCCACCAATGCCAGGACCAAGATCGTCCGGGGGTTCCTCAGAATCGGACTAAGGAGTAGCGGAAAGAACCTCTATAAGCTCGTTCGCCACTGTGACATGGAAAGAGATATCGAATTAGAAGGATACCTCTTCCCCCTCGCCAACAACCATCTGTGCTTCCTGATGGAAAACGTCGAGAGGCCGGAAGAGATCGGTTTTTCCATGATAAAAAAGGCCACGTCTACCAACGTCGTCATCCCTCCCCACTTCGTGGCCCTGAGCTGTTTCGAATCCATGTCCATCGAGTCCACCCACGTCCCCACCGCCTACCGTGAGCTCTACATCCGGTATGATGGCGACGAGCCCCCGGATGACCTCGGTCTTTTCGAACGCGAAACCCTGGGGACCATTGATCCGAATAACCCGGATCACGATGCGTTCTTCCTGCGCAAACTGAGACCCGACTTCTACGGGGACTACCCCTATCTCCAGATCTTTCCGAAAAAGGACAGCAAGCGTCTTGGAAAGGGGAAACTCGGTTTCCAGAAAATAGAATACACTCGGGAGATCGAATTTCTCGTCAAAGTTTCTCCCGAATCCCGGGCGAGACATATCGCTCGTACTCTTCCCGAAACGCTCGGCCAGAAACTCAAGGATGCGAAAATCCCCGGCGATGTCCGGGTGTTCCGCCGAAATATGGACGAAAGCGTTCTGACCGTCAGTGTGAGTTTTTTCCACGAATCTCCCCGGTCGTTCCGAATCGTCTGCGACCTGATCCGGGAAGAGTGCTCCAGAGCAACACGCCAGGATGGAGCTTACTTCCATGAGCTCCTGTTCAGCTGTCGCACACACGACGAAGGGGGCACGTTGTTTTCTGCCCCCTGCCGGGACGAAGCGACGCTCGATATCCCCGATGCCTATCCGGACGGCGCTCCCGAAAGTAGCTGTCCAGATGACGACCGGGAAAAACAGCTGGAAATGCCATCATAACTCCCACCAAAAAAGAACTCAGGAATACAGACCGAGAAAGGATGTTGACCATGAACAAGAGCCCCCACCAGGATGCAGGTTCCTGGATCGATGACCTCGATAATTTTTGTACAACCCAGGAAGAATGGGAAAAGCTCCTAAAAGGCGGAAATCGTTACAGGGTTCGTTTCGTATTCGAATTTTCCGATAAAGCTCGCTTTGAGGAATTTAATCGGCTCCTCTCCCGTATGCCGATATCCGAGGGATATTCCATTGATCTGAAGAGAACATACGCTTCGGGCGCGTGGCGACTCACCGTGGAACTGGAGGCACAACTGCTGAAAGATGAGGATTTCTCTATAATCGTTTGCGAGCTGACGCGTGTACTGGAAAAATGTACCTACCATGAAAGTGCCACCGAGAAGGATGTCTCATACTTTCACGAGAACGTCGTTTTTATAGAGGCGCACCGGAACAATAAGCGGATACAACGTCTCTCCACAAATACACAACGCCTCCTCGAATCCTCTGAAAACGATCGGCCCCCTCCCCGGAATGAGAGGACATTGACCTCGAAGCCGGAGCAGGGTCCTCCCCGCCCCTCTTCGAGGGACATTCAGGATTCTTCATCTTTCCTTGCGGAAAATTTTACGGATGGGAATACTGCCCTTGCTTTTACTGATGTCTTGCCTTTCGAAAAACTACCTGATGCCGACCAGTCGGAGGAGATCTCTCAATTACGTGAGGAAATCCAGCGGCTGCGAGAAGAAAATTTCTTCCTAAAACAACAACTTGAGTTATCTCTCCGCGAGCAGCGTTCCCGTGCGGAAGGCTTCATGAGTGCTGTTGATGAAGAAGAAGGTATTTCTCCTGCTCAAGAACAGCCCTTGCAGCCTGATGCCGAATTCCTTCAGTCAGGCCAAGAGCTTCCCCCGGAGATTATCGAAAAGCTCAGAAGCTGGCCTGATGCTCGTCTCCCCCGTTCAGACAGCAATCGTTTAGAAAACCCGGAGATGTATATCGAACGAATATTTGACGATCATTACCAGCAGGAAGGCGGGTATGATCCCACACGCCATCCTCGACTTAAGCTATCTGAATTAGTGAGCAAACAAATCAATCCCAAACTTTACCATGCTTTCCTAAGACATAATCAACGGCACAGCGTTACGACTAATAAAGTCGCAGATATTCGCGAGAGGAAATCGACCATTGAAGTTGATAAAGACTTGGAAGACATTGAAGGCTTGAACCTCGACAATCTCCCTCACCAAGAAGCAAGACGTTTAATTGCTGCTCAGTGGCGCCGTGAACAAAAGAAAAAGCAGGCATTGACAGCTAAATAGTTGTTTTAAAATATTTTTAAGTTATCTGATTATATTTGTTATTTAGAATTACTTATTGACAAATAATTCAAGCTTATGTTTTATTACGGCTTACACCCTATCACTAGGAGTTAAGCCGTCATGCTCATCGATCATCACGACCCTGCTTCTGTCGAACCTCACCAAAAACAGCGCGTATCTCTGTGTGAATCTATACCACACAACAGGAATTCCGCCGTATCAGCCCTGGAGTTTGCCCCGTTGAATCAAATGGATCTCCGAGTGGGCATACTCAAGACCGCCGCCTATCTGCTTCGGGAGCTTTCTTCAGATGAGTTTTGCTCTATCGAGCTTTGCCACGATGATCCAAGTGGCATCCGGTTGCGGAAGCTCGCGCTCGATATCGCCGACGCCCTCGAAACTATTCACCCCTCATGACAGGTCGTAACCATGGCTAAAAAAATCGACCTCCCTCCAGGCCTCTTTTTGGGGAAATTCCATCATGAAAGCTCTCCATAATGTCCTCGGTATTTTTTATCTTATCTTAGGCATTATTGCTATTGGGTGTTCGTACTACATCCAGGCATCCATGCTCAGCGAGTTGCTCGGCACAATGCTTCTCGCCCACTTGATTGTTGCTCCTTATGAAGGGGTAAAGATCGGGATGATTATCAACTCGAGACTCGAGCGGCATTCCCGGGAGAAATCAAGACGGCCGGACTCTTTTCGTGTCCATACTCTGCGGACAAGCCTGATCGCCATATCAGCGGTATTTACCGTGTTATGGCTTGCCACCAGCACCCACCTGCCAAACGCCGAAGCACTTCGGGCCGCTGACCTCTCCCGGGAACAATCCGCCTACACGGAAAGGGTCGATCTGATCAACCGTTCGGCTGATTCCAGGGCACAGGGCGTGCGGCAAATGTTCGCTGAGAGACGGGCAAAAATCGAGGCCAGGCACGATAAAGAAACGGCCCATCTTTCCGGTCTGATGGACGACGAAACAGACAACGTGGTCAACGGTAAGGTCGTCGGCGTACGTTATAAATCTTACATGCTTCGTGAAGACAGGGCCGATCAGAAATACCGCGATGCATCCGCCGAACTCATGCGGGAAAAGGATCAGACCATGAAAACCATTGCCGCGATAGAATCGGAGAGAAGATCGGATCTCATGGCGGCTGAGGCAGCGCATCAAAAATCCATAAAGGCGATCCATAAAAACACGTATGCGGATGATCCGCGTGCCGAGCACCAGCTCCTTTTTAACTTTCGATCACTCCTGGAAACGGTCTTCCAAACGAAGCTTTCAAACGAGCCCATTGTCTTCCTGTTTTCTGTCTTTATGGGGGTCATCCTCGAGCTCATTATCTTCGAATTGTTTTCCCGGTTTGGCGATTATATCGGGCCATATATTGCTGCCTACAGGAGGTATCAAAATTCTCTCCTCGATATTTCCGCGAAAACTGCTGTCGATGTTGCCCGCGATGCCGCCGACATCAAAAAGACGAAATCCCGGTTCACTCACTCGGCTGAGAAAATCTATGAAGATCTCGATGATTGCGTTTCGTCCATTACCAAATTCAAATCTACTAAAGACTGAGGATTTCAAATCATGAACGACCACTCCTCCCGCGTAGCCAAAATCAGCTATATAGAATACCGCAAGAATAGGGATCTGCCTACGACATCTTCCGATGACACCATCACCGACGATCTCGCACCAAATAAAGCGGTGGAAGTGCATAGGGAACGTCTCCGACAGCTGGAAGGGGAGCTAAAGAGGAAGTTTTTTATTTTTAGAAACCCCGCACAAAGAGCCCTGCGAGTGGGCGAAGGCTTACTGGTCGAGGAAGAATTCGATTTCCTGCGCCGTCTCATTCGTGCCGAGCGTGAAGCCCAGTTCCAGGAAGTCGTGGAAAAAGCCAACGCCTGGCTGACGGCTGGAAAGACAACGAACCGGAAAAACATCCACGTTTGGTTCGCCAACCAGATGGTGGACTTCGAAGAGAAGATGGCCGATGTCGAGGACCGTTTCTGCCAGTTTATTGATGACTTCGAAGCCCGTATCAAACGGACCAACAATCAGTATTTTCGCCAAAAGCGCGAGGAAGAACTCAAGAAGAAGGTAGATAAGTACGTGGAGATTGTGGACCATACCACCCGAGATTTTGAGCGGGTTCTTCATGAGGGGATTAACAAGTATACCGGCGGATCGAAGCTCGAAAATGACCATGATATGGATGATTTTTCCTCATCCTCAGACATTTATTTCGATGACGTTGAGTAGATATTTTTCCATTTATTCCTGGAATTTTTGGGCTGCAATTTGATGTGTTTTTTGTTTCCCTTCCCCCGATGGCCGGACACATATCTGACTCCTCTTGTCGTGAGATGTGACGCTTCTGCCGGCATCGCCATGGCCGATGATGGAGCGGGCATATCCCCCACTCCATCCCGTAATCCAGCCCGTATCCCCGGGTGTATTGTGGATGTATTTTTCGATGTTACCCCCTCCGAAACCCCTGTTGGTTGTTCTGTGTGCTGTTTTTGTTCTTTCCCACCGGGCGGGGTGTCGGGGTTTTTGCGAATGAATTCAACGGCTTCTCCTGTCCTCCCGCAGAGAGATTCTGCGGGTTGGGAGGACAGGATCTTCCGTGGATTCATCGTCGCAAGCACCCCCGACTTCCTGGCAAATCCCTGTGTCTATCACTCCGACCTCGAAGCACTTCATCCCTTCAGCACTCCGAGCTCGGGATATACACGGGATGTCCCAGGAAGTCAGGGCTGCGCCCCGACACCCCGCCCGCCCCCTGTTTGTTGTGTGATGTTTGTTTCTGTTGGTGTTTTGTTTGTGTGTGCTGTGTGTGTTTTTGTGTGTTGTTTTTGTGTGTGTTTGGAAAACGTTTGGCGCAGTTCGCCTATGAGGAAAGCGATCAAAAAAAGCGGAAAGAAATCTCGGATCGGTGGGGGAAAAACCGGTTCCTTCGGGAACCGGTTTTCGAGGAAGTTAACGTCTTCCAGAGACTCAGACCAAGACGATCTTTGGCTTCTTGTGCGTCGGCGTGTATCCCACGAAAAGGAGATACACCAGCTTCAGCGGAAGCAGCGCCAGAGCGATACCCGCTTTCTTGGCCCAGTACTTCGCCGTTTTCGGTGTTTTCACCGGAGCGGAGTATGGCTGGACCTCAACAGATCGCAGATATGGGTCGGGAATATCCTCACACGGGTGGAGGATTTCCGCGTGCAGTTCCGGCCGCGGCCTGACCAACCAAATCACGTACCCGGCAGTTGTGTATTGCCGCCTCGGGCCTTCGAAGGTTTGTTGCCTCATGACATTTGGAGAAAAGAAAAATGTCGAACGGGGAAGAGATGTCACTCGTCTTCGCCCTCTTCTTCCTTCCGATATTCATCGTACTGCTCTCGCAAGAATTGGCTCTGCAGTGCAGAAACCGCATCGACCTCATCCAGGAGGCGGTTCCGGCATGTCTCAAAGATCTCTTCGGAGTCTTCGAGGCACAGCTCCCCCTCCATATATCGGAGAAGTTGTTTCGCGATACCCCCTTCCAACGAATGGGGCTCCTCCTCAGTTACGCGTCGGAGGAATTCTTCAGGCGTTCTGGCCATGATGAATAGAAAAAGAAAAAAGGACGGCAAAGCCGCGCTTCCAGTCGTGGAACTTTATGAAAAGCTCGTACCGTCAGCGCACAGAGAAAAACGCGTTTCACTCGGACAGAAGCCGTGGTGCGTAATCGCGCTGGTTTCTCTGAACCGTCCCCCGATTATACCTCTTCGAGGCCGCACCTTCAACGATCGGGCCATCCCTTTTCCCGATCTTCAAGCGCCGTTTTCTCTTTCAATACTTGCACTACTTTCAGGACCAGAATCATGAGCACGAAAACCATTACGGTCAAGAATATTCGCGGGTGCCAAAAACCGAATATGCTCTTTACCCAAGAGGGCCGTCTCTCTCAATGGCATGTCAATCCGGGAGAAACGTTTCTCCGTGGTGCCGCCCTTTTTGAATACCGATTCCGAACTCCCTTCGATATTCTGAGCTATTCCAACACAGGATTTGCTCCGGAGTCCGGCGTCCTTCTCTGGAGAAAAAACTGGCCGCCCCGTTCCGGCGGTAGCTGGAGTTTTTTGTTTCACGAGGTCATCGGAAAGTATATCCCTCTGGAACAGTGGCGCGGTTTTTCCGAAACCCTTCAGCGCCACGAACGGATCGCCAAGCGGTATCGGGAAACGGGACGGATTCTCAACGAAAAATTCGACCGCAAAAAGGCCCTAGAAGAAATACAAACGCTTCGCAAGGAAACGGCCGACCTGAAAGAATCATCCCGCCAATTGGAAAGAGAAATTTCGGATATACAGCGGGATATCGAGGAAAATCGCAAGCAGTCCGATGAGCTGCAAAAGAAGATCGACCTCGCCGTTGAGCGTCTGAAAACAGACCTCCCCCGGTATCCGTTTGATCGGCTTGTCGCGGATATCCTTACCCGCTGTGACGAGCTGAAATCCCCTTCGGATGATCCGCCTTCATCCCCGGTTTCCGATGTCCTGAGACAACTGGTATCCGCTTTGGAAGCGATCCTCAGCCCCCGCCTTCCCCTTCCGGTATCCGAAGTGACTCCTGTCCGGACGGAACTCGGTTTCTTTTTCGATATCGTCCGGTTTTTTGCATCGACTGACCGGGAGATACAGGCGGCGCTCCGAGACACCACGATACCGGAAACGGAACGGGAGATCCGCATCAGAAAGGCGTGCCAAATGCGCCGAAAGTTCACCAATACTGTCTTCCAACACTCCGAAGACACCGCACGGGAGGTTGCCTAGATGGATTCCTATTTCCGCACCCTTATCGAAAAGAACATCACTTCTTTTTCCAAAATACCCATATCTCTTCCGCCTCCAAAAAACGGCCATACCTGGACGCTCGCCTGGGAAGTTCGCGACCAGGATTTGGTTTCCAGCGGCCAAAACCTTTTGACCGCACAATCGGATTACGCCCTCGGGGAGGAGTCCATTACCTGCTCGTCGCCCATGCCGGGAAGAATCCATATTCGCGTCAACAGCGACCGGTATGTTCCGGGAAATATCCGGGTGGGTATCATCGAATATGGCGTGGCCTTCGAATCGTCTTTGGTATCGACTCACAGAGAGGCGGTACGGAAAAGCAGAAAGCTCCACGCTGCCCTCGTCGCGTCCAAAGACGGTCAGAGTCAGGCCCATTCCCTCCGGGAAGAGCAGGCCGCCAAGCGCGACGAGACCCGGGAGAAACAGCGGGAAGAAGCGGCGCGGAATCACCGACTGAAGGCGTCTCTCCAGCGTCTTTCGGGCGCCGAACCCATTCGTGAGCTGCCCCTTCTTGTTCTCCTGCAGCAGCTCGTTTTCCGTTTGGAGGTGCCTCCCGGCGGCAAAGAACATCCGTCTTCGGACGCACTTGTCCCCTCCCTGCTGGATCTCTTTGTTTCCCTGAACGCCCTCCTCCATCCATCCGCTGCGGCGGATACACCGGATCGGTCCGCAGAGGCCCTGTCCCGCCTCTACGACTTTTTTGAAAACCATATTTCCACAAACCCCCATGGGGTCCCCGAAGAGATTCTGGAGGAAGAGCTCATGCTCTGGAACCAAATGCGAAAGCAGCACCAGGAATGTTTCCGGAACAAACGGGCTCCCTCCCCACCCCCCGAAGGCTCCTGAACCGTCATTCACCCTTGGAGACATCACCATGTCCACTCATTCGTCATCCCCCTACCGCCTCGGATGTGATATCCGCAACGATACCCCGCTCACCCTCAGCCTTGCTGATCGGAAGAAGCACTGGATGATCACGGGCGGCTCCGGCGTCGGGAAAAGCTTCGCCATGCTCCACATGCTCAAGCAGGATATCGAGGATCCGGACTGCGGCGCCGCCCTGCTGGATCCCCACGGCAGTATGTATGATCTCCTGGTCCACTGGCTCTCCCACGAGCGCCCGGACCTGGCCGACCGGGTGGTCCTTTTTGATCCCGCGAGGGATGCGGAAAATATCCTCGGATTCAACCCCCTCGGCCCGTACGCGCAAGAGAATCCGCAGTTTGCGCTCAACAGTTTTGTCGCCGCGTGTCTGAAGGGCTGGGGCCAGCATTCCACCGACCTGAGCCCCCGGATCACGCGCTGGCTGGAAAACCTGATTGGCGCGCTCATCTCCAAAGGACTGACCCTCGCTGAAGTAGGATTCCTCCTGAGTTCGCGGAAAAAAAATGCCGCCCGCAGCGAGGTCTTAAAGGCCCTGGACAATGAGTTTATGCTGGAAGACTGGCTCAATTTCGAAGAGGTGAACCAGAATCAGTATCGCGATATGATCCTCGAAGGCGCGCAGAACCGCCTTCGGAAGTTTCTGCGCAACCCCCGCCTGGTCCGGGTCTTCGGCCAGCAGAGCCGGATGCTCAATGTCGAGCAGGTGATCGAAGAGAAGAAAATCCTCCTCGTGAACCTCCGTCCGGGCCTGGAGATCGAGGAGGAGAGCTGCCGCCTGCTCGGCATCCTTCTGATCAACGAGCTCTACCGCGCCGCCCTACTCCGGGAGCCGGAGCCGGTGGGCAATCCCCACCCGTTCTACTGCTACGTGGACGAAGTCAGTTCGCTCCTCACCCGCGATCTGGCCAAGGCGCTCGACCAAACGCGCAAGTACGGCCTGTTTACCAGAAACGGTTTCCAGAACCTCGAACAGCTCCGCGAGGAAGACGGCCAGATTTACGCCAGCATGCTCGGGAACTGCCGGGCGAAACTGGTCTTCGGGGCACTGTCACACGAAGACGCCGAAATCCTTGCCCACGAGCTCTACACCGACCCCGATGCCACCCTGGAGACCAAACACACCAACACGAGCGTCCGTTTCCGGCCGGTAGAGGCCCCGGATATCCGGTACGGAGTCTCCGAGGGGGAGAATCATACCGATACCCGGTCGCATACGAATGCCTACGGCCACGCCACCGCCGTCGGCCAGCAGGTCTCGCAAATGCTTCAGAAATCCCGCACCGAGACCCAGGGGGAAGCCCACCAGGTGGGAAGCGGCCGCACCACGGGTGTCGCTCGGTCCAATGCCCATCAGACGGGAACGAGTAGTGCGCACGCCCGGTCGGATGGGTCGTCCGACGGGGTCGATCTCAGCGTCTCGAAGACGCATACCGAAGGCACGCATCAGGACACTTCCGAAACGACCTCTGAGAAAAACACTGCCGCCACGTCTCATTCCTTCGGTGCGGGACAAAAGATCGCCATCCCCTATGGCGAAGGCCAGGACGTGCTCTCGAAATCCCGCGAGAGCAGCTCCCAGCATTCCGAAACCAAAGGAGTCGACTCTTCCCGGGCCACTACCACCGGCCAGAACCGTTCCGATGCGGAAAGCAAGGGCCTCACGGTCAAGCGCTCGGACCAGCGTTCCGAGACCGACACGCACGGCTCCCTGGAAAATACGACCGACACGACGGGCCAAACCCTCCAGGCGTCCGAAACCGAGATGCACGTCAAAAACCACACCGTCGCCCTCGGCGTGATGGAGGGGTGGAGTACGGGCACCTCGAACACCGTCACCGACACTACTCAGGAATCCGACATGACCGGCGTCGCCGACGGCACCTCGAAAAACGTCACCGTCACGGTTGGCGTCCGCAACCAGATGCAGGAGTTTCACGAGGACACGCCGGTTTTCTGGACGCCGCAAGAGGTTCTCCATCGCCATATCTGCCACCTGATGAATCAGGGAGAGGCGTGCGCTACCGTAAAGATCACCAATCGTCCCCCCGTCCCGATCCGCATCGACCGGGTCCATATCCCCGCCTTCGACCGCGAATTCTCTCCCCGTCACCTGTCGCTTTTCCGGAAAGATGTGGTGTTCTCCTTCCCGGAGTACTACATCCCTCTGGAAGACGGCGTACGCGAGATCGTGGAGCGCCAGGAGGGGCTTTTCAATCGGTGCCTCTCGATCCTCAAGCCATCGATCCCGTTATCGCCGCCACCACCGGTGATCGAAGGCGATCTTGTGGAAGCATCCGGCGACGATCCGGACGCCGATGACAACGGGGTCAAAGACCCGTTTTCCTGAGCACTCCCACAACCTGTCCCGACACCCGGAGAATCACCATGCCGCTTTCTTCCGACCGAGCCGATATTTCCGATGCCGTCATCCCGCCCGAGGCCAAGAAGGATGCTGATGGCGCCTCCCCGCCCGGGCGTGTTCGCGCCAAGACAAAAAAAGCAGGAAAAACCGCCCGGAACTTTCGCCTGACAGACCGGGACTACGAGATCCTCAAGGCCGTCAACCGGTACCGGTTCCTGCGGACCGGCCAGATCAAAAGGCTCTTGTTTTCCGATGCCTCCACACCGCAGACCGCCCGGCGGCGCCTGAGGAACCTTTCGGATCCGGGCTATCGGTATTTGGACAAGATCGAACCCTACGTACAGGTGGGGAAGGGCAACGCGGAAAGCGCCTGGTATCTCGACCGCGGAGGGGAGGAGCTCCTCCGCGCGTTCGGCGAGCCGCTGCTGTCCTATTCCTACAAGAATTCCGGCAACGTCGGGCACCTGTTCCTCGCGCATGCCCTTGCCCTGTCGGAGTTCCGCGTACGGCTCGAACTCGCCCTCCGGAACCACCCGGTTGTTGAACTCGGCCGGCTTATTGCGGACTTTGAGATGAAGTCCCACACGACCGAGGCGGTTGATACCAAGATCTTCAAGCTCTACAAAGAGGTTCGCCACCCGAATGAACGCAACGAGACCTACATCGTTTATCCCGATGCCCTGATTATCCTTCAGGGCAAAGGCGCGTACTCAAAATCCAAGCGGCTGTATTTCGTGGAAATTGACCGCGGGACGGAGAGCGAGTCCCATATTCGCAAAAAAGTCATTGGCTACTCCCTGTATCTCCAGCAACGCGTATTCCAGAATTTTGGCAAGTTTGAGGGATTTTGTGTCCTGTTCCAGACCATCTCCCCCAAGCGGGCCGAAAACATGCGAAAAGCCCTGGTCGGTACGGAAGGCAGCGACCTCGTCTGGATTACCGACGTGCAGAGGGTGACGGAAGAAACGATCCTCTCCAAACCGATCTGGACGGACCACAAGGGGAATTTTCGTGCGATCATGCGGGAGTAAGAGGCCGGTGTTGGCCTCTTTTCCCGGCTTTTACGCCGCCAACAGGTGCTCTTTTCCCGCCTGCTTGAAAAAATCCACGAACCCTTTCCGGTTTATTTCCCGTATCTCTCTCTGTTCCTCAACCGATTTCTGCGCCTTTTCCGTTTCCAGTTCCCATCTGGCGGCATCCGGCCACCTTCTTTCGTTCCATGCCTGGCACCAGTTCCACCAGCATTCCATCAGCCACGCCCTGGCTTCCATGAACAATTCCTCATCCTCCCGGAGCCACTTTCTCACTGCCTTCGCATGTTTCTCATAGTCAAAGGGCCTGTCGTACCCTGTTTTATTCACGTCCCCTTCCCATTCTCCGGCTGCGGCGGGGATCTCCGGCATATCGAGGATGAATTCTTCGTCATTTGCCGCTCTCCCTTCATCCATCGGCGTATTCTGGACTGTCCCGGATACTGGATCCGGAGCCTCCTGCGGGCCTTCCTCCGCAACGCGGTACTCCACCACCACCCCCTCTTTGGTTGACGAATCCGATGCAACGCTTGCCGATGTCTTCCCGAGGAACCGGTGCTCCAAATCGAAAACAATCCCGTCGGCGATATGGCTCGCCACAGAGTTCCGGGCTAAAAAGATCATCGTCGCCGGATCGATCTCCTGATCGGCCCGGAAGGAAAAATCTATCTCCATGTGGTGGTCGGTATTCAGGGCGCCGCCTACTATTTGCGGAGCGGTCATGGTACTGGTGCCGGAACTTTCGCTGTTGATGGAGAACTGCTCCGGAGCCTCACCACCCTCATGCCCCCGCACCATACCGGGGATAACCTCATTGGCGATCCTGTGAAAAATCTGGCTTCGGATGTCATTGCTCCTCGCCTCCAGATCTTGTGCGATGCATTCCGGATCGAGCGCGTCTACGGTGTGGAAATCCAGGGAAAAATGCGTATCGACGCTGCCCGGATCTATCGTCCGGTATTCCGCATTTCCTGATGCTCCGATTTCCATAAAGGATGCAAAAAACCGGTTGATTTTTATCCTTTCTCGTCCGAAAGGGTCAAGGGATTTTTGCCGGCATGTTCTGCTCCCCACACCGCGCCCCCGCTCCGGCTTTTGCGTCCGCCTCCGCTTCACTTCCGCCGGCCGCTCCAGCCTTCACGGGGTCGCTTCTTCAAGCACATGAAGGTATTCCGTTGCCCGTCCGCGGTTGTCACTCCGCTCATTCCGCACGCTTCCAAAGAGGGAGGAAGCGTGCTCGTTTATTCATCATCAACTGGCACGAGAATCGTAGCAGCCACCTCCACCGCCTCAAGGAGCTTCTCCTCAAAAAAGCAGATCCGTGGACGCTTCCCGGGCTCTCCGTCCATTCCCCTGTTTACTGTCTGTCGGAGGAATGCCCGGAAAGCCCGGGGCGCGTTCACCGCGGCTATTCCTTTTCTGTACCGGAGACTCCTCCTTGACCCGGTGGAGCCTCCGTCTGCTGCTTTCCCCGTGCCGGCTGATGAGAGAGGAATTGTGACCCTCCCCTGCCGGACATTTCTTTCTCCGCTTTCGCCTGCATCGGCCCGGCCAGCCGCTTCTTCCCCGCATACCGGGGCGCTTTTCCTCCCGGGCGATATCAGGAGGTTTTTCTTTTTATTTGCTTATGTCTTCTCTGCCCCACACGGCAAAGGCCGAACTGGAAGAGGTTCTGCAAAACAGCGCCCATGGTTCCCTCGAAGAGGCTGTGGCCCGCCACCTGCTCGATTGCGTGAGCCGCTTCGGGGAGGAGGGCCTGCGAAAGGCGACCTCCTACGCGGATTGCATCCTGGAGCACTTCTCCCGCACCCGTGACATTGCCCGGCTCAACGACGCCCTCCGGCGGGATCTCGATCCCGCTGCCAACGGCACCGTCCTCATAACGGCCGGCGTCAAAGGGCTGGGCGAGGAAGTTATCAATGCTGCGATGACCGCTCTCCGGGAATTCGACGATTTCACGGAGAACAACGATCCCCACCATGAGCATGACTTCGGCTCCTTTACCGCTTCGGGACACAAGTTCTTCTGGAAGATCGACTACTACGACCTCCAGATGGAGCGGCTTTCCCCCGATCCTTCCGATCCAACAGTCACCCGGCGGGTGCTGACCCTACTGCTCCCGGAAGAGTACTGATCCGCAAAAAACGGCCTGCGGTGTGCCGTCAAACACCGCTCTTTCTTTCTTTTTTCACCCCCTCATGAAAACCACTCCCCTCATTACCGTTACCCTCCGTGGCGGCGTTATTCAGGACATCGCCCGCATTCCGGAAGACATTCAGATCAAGGTCATTGACTGGGATAGCGAGGAACTCGACGATAATGGCGAACCTCTCCCCTCTGTCGGCATCTGGGACAACCGCGGGAATTATGCCGTCGACTGGGATGGCGAGTATTAACCCTTGCTCACTGGGAGGGGGGTCGTTCGTGCTCCCCTCCCCGCTTCGCACTCTGCCGCCTTACCCTTCCTACGTGCGCCGCGTGCGGGACTCCGGCTTAAGCACCCGCCTCCGCTTCGCTCCGCTCCGGCGTCTGCTCAAGCCTCCATCCCTTCGCTCAGCATTCCATTTCCCTCATACCTTACCCTGTTCATTTTTCCCTCTTGATGGCTCACCAGGCTTCGCAGGGGGCGTTTTCAGGAATCGGTGAGCGGGGGCCGCTTACCAGACAAAGCCCCGTATACGAGCAAAATGGAGGCACTGAGGGCGTGGTAACCGATGGCGTTACACGGTAACGCTGTTATACTTTGAGCGTTACCCGGTAACGGGAGGAGTGTCATGAACGATGCCGCCAATGAGAGACAAAGGAGATACCGCAAAAGGGCCAAGGAGTCCGGTCTGGTCAGGATTGAGCTCCGGATTCCCTATGATGAGGCACTCATGCTGGACTCTTTGGCGGAGCTTTGGGGATGCTCCAAGAAGGAGGTTTTTCGGCGTGTCCTGAAGCAAGGATGGGAGAAGGCCGGAAGACCCGTGGCCGGTGTCTCGGCCGAGGCCCCAAAGAGCCAGCAGAGAAGCACATCGGCCATCATTGAGGCTCATCGCCAGGAGATCGAGCGTAGAGCCCGAGACGGGCACAAGCCCACGCAGATCGCTACATGGCTTTCCGGAAAGACCGGTGTGAAAATCACGGGTTCTGACCTGAACAGCTGGTTCAAGCACTACGAATGGTGGAGTGCGGGGAAGACGGCTCAGCACGTCCGCCGGTGACCCACCAACTACACACTCACGAGACGCCATTTTCACCCCCTCCTGGCCCACTAGGCTTCGCAGGAGGCGTTTTTCCGGCTTACAGGGAGGAATGGAGTACCAAAAATCAATCGCCGCTGAGAGGGCCGTTTTTGGGCTAATACGGTGGTGTTCTTGGATATGGCTTTATACAGCCGTTTTATGGGTGTTCATATTGAAGCAGGGGTCTGTTCCGCTTCCAGCTTGGTTCCCTAAGTTACTGTGATGACTCCTTTTTCCGGAGATACGCCTTTTCTCTTGGCATATTCGTTGAACTCATCCTCGGTGAACTCCGGGAGAAATGTTTCTTTTGCAAACGACCGAAACAGGCTTCCTATTATCGGATGCTGGATCCCCTGGTCCTTAAACCTCATGTATAACAGATCGCCCTTGTATTTCCGATGAAAACGTTTTTCAAAGGCCGCGTAGTCCGTTGTGGACATCTGGTTCATGACGTTTTGGGTGCGCTCCCACTCAAAATCTCCTCTGAGCTCCTGCAGCTTCTCTTGTTGCTCGCGCTTTTTGGCCTCGTTTTGCCTTCTTTCACGCTTCTGCTTTTTTTGCTCTTCCTCGAATGGCACTTGCTTCGGACGGTAGTCTTTTTGCAGGGCTGACATGGTGTATCCAGGAAGATTTTTGAGTTTCCCGGCTTTGTATTCCTTTTCCGCAACATCCAGGTTTCCCTGGATATACGCCTCGTCAAAACTTGCCGTTGCCCACTCTACCTGCTCTTCAGTGAGCCCAAAGCTTTCCAGCTTCTTCCTGATCTCCCCTCCCCCATCTATCAGCTGCGGCACCTCTGCCAGCTCTTCGTTCGACTTTTGGCTTTTTCCCGCCCCAAACAGCGACATCTGCGGGTTTTCTCGGACCGCAAAACGGACCGCCACCACTCGCCTCTTCTCCCGCTTGTACCCCGGTTCGATCAAGATATCAGAGCTGTTGTTGACCTGAAGGGCAGGCCTCTTGATCACCCGATCATTCAGCCTCCGGAAGTCCTGGTACTCCTTGGGGTTCACCCCCATGATTTCTCGATATTTCTCGAGTGGTATCCATCCTGTCGTTCCGGTGTTCCGGTAACGGACGCAGTTTTCATAGAGGGCGAGGGCATAGCCGCTGCTGAATTTTTTCTGGATCGTGAGGTTGATCCGTTCGTACATCGAGGGGTTGTAGAGCTTCTGCTTGAGCTTTTTCCCAAACGAATAGTAGCAGTACACTCCTCGCATTTCGGCGTGAGCAAGCATGGTCGTCGCTCCCCATCCCTTTTCCCTCCCCTTCTCATCGAGCACATTCCACTCCAAAACCGTGCTCATGAGGTTGACGAGCGATTGCTTCAGGAGGGCGCGATCATTGCTGTCGTACCCCAGAATGGCTGCCAGGTCCACCGTCCGGATCTTGTGCTCCTCCTCCTTGAGAAGATCCTCGTAGGCGTTCCACAGCAGAACATTCGACATCTTCCGTTCCAGAAGAGACAGCTTGTTGCTTATGTGGATTGCGCCGACATGCTTTTTGACGTTCTTCTCCGCAGGCAAGTTCTTACCGCTCATTATCGCAGGGTTAGGGATTATTAGCCTTCTTTTATTCCCTGTTGCCTACAAAGTCAATAACATCCTGTAGACATTTACACGGGAATATTGTTTTGTAGCAGTTCAAAATGTCTACAGTTACAGGATGCTGCTGATTTTCCCCAGAAAAGAAGCGCCCCTGAGGGGGTACTGCCTTCAAAATGAAATGTCTACAGTTACAGGATGTTCAGGCACCAAAGAAAAATCCGGAAAACTCCGTAATGTCTACACTTACAGGATGTTTCTCGCCAGGCCAGCACCTCCAAGCCGAGGCCCATCACTCGTAATGTCTACGCTTACAGGATCTTTCCGGGAAGCCCAGTGTGCTCGGGCCGAGACTCCCCTACTCGTAATGTCTACAGTTACAGGAGGCAAACATCCTGTAGATGTAGACATTACATCCTGTAGATGTAGACATTTGGAGGCCGATTTATCCTGTAGATGTAGACATTACATCCTGTAGATGTAGACATTACGTCGCAGAAATCCAGTACTTTCCTACACTTACGCCCCCCTAAACGATATTAAACATCGTTTTCTTAAACGACGTTAAACGGGGCTCGTCGTCGTTTTCTCATTTCATCTCATTTGTTGAATCTCTCACGAAACGTCAGAGATCGATACGAAGTGAAAGAAGAAAGCCCAGGGTATCCTTGAGGTTGCGCGCTAAAACTCAGAAACAGAGGAGATATGCGCCTTTCAGATACTTTTTTGGAAACAAAGGAAGCTTCCCCTCCCCTCTTCATCACGAGCATCGGGACTCTGGAAATATCCAAAATGTCTACACTTACAGGATGTTTCTCTGTTCTCCAGGCACTTCCCCTGTTTCCATCCTGTAGATGTAGACATTACGTTGTATGGTTTATATCGTTTAAATCGTTAAAACCATACAAAAGAAATGGTCACAATCCGGAAGTTTTTGGGATTGTGGGTGCTTTTTGGCATGTTCTCAGGACACCCTCTCTTCCACATTTTTGTTTTCCACTAGCTATTTTTAAAACGGTATAAATCGTTAATACGATATAAACGGTAACAACGGTATAGAAAGTAATGAAGATTCATACCGTACAAACAGTATATTTCATACAAATAATACAAAAGGTATGTAAGATAATAACGGTACAAAAGGTAATAACCGTATAAATAATACTAATAGTAAAAACGGTATAAACGTTATTAACGATATAAACCGTAAGTATCGTAAGTATCATTACAACAATTCATATTGTATAAATGATATCAATAGGTTAGGGTGCTTTATATCTCATACCATCTTTCACCATGACTGCGAAAATTATCTCCATAGTGAATCAGAAGGGCGGCGCAGGGAAGACCACGGTCAGTATGCAGCTGGCCGGCACGTTGGGACTGAAGAAAAAAACCAAGGTCCTCGTCATAGATGCCGATCCGCAAGCAACGGCCACTCGTTGGGCTTCGTCTGCTGATGATCAAAATCCGTTTCCCGCTTCCGTGAGTGGCTTGAGTGCTGCCGGTGCAAAAGTTCATCGCGAAGTGCAGAAGTTCGTTGAGGACTACGACTATATCGTGGTCGATTGTCCTCCTGCGGCCGATTCACCGGTTCCCCAGAGCGCATTGATGATCTCTGACATGGCTATTGTTCCGGTTATCCCCAGCCCCCTGGATCTCTGGGCTTCGGTGGGAATTCGCCAGGTCATCTCGAACATCAGCGATATCAATGAGGACCTGAAACCGTTTTTGATCATCAATCAGTGCCAGCCGAACACCTCTCTGGCTCGAGAAACCCTCGAGATCTTGCCCGAGTATGGCATTCCGATCATGAAGACCAAGCTCCACCAACGAACGGTCTATCGTCAATCTGCGGTGTACGGGGGGACGGTGCACAGTCTCGGCAGCAAGGCTGGTCTCGCTATTAAAGAGGTCGACAGCTTGGCCCGGGAAGTCCTTGGGGTTCTTCATCCCAAGAAGTAGTACAAAAATTCTGTTTTTTCGAATATGGACAAACAAGCCCCAAAGAAGAAAAAGACCCTCGGATCGGCACTGGCCGATTCCATCAGCGCGGAAGAGAAGAGCGTCACCAATCGTTTTGAACGGGCAGAGGAGGTGTGGCGATCAGGACGGAAGGCCGAGAACACTCCACGTGTTCCGATCCCAAAGCCAGCGGAAGAGGTCCCGGAGGTTGAAGAGCCCGTTGCGGAAAAACCCAAGCCTCCTGCTCCGAAAAAACCCCAAAAGGTCGTCAAAGTCATTCGGGACACTTTCAGCATGCCCCCGAATGATTATGACCGGATTTCCCAAATTATTCGGCAGTGCCTGGAGAACGGAATTTCGATCAATAAGAGCGAGGTGGTCCGTGCGGGACTGATCGCCCTCCAGAAGATGCCCCCGAAGGAGCTCGCGGATCTTCTGCAGGAGCTGGAAAAGATGAAACCCGGAAGAAAGACGTAATACAGCCGTATTTCAGATTTCGTATAAACCGTATATATCGTTAATACTAATTCATTTTTTTATGAGGAACGGTCGACAGCTCCACCTCGAGGTTGTCCCAGTCTTGGCAGAGACCTACGGCTTCAGATCACTCCTTCTCTGCGCATCCACCGCAATTGCTCCACACTGAATTCGCACACATCCCCGATTTCCTCCGGAATCTTCACATTCCCGCGAACAGGGGAGGGGAATGTCATTCCCCATTGGAAAACCTCCACTTCAAACCACCGATTGCCCTGCAAAAGCTCCTGCGCTTTCTCATGTCCGCGCCGGCCGGCTGCATCCCGGTCATACCAGAACAAGAACCGCTCGGTGCCGGTCATCTCGGAGATCAGATTGAGCTTTTCAGCTTGCTGCTCAGAGAGACTAGAGCCGAAGGTCGCCACTACGTTCCGGATGTCAGCCTCCACCAGCTTCGCCACATCAAAGCAGCCCTCGACGACGAGCACATTCCCGCTACTGCGGATCTGCTCCAACGCCCGGTCATCCAAAAGCACCTGGTCGATGTTGTAGATCTCCAGCGTCTTGTGAAACCCCCCATACAGCTTCCATTTTCCGTCTTCCTCCTCCTGCTCGTCCGTCATCGCCCTTCCCATATGCGTCAGTATCACCGGCCTCAGTATGCCCTCATCCTCCTGAATCCCCCGTACCTGAAACACCATTCGTCCCGCGAGCGGGCTTTTCGACGTCTCTGGGAGGTATCCGAACCCCAAATACTCCGCTGTCTCTCTTGATATTCCTCGTCGGCCAATCTCCGGATGCTCCATGTCTAGCATCGGGACGAGTGTTTGTCGTATAGGCTGATTCTCCTTTTTCTCATCGTCCCCAATACTCCTCTCACCCCCCAGTTTCTTCTTTCCTTCACTTCTTGGCCGATTTTCTGCCCCGTCTCTCCCGGCTCCATCCGGAAGATCGCTTGTACCCCGCCCTGGCTGCCCAGCACTGCTCACATGACTGAGACCTTGTTCGAGTAACCATCTCCCTGCATCAAAGCAGTTTAGAGCCCTTCCTGTTCGTCTGGAGATGACTGCTTGTACCAGCTCAATGACCCCGCCCCCATGTGTTTCCGGGGCTGAAGAGTGGCAATACCATCCCCGATCGTTCATATGGAAAGAAGGAGTGTTTTCATCGGTAAAAGGCGAGCGCCCCCACCACTCTCGATCATTGCTCCTCTTCTCGTCTTTCTCAATTCCCAGGGCAATATATACCTCCCGCCAGTCCGAATTCTCTCGGATCTCTCGCAGCATATCTCTGGTGATAAACCGGGGAACGTCGATGTCCATGGGAATTATTGAGAGAGGAAAACCAACAGAGGAAGGAATTCCTGTCAGCAAGTATTGTTAAGCAGTTCTTTCGGGGAGCGTCAAGCTCATTTTCTCTTTTTCAGCGATTTCTGCTTCCCCAAAACGCCCTGATCGGGAACAGTTTAACCGGTTAACACCCGAGGCTAACCGGTTAACTCTCGAGAGCACGAAGTGACGGTCGTCAATGCCGACCGCTGTCGCAAAGCAACAGGCAGGATTGCGTTTAACCGGTTAACGCAAAGCGATTAACCGGTTAAACCGCTCTCATTCGGCAGAGCCGAATGTCCGCTCGCATCCTGCCAGGGGTGGAAACCCCCCCTTGGATCCCCCCAAAGAAGTGAGAAGTGACCAGATGTGAAAGGATAAAGAGAGACACCGGCTTCATGTGTTCTGACGCCATGAACGATGCCGACATTATCCGCACCACCCGCCAACGATTCCTGAATCTTCCCGAGGAAGTGAGAAAGCGTCAAAAAGGCAGGCGCAACGCTTACATGCGCTCCTACATGAAGAACGTCTACCGCAAGACCAGCCGCCGCATAGAATCCACGTTTCCGGAAGACCAGTATCGCCGTCTCCTCCAGGCCGCCAAAGAGTCCGGCCGGAGGCCTTCCGTCTTTCTCCGCGAGGCCGCCATGGCCTACCTGGAGAAGCGATATCTAGTACCGGAGGACGTGACCACCGCCCTCCACAATCTCACCCTCCAGCTCCGTTCTGCCGGCAACAACCTCAATCAGATGGCCCGGTATGCCAATACCAATAAAGAAGCCTCTCATGCGCTCTTACGGGACGCCAGGAGGTGTCTTCAGGAGATGGAAGACCGTATTGCCCTTTTTATAAAAAACCCTCCTCTCGCTTCATTCTGAAACACTCATGATGGTCAAATCACTCTCCCGGAAAACGGGGAGTTTCACCCAGCTTCTCGACTATCTCTCACAGGAGGGAAGGGGAGGAGGTTTTCCTATCCTCCACAACCTCAATGTTGCTCGTCCCCAGGACCTCAGAGCCGTTAATCGAGCCTTTCAAGGGAATGCGAAGCATGTACCGCCCCGGAAGAACGGCGTTGTCCTCTACCATGAGATCCTTTCCCTCTCCGGGAAAGACCAGGCCCATATCACTCCGGAAACCCTCCATGATCTGGCTTCAAAATACCTCTCCCTCCGTGCCCCAAAGGCAATGGCCTACGGAGTGATCCATTCCGACACCGACCACCCTCACCTCCACCTGGTTATCTCCGCTAACCACGTCAACAGCCCCCAGAAGCTCCGCCTCTCTAAAGCCCAGTTCGCCAGCGTCAAACACCAGCTGGAGGCCTACGAGAAGGAAAAATATCCCGAACTGGCCCATTCGTCGGTACTGCCCGAGCCGGAAAGAGGCCCTCAGAAGAAGGAGCCGATCATTACCAAAAAAGAGACCATCAAGCACAGCCTCAAGGGAAAAGTCCTAACCGCTCTCTCGGCCTCTTGCACCCTGGAGGCCTTCGAGCATCGCCTCAAAGAGCACGACATCGAGCTCTACCGACGACGGGGGAAACCGACCGGAGTCATTTCAGAGAAAAGGAAATACCGCTTCAAGACCCTTGGGCTCGAAGAAGCCTTCCTGAAGGCATCGGCCCATTGGGAGCGCATTCCCCAACGAGAAGCCTCGATCAGGGATATTGTGGCCGAGAAGGCGAGGGCGATGTTTCGGGGATTTGGTTTTGTGCAGGAGATGAAGGAGGTGTTGAATCGAAGTGAAAGGAAAGAGAAGGGGTTTGCTCGTCAGGCATCGGTGGTTATGAATGTGGTTCGGAATAGGCGAAAGGGTAGGGGAGTGAAAGGCTTGGAAAGGTAATGTGGGAAACCCAAACGCTTAATTCCCATCAAAGAATCGACGCCTTTTCCGTATGGGCCGATGCTGATATATGAGGGGTTAAATTCCGTATTTTCTTCTCCTCAAGCGGAAGATACCGAACCTTTTGAGCCCTGCTCTTCGAGGAGAACGCTGCCGGCGGCTTCTCCGCCAAACTCCGCCAGGCCGGCACCTCATAATACGCTGGCATATCCACCAGGGCCGGCCGCTCTCGTCCACTAATGAGCACGCCCTTCCCCGACCCCATCATCCGCACCTCATCGGCCCTCATGAGCGGCTGAGCCACGGTGCGGGCATGTTCACTGATTCCCTGGTACAGCGTGTCATACTCGGTATTTTGCCCCAGCGCTCGCTCTACATAGGAGCACATCTCCGTATCCATCCCAGAAAAAAATAGCTTGCTCCCACATCCCCCGGAGAAGATCGTCTCTGCTCCCTCACGCCCGTAGAGACTCCGCAATTGCGCCAGATCCTGAAGGATCAAACTCACCGAGCACCGCCTCTTCCGGAGGGTTGTAATGATGGAAGGAAACTTCCGGATCCGACCGAGATTCCCGAACTCATCCAGAAAGAAAAACACGGACTGTTTGCTTTCGTTCTGCTGTTCATCCTCCGCATCCCATTCCCGCAGACAGTGCCGGAAGCACACGGTATAAAAGAGGTTGAGGATCAGAGAAAAGTAATCGATCTCATCCTCCGGAACAATGAGGTACACCACGGTTCTTTCGTCCCTCAAGCTCCTGATCTCCATATTCTCAGAAGCTGTCAGTTCCGCCACCTCCGGATCACTCCACAAATCTAACGACGCCCGGGCCGAACTGAGCATCCCCGCAATTACTTTCGTATCCTGCGAGATAAATCCTTTGTATTCCGCAAAGGTCAGTTCGTCCAGATACTTCCCCATAAAGTCATTTAATACTTCCCCATAGATCCCGAAGTGATTCAGCATCCATCGGACGTTCGCCAGATTCCGATACCCCGGATCCTCCACCTCTACCAAAGCCCGTAAGCAGATATAGAGGATATTCGTTGCCCCGATCATCCAGAACCGATCATTCCCCGCTCCGTTCTCTGCCAGCGATGCCGCCAAGCTCCTCAACTCCTGCGGACTCCGGAAGTACTCCAACGGATTAAACCGCAGGCTCCGGGAGAGATCCGCTGGCTCCAATACTTTTATCCGGAACCCCCTCTCTTCCAAATGCCCGGAGGTCATCCGATAGATCTCCCCCGAGGGATCGGTTACCACCGCACTTCCCTCTACATTGAGCAGCGAAGGAATCAGAAACCGAGTCGTCTTCCCCGATCCTGTAGGGGCCACGAGGGCCAGATTCTTATACGAGTTCCCCAGGGACAGTCGATGTCTCGGAGAAAAGACTAACCCCGAATTCCTCCCCGACAAAAACGCCCCCATCTCCTTCGAGCTCATCCACCTCGCCCTCCCGAACACCGTCGACTTTCGTATTCCAAATACGCGATGCAGCCGGTCCGGAACCATCTTCTGTGCCAGCCGGAGGGGAAGGGGACTGCTCATGTCCTGAAGGAATCTTCAATTCCACCCTAGTCAAATATTCCGTTTCCCTGCAACGAAAAATTCTTCTTTTCCAACTTCCTCTCTTCCCGCTCCCCGTACTTTGACAAGCAGACAGCCCCTGCCAGGGATCTCTTCTCTTTGGCGGCGTCAGCCAGGAGCACACCCCTCCCCACCAAAGCGCCCGCCTTGACCCGGAGCGCTGCACTCTGGCAGGGTCAAGCCGTCTGTTATCCGAATTATGTCTGCCAATCGCGTGTGCGAACAGCTGCTGGCCGCCACAGAAAACAACTCACCCGAGGATCAAAAAACGCTCCGGCAAACCCTGTTTCAGCTTATGGAGCGTTTGCTGACAGCTCGTGAGGCCCTACAAGCGGTCCTGGAGGCCTGTCCGGAGACAGTGCTGGAGGAAGCCTGGAGGCAAGCGGAAACAAAACGCGAGCGGGCAGCCCGTCCACTCACCGAACAATTGGACCTCGCGCTGCTACCGGCAGCGCTTCCAGAGGAAGCAAGTCCGGCCTGGGTCGAGGAGACCGGCGAGATATACCGCTTTACCCGCCCGGTAACACCGAATGAGCTTTTTCAGATGACCAGAGAGATGATCGAGCGGCAGTTCCTGCGCTCTGACTATCTGGACAATCCTCAGACCACCAAAGAGTTTCTGTTGCGACACCTTGTTCATCACCAGCAGGAGGTGTTTGCGGGCATCTTTCTCGATAACCGCAACGGGATTCAGGCCTATGAGGAGCTGTTTTTCGGGACGATTGACGGTTGCAGCGTCCATCCGCGAGAGGTGGTACGGCGGGCGCTTCATCATAATTCCGCTGCGATGATTTTCGCGCACAATCATCCCTCGGGAAATCCCGAACCGAGCATGGCCGATGAGCAGATTACCTGCCGCCTCAAAGAGGCCCTGGCCCTCATCGATATCCGAGTGCTCGATCACATTGTCATCGGGGGGAACGAGGCGGTTTCCTTTGCAGAGCGGGGACTTTTTTGAGAGGTTGTTCCCAGAAGTGGGGAGGGCGGCTTCAAGGGGTGCCCCAAAGGATACTACTCCATCGCTACGCTGCCGCGTGGACGGAGATTTTCGCCCTTTTCCCGAGCAGGTATTTCTGGCTATAGTGACTCTGAATTTTTGGCATATGGAGAAAAAACGTTTGCCAGCCGGAGGGGAAGGGGACTGCCCATGTTCGGAAGGAGAACGCATCTCCAACCTAGTCAAAAAATTTTCTCCGTACAATAGAAAATGCCCCGTTTCGAGATCGTTCTTCGTTCCGCTATATGCGACAATATTCCTTGCCATTGTTCATGCGAAATGCTTCGTAACTAAATCAGAAGAATCGTTTTCTTTGCTCCAATTTTTGGAAAAAACAGGAGATAAAGCATGCCGGAATCCACCCCAGAAGATCTCAAAACTATCCTCAAATCCCTGAAGCACTTCCCCATAAAAGACCTCGAAGAGGTTCGGGCAAAGGTCGATGAGACCATTGAGAAAAAGAAAGACCGCGAGCGCAAAGTCGCCATCAAAAAGGCCAGAGAGATCATAGAAGAGAATGAAATCGCCCGGGAAGAGCTCTATCCGGAAACATCTTCACCGGATTCTTCAAGCGAACCCAGGCCTTCCCCTTTGAACGAACCGGCTCAGTCGTACTGAGGGATCCGCACGAGCGTCCCTGCTGCCGGCCCTCGCAGGTGGGACATAACCGCTCCGTCATCCGCTTTCTGTACGGCCGGCCCGTGACCCACAACGAAACCTCCAGGGAAAAGGTTTCCCGATATCCCGGTTTTCTGCTTCCGTTTTTGCCGGAAAGTAGATTCCGAATCGAAACGGCGGGGAAAATACACACCCTTTTCGACCTGAAGCGAACCCGTTTCGGCGTCAATGGCCGGAAGAGCTGACTGCGTCGGAATAGGCTTAAAGAAACCATCACGCCCCAATGATGACTATGAAAAACCTCGCCGGCAATGACGTGTCGATCTTCCTGTTCCGGTTCGACATAACCGCCAACGGCCTCAACTTCGTGATGAACGAGGGGATTGCCGCCGATATATACGAAGACGTGAACGGGAAACTCATGCCCCTCGTCCACGCCTGCTGCGAGACCCTCTCCCGGTACAAAGAGCTGAGCGCAGGCCCCATCATTATGGACGGCAACATTCTCTTCAGTGGCGAATTCGAGGTCATGCTGAGCAGGGGACTGGGAAAATACTTCCCGGAGACGGAAAAACAGGCGTTATTCCAGGATGCCAAAAAGATCGCCGACCTTCTCGTCATGGTGATGGACCGGAGAACACGGGAGGCCAAGAAAGGCAAACGGCCAACCCCCGACCAACACCCAAGCCTAGATTCCGATTCAAATCCCTCCCGAAAACCCCCTTTCCCGCTTCCCCCCGATCCGGCGAAGCTGAAACGGGGACTTGAGGAATTGGGAGAAGACAAGCGGCTCCGGGCTGAAGCGCAATGGGCGTTCGAAGGAAAACGCAGAAGACCCGGCCTGAAACCGTTGCGGCCGGAGGATCTTCCCGCGGGCGTCAAAGCCTCAAGAGGATACGATCAGAGGGGACACTGCCTGACGTTCGAACACGAGACTCTGGGAGAACTGGGAAAAATCGTTCTGATAAAAATCAGCGAAGAAAACATGCTGATACAGGCGGATATCCACATCGGACGGGAACCGGTAGACACCCCGACCTCCCAACGGAAGCGGCGGCTCTTCGAACAGGTCGTCAAGATGGTCAATGGGGGTTTTCAGGAAAACTTCCCGGAGTAGAAGCGGGAGCGGAAAAGGGCCTGTTGATATAGAACTTGATCCCTGATAGCGGCTTCTTCCCGTCAAACGGCGAAAGTTTTGGATTATTTTGATTTACCCGAACGGTAGCGCTATACGATCATCTCATCGGTTACCAAATTTCTTGATCTATATCAATGAAAAAGGCAGGGTAATTTAGTATTATTTTTGCAAAATTAGATCCATAATTGCCTGTGCAAAGATTTATTTATCTATTTTTATTAAATGCTTATAGCAATGACCTTGCATTTTTAGAAGGGGTGATATCCAACAACGCCAGTCTGGTGCGTTTCTCGTTATCCTCAAGCATTACACTAAAGCATAATGTGATCTTAGGAACAGGAGTGTTCCGTGTCGTGCCATCGAATTGCCAGATATTGACGCTATAAAAAAAACGCCAACCTAAAATCCGGGATAGCTTGGATTTCATACAAAAACAGGTGTGAAAATGAATACCTTGCGCAGCATTTACCGCACTAGAAATTTGGCATTCCTACTTTTTGTTGGTTTAGCTTTATTCTTCTACTCCTTAGCAGCGATACCCATGCCCTATGCACCCCTCAACGATACGGGCTATACTCGCTGCGGTGATAATTCCAGCCCCTACCTGAGCTGTCCGCAGCCCCAATATCCTGGCCAAGATGGTGAGTTCGGGCGCGATGTCACTCATAATGATTCGAGCGATGGCCATGCCGGTTTTAAGTTTACGAAGCTGGCGGCTGATGGAACACCGCTGGATGCTTCCGCAACGGAGTGGAGCTGTGTTCAAGATAACGTCACTGGCTTGGTGTGGGAGGTGAAGAAGACCGGGCCAGCTTGGGATCTCCAGCATGTCACCAACACCTATACCTGGTTTGATTCCGATCCCGAGGTCAATCTGGGCGATGCTGGCAGGCTAGGCGATCACAGCTGCACTTCTCAAACCAACTGCGACACGCATACTTATCGGACCGAGATTCGGGGGCTCCAATTGTGCGGATTTAACGATTGGCGCCTACCTACGGTGGAGGAGCTCTATTCTTTAAGAAATTTCAATGTATCGTGGCCGGGGCCAGCCATAGACACCAATTACTTTACCGTTTCAACTCAGTACTGGAGTACTGTCACGTATCGCGCCGATTCGAGTAAAGCCTGGACAGCTTCTTATTTTGTGGGAGGCTATGGAGGTACCCAAAGTAAAGCAGCATCTTTCAGCGTAATACTGGTACGCGGCGGCAGTTCACCTCAAGCGGCTTATTTCAATGCTTGTACGGCAGCGACACCCGACAATCGTTTTGTCGACCGCCAAGATGGCGCGATCGCCGATCTCGCGACAGGCCTCCTCTGGAAAAAGTGTCCTGAAAATACAAGCTATGAGGAGAGCACAAACAGTTGCCTGGATTCGGGCGGTACTTTTATTTGGCGAGACGCTTTGCATTGGACAGAGCTTGTCAATCAAGGCGCTTTCGAGAACCTCGGATATAGAGACTGGCGCATTCCCAATATTAAGGAACTGAACTCCATTGTGGCGTGGAAATGTTACGATCCGACTATCAATCGCCGCGTCTTTCCGAGCGACTCTTCGTATAAATATTGGTCATCGACATCCAAAGTGGGATACGACCAAGAAGCCATTTACGTTGATTTTCTAACGGGAAGGATGTCATCGGCCTTAAAGTCAAAAAGAGGCTTGACGCGTCCCTGGGAAATGAGAATTCGTTTGGTCCGAGACCCTGGATCGCAGACACTCGCCATTGTCCGTGACGGTACGGGAAGCGGTAAGATTACCAGCAAGCCTGTGGCCATCGACTGCGGAGGCAACTGTTCCGCTGTCTACCCATTCGGAACCCCTGTCGAACTCATAACCAACGCCGCGGCCGATTCGGTGTTCGCTGGTTGGAGCGGCGATGCGGATTGCGAAGACGGCAAAGTAATCTTGGCAAAAGAGACAAATTGCACGGCCACTTTCGATGTGAATCCCACTACAAGTGAGCAGCACACCCTGACCCTTAGGAAATCGCCGAACGGAACCGTTACCAGTGATCCGGTGGGCATTGATTGCGGGCCAGACTGCAAGCGGCAGAGTGCGCAGTACAACTCTGGTAAGAATGTAAAATTAACGGCAAAACCTCAGTTGGACTCATCAGAGTTTAAGAGCTGGGAAGGTTGTTCGGTATCTCTCGGCCTCGAGTGTTACGTGATGATGGATAAAAATAAAAGGACAAAGGCAGAGTTTAGCCGTAAACCACGTCTCACTGTCCTGAAAAAAGGCCGCGGTTTCGGCACCATTGTGGCACAGGAGCTTGAAAACGATGGCACCAAACCCTCTCCCATTTGCTTACCCAACTGCTCAGAGCTCATTGAGCAATATCCTGAGAATCAGGTTGTTGTACTCACCGCTGAGGCAGAGCCTGGTTCCACGTTCGATGGGTGGGGAGGAAATGCCGATTGCGGTGACGGTCAGGTCACAATGACACAGGACATTAAATGTAAAGCCGCTTTTAAAAGGCAAAAGAGGAAACAATTGGAAAAATGTGAAGTAGACCTACCAGACACAATAAACGTTATTCGTGCAGAAAAAAAGGAAATTGAGGCGAAGGTAACACTAACGCCTAGCGATGCAAATAAGCTGAATACAGAATGGATTTTCACTGGTGGAAATGGCGGGAGAAAGGTTACAGGGAAAAAATTTTCCACAAAGGTGATCTTGGTGGATGATATAAATACATACGAAGTTGAAGTAAGAATTTACTCTGATGGTAATACAGTATTATGTTCGGATAAAGCCACATTTAACGTAGAGGCAAGAAGTGCTGATAAGTGGAAGACGGTAGCGACCTTGGCAGAGGACAACGAACCTGAGTTTGGAGAGGAGCCAAGGGCGGAAGATGCACATTTATGGCTTAAAGTACTAGGTGCATCACGTGATCGTAAGAGTAATGAACCAGACATAATTATTCCAAGAACCTATTCAGATAGCGCTTATGAGTTAGCTCAGGTAAAAGATAAGAATGGACCAAATGATGAATACTGGTACATCAAGAAAAATAAAATGAAAATAGATCAAGAAACAGTCATTAATAAATGGCTTAAACCTAATCATAAGATGAAGGGTAAGGATAAGGGCAAAAAAAATTGGTTTAATTATAACAGGGATGAGTGTCAGCCAGAAAACGGGTTTGACCCTGCAGCTTTTTTGGAGGCCTTGAAGGGTCATGAGAATAGTGGAGTACCAGGAAAAATTAGTACTGGCCACTTTGGAATAATTGTAAGTGAACTAGCGAAAATAGGAATGAACCCTGGACTCGAAATTGAGAGGATGTTCTCCTCAAATTCCACAGTAATTGGCAGTGAAGATTTTATAGAAGACGTAGATCGAGCGATGAAAAAGATAGAATTTCATCTGCGTACTATTAGCGATCACGAAAAGGATGAAGGTATACAGATAGAGGATTACGGGAATTGGTCGAAAGACAACCCGCGTGCGAGTTTACGTAACTCAAAAGGGAATTATTTACCATGTGTATATTTTGGCTTTTACATGTAATCTAATATTTGGTAAATTAACCTCATGAAAAAAAATAGATACTTATTAGCGGCATTAATCTTTATCTTTTCTTTGGCAACATTGTGTCCTATGGTTTTGAATTCCTCGCCGGAACACCCAGGGAATATGGATTCTTATAACGTTGATATGAGACAACAAGAAGAAATAGTTAGGTCTATGTCTACACTGGAGCTTATCAAGGCGATGGGTACCGGTCTTTCAGGCGTTGGCGTGGAAATAGGCAGGAGGTTTAGAGAAGCCAGCCCAAAAGAGCGAGAAGAAATCATTATCTCGTTGAGAGATATTCTAGAGACACACGAGAGTTCAAAAAAAAGGCTCTATGCTGTGGGTCAACTGATACCCGTTCATGTCCATCGAATCACTGCTCATGAAAAGGAACTTATTGTCGATGCACTCTTCTTTGCCATAGAAAATGACAACAGTCGTCTCGTTGTTCACGGTGCATTAGAGGGGATACCGAAACTTGATTCCAGTCAAAGAGCGTTTGAATCTGTTCAATCCGTCTTGGATAGAGACGTTTCAGGGGAGCTAGGGGTTACAACAACTACGTTTATCACTCTGGGTAAAATGGGAGAAATTTCCGTTCCGTTTTTAATCGACTCCATCGCCGACTACCCGGAGGAAGCGATAGCGGGTTTGGCCTACACAAATAATGACAGAGCCCTAGACCATCTCATTTTACTCTCCAGTGACGAAGATCCTTATTTGAGAGGGCGTGCGGTCCATGCCTTGGGCCAGTTCCGGTATCATAATGTCGTCACTCCAGAAAACGATGCGATGATTAAAAAAATTCTTATGAAGGCGCTAAATGATGAGGATAACGGGGTGAGACGTAATGCTCATGAAGCGATGGAAACGTAGATGGCATAGCCAAAACCCTGTCCTTGGCACTCTTTCAACTTCGACAAACGTACGTCCAATTTACGATTAGACTTAAGCTCGAAAATCGTTCTATCAAGGGGTTGTAAGCCCAAACCCGATATTTTTCCGGCGCGTTACAAGCCCCTCCAGAAGCTACCGCAAAAATGGACCAGCGGGCGCACTCGTGCAGAAACCTACGGTTTTGCCCGACAAGAAAACTTGAAATCAGACCACCAATCGAACTTTGATTTTCGAGGTGAGTTTTCTTGCAGATTTTCGGTCTAAAATGACCGCCGAGCGGGAAGCAAGATTAACGTACGTTTTTTGAGTGCTCTCATTTTTTGATGTTTAAGCCTTTGTCACAGAGGAGTTAATTTAAAACCGTAGATTCTTGTTTAAATGCGCCCGCTAGTCCTACTAACTTATTTATATTTCATTGGCCGGTCACCACCTCAAATTCCGTCGTTCCAGCAATATTCTCATCTTCACTAATTATGCGAAATGCCTCAACCATATATCTTCCTTCCGATAATATTCCGATATCTCCGCTTATTTCCCATGGCGTTATTACCTGAGTACAGAACGTATCTGGTGAAATGTCTGGCACTAAATGAAGTCGTATTGTCTTTGCTGTGGAGTTTACGGAAACATCCATTCCTGTGGGTGCGCAGGAGTTATTCCACTCCCCAGACGCGGTTATCGTTATAAAGTCCTCTGAGGTTGGGGCGGGAGGAGTAATTTCTATGTTGATAGAGTATATTGCTGCGGTAATCGTTACACTGCTTGGACTGCTATCTGCCAGACCATCACGAACAACCAGGCCAAAACTGTATTCTCCTGATTTGGAAGGGGTAAAGCTCGGGAGTGCCGTTGTTGCATCTGCCAGAGAAACAACCGGTCCCACAATTTGCAGCCATTCATACGTCAAGTCTTCCGGGCCATTATCAGGATCAAAACTACCGCTTCCGTCCAAAGTTATCGTACTTCCCACGACCTCGGTACGATCTAATCCCGCATCAGCAACAGGAGGCTGGTTTGACGACAACACGATAACGCCAATGCTATCCTGAATATCCCCGTTTCGCGCTATAATGGTTGTAGTGCCGAAACCAACAGCGCTTACTACGCCTTCAAGCGATATCGTGACAATATCCGGATTCGCGGTCATGTATTCAGTTCCTGTAGATGGATCTGTAAGATCACGAGTGACCCCGTCGTCAAAGCTCCCGCGTACGGCTACGCTTCTTGTCTCGCCAATATCAAATAGCATTACCTCTTGCGGAATCAAGGCAATAGAGGTCAACTCCGCCGGTGGCCTTACCTGAAGCGTAACTGTATTCGACCCGAAAAAGTTGCCCTCAGCGTTCTTTCCTATGGCAGAAATGGGAAAAGTACCCACCGCATTGACCGGTATGGCGAAATCGAGCTCAAACGGTGCGGCGTCATCGATCATAGCCGCATCTGGGCCTCCCACCAAAACACTATCCACCATTACGCCATTCTCAGATACCACTACAACCCGTACCGTTTCACCTGCTGACACTTCGGCGCCATCGGAAGGACCAATGATTTTGAGTCCCGTGGTTTGAGCGGTCTTGGCATATACCATCATCTTCGGAATACTTGAGGTATCTGCGCGCTTAACAGAAAACGAGGATAATGTTGCCGGCGCCGGAAATTCATCAAATGAAAATTCATCAGCAGAAGTATTCAATAGATCTATTATTCTGTCTGAATAATTACCGCTTCCTGTTACGAGGTTGTGGATACTGTCAATACCTTCAAACACAGTAAAAGCGGAGGTTGGCATACCTCCCTCCTGGCTCTGCCGACCTACTACACAGTCATTCTGCAACCCTTGAAATATTTCGCTGGAATTTGCGAAAAAGTTAATCACCGTATAAGTTTGACCAACCTTTCCTGGAATATTTTCAGCAATCTCAGTACAGCCTATCCCGACCAGTGCATGGGCAGGGACGGGTGTTTTGGAAATGGCATTAATAGCCTCACTGCCTTTTGCCAAGTCGTCAAGGGCACCCAAATCAACAGGCATTTTCCAATCAGCCATTTTAGACTCAAAAAACTCCCCTATCCCGAAAGGAAGCGATCGGATACCATTTACAGCATTCGCCCATAGCGATCCGGTATGTGGCGTATTGAGAGTGAATAATTTATGAACATCTCCTGCATTAAAGTTTTTATTATCTCGATAGTCCAATCTGCTTATATGATTCCGGCTTAAAATCCCGCCCATGCTATGACCAGCGATATCCACTTGAGTGGTGGCAAAATCCTTGTTACGGAGGCGCTCGTTCGCTTCCTTTATGAAACGAAGTATCATGCCCTCATTCGTTGAGAAAAAGTGCGCATTTGTGTCCTTATAGTCAGCTTCGTGCACTACCATGAATCTAGTATCTTCGACCAAAGGAAATATATCCTCAAACCCAAAAATTGGTATAGAGGCAGTCCATGTTGATCCATTGGACCATAGCCCATGCACCAGTATCACTGGCGGGCGGACTAACTTGAATGGAAATTCACTTTCAATGGTGTCTCCTGAGGACGAGGTGAAGGTTGCTGTTAAGGTTATCGGGCGCTCTGCTGCGTTCTCGTCGGTTCCAACTCCATCACGGGCGAATTCATCCGGGGCGCGATAGACAGCATAAGCCATAAATCCCTGCGACGTTTCCGCCACCGTATCCGTCACGCAGTCAAAATAGGCTGTGTCGCCTAACAAAGCCAACCCACCGTCCACGGGTGTTTGCGCATTCGCCAGACAAAACTCCACATCTCCGGGTCCAGTTACCGTGCTTCGCAACAGTACCTGGGTTACTCCATCTGCCACGGCACCAATTCTCGGTTTGCCCCCTTGAGCAAGCACCTCTCTATCAGTAATTATCTGCCCATCAGACAAGAAAATGGCTTCTGGATCATTTGGATCGACCGCTTCCAGAGAGGTCAAGATCACGTTATCCAAGATGACAGCGGTATCGAGAATACCGTCTCTTTCGTCTTCGATAGTGAACTTCAGAATCACTGGTGTGCCGCCCTGAACAGGAGCATTTACTGTTTTGAAACCAGTCAAACCGGCATCGGGCAGGCCAGTGCCAAATTCCATATCCACCTCCGTGGGATCATCCGTGAAGAGATCAAAGCCGGATCCGCCTGCTGTCGATGTCGAAACATCGGAGAATTCAGAACTATTAACAGATTCCCGAGCAATCTCGCGAGAGCCATGAGCATCGGTCAGGACTGCTGAAAATCTGTCGTCGAACTGGCTACCGATGAATTCCGGATGTTCCGCGCTCAAAAAATTATAAGTAAAGCTCAGCCGATTTATTCCTTCCGGGATATTTAACGTCAAGGTTAGCGTTGCTTTATCCCCCTCAGGTCCCTCTGGCTCAAAGTCGGTCCCAGGCTCAGCAAAAGGCGTTCCTGCCACTCCAGAACTCAGAAGAACAAATGTGTCGCCTCTCCGAGGTCGTATCACACCCAGGTTATCAAATACTCCCCTGGTATTTGGCGCGCCGGTAACCGTGGCATCCACTAAAAATGAGGAACTGATATCAAGAGCTTCAGCAAGTTGAAACACATCAGCGGCAACCTGAACATTAAAAGGTTCACCTAAAAACTCAGCGCTTTCTGATACGGATCTTCGCTGTTCCAAGATTTCGTCAAAAGTCACAGCATTATCTGTTTGGGAAATTCTTGGTAAAAACATCATTATAGATACGAGCAACACAAAAGTTGATCTTACTATTTTTGGGCCGCAATGGGCTAACATTTTTAGAGATGCCATAATATCCCTCCTCTTGTCATTGATCTTTCTTAAGACAATTGCCTGGTTTTTTTGGAGAGTTCTGTTACTCAAAAATTTCTTTTGTGTTCCATCTGTAAATACCTTTTTTCTCTTCTTCTACTCCTCCGGCATCAATCCATGCATATATCCATTGTCCGTCCGGGCTCCAGCGGGCGGGGCCGTAAAACGTTGCCGCCAAAAGAACGGGTTTTGCATCCGATTCAAGATCCAATACATATAAAGGAGTCGGTCCAGAAAAACCCAGCACACCGTTGATAGGCATGTCATACGCGAGATATCGCCCGTCCGGAGAAAGACTGATGGTGTTTATACCAATAATGTCGCTCAGTATACCGTCTTTATGACGAGCTAAAACGCGGTTCGGATCTTTCGCGTCCACCAGCAATATCTCTCGCCCAGGACCTTCTTGAATCCGCACTTTTTGTTCTCTTCGGAGTCTGTCTTTCTCAAATGTATGTGTAAGACCACCCTGGCGCACTTTTGAATACCCAAGACCGGAGCACTCAAAGTAATAATCATTTTCCTTTTCATCGGGATTGGTATCTACTTGCAAAGAAATATATTCGGATTCCACATCAACAAAAAATAAGCTGCTATATGCTCCGGGGATATACATACGATTCCCTTCCGGATTCCAGCATCCCCTACCATAAAGTGGAGGAGATTTGCGTGCTATTACCTCTTTTGCCTTAGGGCTCAACGAAATCTCTTTTCGAGACTGCCCCATAACGTCGTAAAGTACGAAAACCGGTTTATTCGAGAAAATATATGAGTAAAAAATCCAATGACCATCCGGAGACATGGTAAAGCTTGGGTTTCCGGATACATCTTCTGTTCCGGGCAGCTTCTCGCCATCTGTCGTTGTCGGATCAATATTTGTTGAGCATCCCAATATTATTAAGAAACAAAAAATTAAGAAAACATAAAGGTTTTTCGGGCTCCAAAAGGGGGCATGCATATTGTGTCAAAAAGATGCAGTAGAAATATTACCATCGTTGCATAGCAATTTTAAAAAATCCCCCAAAAACGGTCCCCACAATAAAATTCTCAATAATCACTCAAAAATTCCGAATGCCTGCACTAAGACCGGCGGTTGCATATGCCCAGACTTACAGACGAGGGATTTTTTCCCAACCATAGTAATGAGTATAGCCACTCATTTCCTCGTGTCATTCTCCGAAGATAATCATGCAACAGCCACTTGCTAATTTACTAAACAAAATGTATCTTTCGTAAAGTAAGATATGTAGAAAAGGCAAGAATGTGTTTCTCTTTCTCCCCTAAACATGAACCAAATTACTTTACGAAAGAATTTTAGCCTCCGGACGGAATCCGGAGAGGGGATTCCCGATACCCTATCTTCGTGGATGGAGGCCTACTTCAGAGTAGAAGTCACGACCTCGAAGAGTTCCCAGGCCGTACAGAGGAGAGATATTGGGAGGTTTGTTGCTTTTGTGCTTCGAAGTGAAGGAAGAGAAGAGAGGGGAGTATGGACTTCCCGACTCTCCCAGGCCTTTGTAGAGGATTTAAGAACCGAAGTAAAAGAAGGGGGAGGGAAGATGTATTCCGACCGGACCATTAACCGGATGGTTGCTCACCTCAAAACCTTCTCCAAATGGATTCATAAACTCCGACCTTTCTCCTTAGGAGATCCCATGGAGAAACTCAAAACCGCCCCTCTGGGAACGGGATTAGAGATTGAGAGGGCTCTCACCCCAGGAGAGAGGAGGAAGATCCTCGATGCGGCGGACTATCTCCCCATAGTCGGAGGACGCTCGAAGAACCGGAGGATCAAGACCGAGTTTCCGGACCAGAGACCACGGAGGAAGGGGTATCGTCCCTGGAGGAACCGGGCCATCATATACCTTCTTATAGAGACGGGTATGAGACGGGCAGCGGTCACCCGGCTCAATATCGAAGATGTCGACGAAGAGCGACGGGCTATAGCGGTCCGGGAGAAGGGAGGCCTCACCCATCGGTATCAGATCAGCCGGCAGGGACTCAAGGCCATTGCGGACTATATCGAGCACGAACGGATCACTGACGCCGATTTCTGGACCGAGTCCAACGCCCTGTTCCTCCCGGCAGACTCCAAGCCCCAGAGTTTGGGGAGACTTAACCCCATCAACATCAATGCGGTCTGGAATGAGGTCTGTAAGCTCGCCCACGTGAAAGGCAAGACCCCCCATTCGGCCCGGCATGCCATGGGACGGCATATTATGGAGAAGACCGGCAATGTGGCCGCTGTTCAGCGGCAGTTGGGGCATAAGAACGCCGCGTACTCCTTACAGTATTCCCGGATTACGGAGGAGGAGCTGAATGCGGCGTTGGATGAGCGGTGAAACTTAATGTCTCTGATTCCCTAAAAAGCGAGTGCAGGATTTCGTGTAACTCCTTACTTACATTTCGGGAGTTTTTTTGGGGTCGACCTCTTGTGCGGTTTTACCGGCACAGTTTTCGGCCCCGGTTTGCCGCCTTTTCGTACTGGACGGCATTTCACTTTAGCTTTTGCCATTGTGAATGGGGTAAAAGAAAAATTAGGACGAGTGTGTCGCCCATGAGGAGCGGTGAATCTAGATTCACTCACAACCCCTCGGAGCGACCCTCGTTCCTAACTAATCTTTAAGCTCCCATTTCAGGGCTCCGCCGTACCTACACCCGCATTTTAAAGAACACTGACACTCTCCATGCTAGAGAGTCAGGAGCATTTAAGTCAATATGTTGTGTTTTTTTTAACTTAAAACCCCATCATATTGTGATCTTTACAGGTCTATGTATATGCATCCTCGCGTACTTCCCCATATTTCAAATAGACGTGTTGGAAAACCATCTCTGACCTTTCTCCCACTTCGTGATCTGAGTAGTATTCCGGCGGGAGTTCGTTAAAAAGAAAATCAAAGATATCGGATTTCACGGCGGCGGTGGTTGTCGTCTTTTCACGCCAGTTTGCCACCGCCAGGCTGCTGTGCTTCAGTTCATCCAGCAGGCCCTGAGCCAATTTTTTGATTTTTTTCCTTTCTTGTCCGCTGAGCTCCGGCTTCTTGAGAAGATCATAAACGGCCAGGTATTCTTCACTGAGGCCCTCACGTATTGCCCGTTGCTCTTCCTCGGAGAGTGAATCGATAAATGCCAGCAGATCCTCAAAGGTCTTTTCGATACTGGCTCTGTCCTTTTCCCGGTTATAGGCTTCGATGATCTCCTGGTACCGCTGGTAGTAGTCGATGCGGCTCGGGTTCTGATCAAGCATCTTCTGAAGTTTGGCTTCGATGCGGTCCTTCAGCATCTGAACGGCCGTATTCTTCTGCTCCGATCGGGCAAATTCCGCCCGCAGTTTCTCGAAGTCGATCTGACTGATATCGATGATCACCGGGGGCTCTTCGGTCTTCGTCGTTTCGATGCCGGAGCTGACGACATCCTGCAGGGCTTTCATCACTTCAGAGATATCCGCGTTTTCCCGGTTTTCCTGGAGCTGTTTGTAAATAACGTCGATGGCCTGATAGGAAGCCTGGAAGCGTTCGATAGCCGGATCGGGCAAGACGGCCTTAAATTTCCGGAAGACCTCACGGGCGAGCAACTCAAACTTTTTACGGGTTTCGTCACTGGTGTACGCGGCCTCGACGGCTTTTTTTATGGCCTTGATCTTATCGAATCCCTCCGCCGAGATCAGCGTCTCGAGTTCGAATCCCAGCCTCCGAAGGAAGGCGGCCGTTTCTCCGATGGCCTCTTGGAGATCCTCGATAAGCTCTTCTTTCGGTCGGATTGGGTCAGCGTCGCCTGCTTCCGTACTGGTGCCCCCAGTGGCATAGGTGGCCAATGCCTTGCGGAGCGATTTCAGGATGCCGATATAGTCCACGATCAGGCCGTTATTCTTGCCTTCATAGACCCGGTTAGCTCGAGCAATAGTCTGCATCAGCGTATGTGCCTTGAGGGGCTTGTCGAGATAGAGTGTTGAAAGGTTGGGAACATCGAAGCCAGTCAACCACATGGCGCAGACAATAGCTAACCGGAAAGGGTGTTCGTCCTGTTTGAACTCTTCGTCGAGATCGCGCTTTTTCATTTTCTCCCGGTGCGGCTTAATATCCAGGTCCCAGGCTTCAAACCGTTTCACCTCGTTCTGTTCTTCGCTGACCACTACGGCGTATTCGCTCTCTTTCATCCAGGTGAGTTTTCGTCGTAGCTCCTGTTCTTCCTGTTCATCAGTGGCCTTCTTGATCCGTTTTTCCAGGCAGTCGATTTCTTCTTTCCAGTACTCCTTAATCAGCTCATACATCCGTACCGCAGTGATCTTATCGATGCAAACAACCATCGCCTTTCCCGTGGTCCATCGGGCGGTATAATGGGTCACCACGTCTCGGGCGACCTTATCCAGCCGTTCTTGGCTTGTTACCACGTGGTATTCACGGGCTAGATCCCGCTGTAATTTGGCCTCCTGATCTTCGTCCAGATCGAATTCATCAATTGTGTCCAGGATCTTCTGGTTGATGCCCTCATCGGTGATCTCGAGCTTTTCGCCACGGTTCTCGTAAAAGAGCGGCACGGTGGCACCGTCTTCATAGGCCCGCTTGAAATTGTAGGTCGACACCTCGTCCCCGAAAATCCGCCGGGTAATCTGATCATTGCTAAAGAGGGGGGTCCCGGTAAAGCCGATGAAAGACGCATTCGGCAGGGCCTTGCGCATGTTCATCGCGAATCTGCCGTACTGGGTGCGATGAGCCTCGTCGGAGATGACAATAATGTCATCCCGCTCGGAATAGGGGTGATCCGGCTCTTTGTTGAACTTGTGGATGGTCGTGAAGAGGTACCGGTGGTCTTCTTTGAGGAGTGCTTCCAGCCGCTCCCCGCTAGTGGCCCGAACTTGTTTTCCTTTCACCGCACCGACGCCGGCATAGGTCTTGTAGATCTGTTTGTCCAAATCTACCCGGTCGGTAACGATAACGAAGGTGTAGTTTCCCGGTAGCCGCCGATGGATTTTTTGGCAGTAAAAGATCATCGAGTAGGATTTTCCGCTTCCCTGGGTATGCCAGAAGATACCGAGTTTCCCTTCTTTGGTGTCGCGATCAAGCATTGCCGCTAATGCCCGGTTGACTCCGAGAAACTGATGGTTGCGGGCCAGAATCTTGACCAGCTTACCGCTGCTGTCGTCAAAGAGGGTAAAGTTCTCCAGCAGATCCATGAAGTTCTGCTTTCCGCACACTCCTTTGAGAAGGGTCTCGAAATCCAGACTGCCCGAGTCCTCTTCAATAAGCCGTTTCCAGTCGTGGAAGTGCTCGTATTTGCTGGTGACAGAGCCAATCTTTCCCTGATCACCGTTGCTCAGAACAATGAAAGCATTGTGGGTGAAAAGGTGCGGGACGGTGTCCTTGTAGTCGCTCAGGTTCTTCTCGTAGGCAAGCCGGATATCTTTGTGAAGGTTCTTGAGCTCGATGAAAAGGAGCGGCAGGCCGTTGACGAAGCCGATGATGTCCGGACGCCGGCGATAGAGCTGACCCTGCACCCACAGCTCCCGTATCGCCAGGAAATGATTGTTTTCCGGGTGATTAAAGTCGAAGAGCCTGAGGCGGCGTTTTTCGATCTTCCCTTGGGCATTTTTAAAGGATACCGGGACCCCTTCCTTGTACAGGGCATACTTTTCCTGATTGCGCTGTACCAGGGATTTCGAGATATTTTCTTCCGTGATGGCCCGGACAGCCTCTTCATAGGCAATGGCCGGCAGGCCGGAATTCAACTTTTCTAGCGCCTGCCGCAGGTAGCGAACGAGTACCACTTCTTTCTCGTTTTCCCGCCCGAAGCTGCCTTGTGCCCCCAGCACTTCGGTGTTGTACCCATGGGCGGTTTCCCACCCTAATTGATCGCGCAGATAATTACTGGTCGTTTCCTGGATGAGCTTGTCTTCGCTGTAGTCGTTAAGCATAAAGAGCATAGTTCCCTGGCAAGAGCAAGATTACACCTCGATGGTTCCATCCATCAGGCGAGGAAGAAGGAGGTCGCGAGCCTCGCGAAGTTTTTGATTCTGCAAAAGGAGATTTTCTACTTGTTGAAATACGGGTCGAACCATCTCCTCGAATTCAGAAATGAGCAGTGGGGACGGTTTTAGAAATGGTATTTTTCTGAATGTATCCACTATTATTGTGTCAAATACACCTCCGACAGCCACTTGTTTAAAATGCTTTACCGCTGATCGAAGAGCTAAAAAAAGAAAAAATTGTGGAATTCCAGGCTTTCCTATCAAAGCATAGCAAGATTGATTCATTGCCATATTTTTTTGAGCAAGCACGATTTTTCCTACCGTGCCGCGAGCAGTAATAAACACTGTATTCTTTGGATATAGCTTGCTATTACAATTATTTAAACCACTTCCAGTAATGTTCTTCTCTGTTTCTAACACATAAGAGTTATCTCTCGCATCTTTTGGTGTGAAAAAAGGAATTTCATCTCCCCAATATTCAGGATTAGAAGTTTTCGGCGTTCCACCGCTCAAAACTTCTGTGACTTTGAACACATTTCTTGTTTCCCATTTCTCCGGTATCCCATCTACAATATTGACGTGCTCGTGACCAGGAAAACGAAGATTTACAAACCATTCCGTATAAAGGAGTTGTGCGGATTCTTCTAAGAGTTTAATTCGTTTGAAGTTGTTTTCGATGAGGTCGTCGTAGGCAGAGAGGGCAGAGGCGATCCTCTTTTGGGTTTCCGGTGGTGGACGTAAAAATTTGTAATCCTCAATTCTCTTTGGAGCAGTATGGAGTATTTTTGCCCCCGTTGCTGTGGCATAGAGGTGTTTGTTAAATTCTTTACTAAGAAAGAGATAGTAAAGAAAACCTAGATCTAGTTTTTCTTTTTCATTTACTTCAACAAGTCCCATTCGCTGATTATGTAAGTATGTTTTCCCATCATCTGGTATTTTTCCGGGGATACCAAGAATTTCTCCTCCTGGTGTTTGACATGTCATTACGAGAAGAATATCACTCGGTCTTAATTCAAATGATTTAGGGTAATCTCCTAAATAACGTTGTACCTTGGTGCTATCAAAACGAAACCCTCCCGTATACTGAAAATTAACTATATTAACTACAATTGGCAAGTTTTCATCCTTGTCAGTAGTCATGAAAGAACTTTTAAATGGGAATCCGTGCTTTATTCGACAATTATTACCTAGCCGATAATTTTCTTGCCATTTCATATACTTGTTAGTCCTTCAAAATTCCTTTGAATTATTTTTCCAAGTTCTTCAGCATCTTCATTCAAAGTTCTTAACTCTATGTGGATTTCCTGAAGCCGTTCCTCAATATCAAAATCTTCTTCTTTCTGTGGTGCTACACCCACGTAGCGTCCTGGCGTTAGGCTCCAATCGTTTTGCTCAATCTCTTCGGTGTCTACCAGCTTACAGAGTCCCTCCACATCGTCATATGCCGCCTCCGGAAATCTCTGCTCAAGCCACTTCACCTGGTGATGAAAGTAGACCGTCTCTTTAAGTATTTCCACGGCTTCTTTCCGATGCTCGTCTGCGTCTTTCAGGAGGTTGCTGACTGCTCGGTTGTCCCAGTCGTCATCTTTTCGGGCGTCCATCTCTTTCTCGATGTAGTCGATAACATGCGTGCAACCTTTATAGAGATGATCAATCTGTTTTTGAATCCCCTTGATCTTTTCCTCAATCTCCAGGAACCGCTCGTAAGCCAGCTTTTGCCAAGTGTTGATGGCGCTCGCTTCCGCGGATGAGTCTACGCTCTTCTCGGCAAACCAGCGGCTATAGTCGGAAATGGCGGAGGTTAAGACTTCGCGGTCTTTTTGGTATGCAGCGAAGTCTTCCTTAAACTGCTTCAGCTTTTCATGCAATGGGTTGAGGTAATCCTCATCGGGCGCCAGCTCGCCGCGCTTTTGCTCGAAGAACTGATCGAATTTATAGAGCAGGCCGGCGATGTCTGCCTCGAACGGTTTGATGGCGTTCTCGATCTCACTGCCCTTCTCGCGAGCCGTCTGCAAATATTCCTGCACGAGTCCCAAGTACTTTTCGGTTTCACCGCGGTAGAGCCAGACAATGGTGGAGATGTTATCGAGCTGCTCCGGCGTGAAGTCGTAGATCTTGCGGGTTACTTTGCGGTAGATGCTCCGAGCATCGATCATGAGTGTCTTGTTCTTGCGTTGCTCCGGCTTTCCCTTGTCGAAAAACCACAGCGTGCACGGTAGGGAGCGTGTATAAAAGAAATTGGTCCCGATGGAGATCATCACATCCACATCACCGGTTTTCACAAGTTGTTCCCGCAATTCTTTTTCCTTGTGACCGGCATCGGATGCGGAGCTCGCCATAACAAACCCGGCCCGGCCGGTCTTGTTCAGGTAGCTATAGACTCGATCCTCAAGTTTTTTTCGCTTGACAATGATCCCCGGGTAGAATTGTCAAATGCCCATTATGCAATAGCCTTATATTTCAACGATGGCGTCGGTTCCAGTCGTCCCATATCGCGGTCGACCATATGCTTGCCGGAAGGGTTCAGTGGAAACAGCTCTTCCAACTGTTGCGCTAAGCGCTGGAGCTGTTCAACCGGATTGTTGGCCGTGACCAGCTCCCGGATAATCGTCAGCAGGCTGTCCACTTTCACGCGGTTACTCAGGCTACCCACGGTATACGCGGGTTGTTTGTTTTCGACCCGGGCTAGTTGGTCGGGATGAAGCAAGAGGCAATGATCAACCAGCAGGCTCAGGATCAGGCTGCGGCTTGATCCCTCCTCGCCCGGCTGCTTGGTCAACGCTCCCCAGCCTTCATGCGCCTTCCAGTCCACGATGAAAACCTCAACTAACCACCTGAAAGTGTAAGCTTGGACGATATCCAGGGTGCGCCAGGTCAGATCCGTGGCCACCAAATAGCGATACTGCTCTTCGCCCTGGTATTTCAAGGCGATGACAAAACCCACCGGAATGGTTACCTTCGGCGTGATCAGTAGCAAGAAAATCAGATTTTGCCCCCGGATAAACCCACCACTGGCTTTATCTTTGAGTTTATGCACGTGAGCTATCTTTTTAGTGACTTTCGACCGCCCCTTATCCGAATCGTCCACACCCAGACACCCTTCGCTGATCCCATAGCGCTGCAGGATGGTCTGGACACTCAACTGTAGCAACAGCTCCCGGGGAATCTTCGTGCGTCGGAACATCCACGACAGCGCCGCCAGCGAATACCGACCCAAGCTCGTCCGTTCAAATTTCGCCCAGCACACGGTATTGGTGATCAGAATCCCCATCAGGCAAAACCCTAACCAGCTGCGTTGTGCAAGGCTTAACCCGGGTCCCAAGGGCCGATGGGCTTTAAGCGCTGCATCTAGCGCGTTAATAAATTCTTTCACAAACGGCAGGGGATCGCTGATCAACATGGGCGGTAACACGGCGTTCGACGATGACTTCAGGGCGGTATTATCAACTTCTTCTCGCACTTGTCTACCACCACGCTACAATAACCACCGGTAGCTGGCC